>TARA_B110000908_G_scaffold21462_1_pt1 | contig 10610 bp, 3 predicted proteins | sample TARA_B110000908 | Tara Oceans TARA_B110000908 (sample SAMEA4398067) | marine metagenome | biome: Polar Biome; feature: [DCM] deep chlorophyll maximum layer (ENVO:01000326); material: water (ENVO:00002006), including particulate matter (ENVO:01000060) such as... | depth 36 m
CAATCTAAGTCTGTGCTGATCTTTATTATACTAAGACCGGTTGGAAGAATCGTATTAAAGTTGTTATCCTTCACTTCAAACCTTTCTCCATTAACTTCTATGTTATAGCTCTTAGAACCTGCTAACTGAATGCTGGTGGTTCTCTTATCATTATCTACATCTATAAACACGCTGAGGGCTTTAGGTTCTCCTATAACAACTTCAAAACATTGTTCGTATGCGTCTTGACCTGTTACTTTAAAGCAAACCGAGTAATCACCCTTAGATAAACCAGTCACTGAAGCTGTCTTGTTCTCACCAGTTATGGCAATAGGATTGTTCTTTCCAGTTAATGATACACTGTAGTCGTAAGCAGAATTTAGAACCGTAAGTTCAATTGTACCATCATTGGAATTAATACATGTGTTACTTGTTACTTTAATTCTATAATTGTTAGCAGGCATTTCAAAAAAGCGACAACCTTTTGCATTAACTTTTGATCCAATTGGTGTGTTTGGACATATATCATCTTCATTAAGAATCCCATCCTCATCGAAGTCATTACTGGTAATGGTGATGGTTACAGAAGCTGGATCACTGCTGTCAGTACCATCATTGATTTCAAAAATAAAAGAATCAGATCCAAAATAATCTGTTTTAGGTTTGTAAACAACTTTGTTGTTATTCAAAGTTGCTTCTCCATTGATTGGATTTCCTGTTATTGAAAATGTAAATTCATCTTTATCATCATCAATCCCGTTTAATGTAATTTCAATTGATTGATCTTCAACAACCGAAACATTTTGTGAATAAGCAACGGGAACATCATTAATTTGAATAATATTAATAGTAATAGTCGCTTTTTCACTACTCAGAATGTTATCCTTAGCTGAGAAAGTAAAACTATCCTCTTTGGCAGTATTTGAGGAGCTTATGTAAGTAGCAATATTTTTATTTATCGTAACATTTCCATTTTGAGGAGAATCTACCAACGAGTAAGTTAACTCATCACCATCAGGATCAACTGCAACTAAACTAATTTCTTTTGCAATTTGTTCAAAAGCTGTAACATTTAATTGGTCAGTAGCTAAAGGTTTATCATTCACTGGCGTAATTGAGATACTAACTTTAGCTGAAAAACTAGTTGATATGCCATCATTTGAACGAAAAGTAAAAGAATCCACAGTTGCTATATCCGATGTGCTTGTGTATACCACATCAGTTCCAGTAATATTTTTAGGTAAATCATTTAAAGTTATGGAAGAACCGCTATTTTTTAATAAACCACTTGTTGGTAGTGAATTTATTATAAAATTTAAATCATCACCTTCTTTGTCAAACCCTGTGAGTGTAATGACATGATCAACCTGTTCAGTTACTTGAACATTCAGGGCCGTAGCGTCTGGTGCATCAGTAATTATTAATACCACAGAAACTGTACCAACTAAACTATCAACAATTCCATCATTGACTTTAAATAAAAATGAATCTGAAGTTGATGTATCTTGGCCTGTATAAGTTACTTTACTTCCTGAAATATAATCTCCTGCAAAAATTTCTTTATCATTATTACCAGGGTCAGTTAGTGTTCCTGTCACTGGTAATTTTTCGATTTTAAAAACAGTTGGAATAGTTTTATCTGGATCTGATCCAGTTAAGTTTATTAAAGTAGGTGTGTTTTCTGTCAATTCAACAGTCTGATTGTCGGCAATTGGAGTGTCATTTGCTAAAAGAATGTTTAAGGACACTTTAGCTGCATCACTCAGTAATTTTCCGTCAAATACTTTAAATTCGAAAAAATCAGAATCAGCACTGTCCGAAGTACTGGTATAATCTATTTCATCTGTTGTAATTATAGATCCAGCAAATATTGTTTTATCATTATTATTAGGATCAGTCACTCTTCCATTGGAGGGTGCTTTGTGCAAAATATAAGTTAACGTATCATCATCAGGATCTGTTCCACTTAAGGTGATTGAAACTTTTGTTTGTTCAAATGCTTGGACATTAGACTGAGGAGTTGCCGTTGGAGGTGAATTAAATAAAATATTATAAATAGAAAAATTTAGATTTGGAATCACAAAAAAGCAAAATAAAAATAAAATTTTTTTCATTTTTAAAACAATTATCTAAGTAGGGTAAATGGTCCATTCCTTAAAACGGTTTCTCCATTAAAGGCCTCTCCGCTAACTTGAAAAATATAATTTCCATTTGTTGCTGGTTTTCCGTTTAACATACCGTTCCATCCCGTCATAATATTTGCTCCCTTAGCTGTTTCACTGTAAATTAAGTTTCCCCAAGTGTCAAAAACTTGTAAATCGATAGACTTAAATCCATAATAAACTGGTCTAAATGTATCATTAAAACCATCACTATTTGGTGTAAATGCATTAGGAAACTCAATTTCGTATGAATCTCCAACATAAATAGTTTTCTTTAATTGATAAAAACATCCTGAAAAATATGTGACGTATAGAGTAACATCATAAGAACCTTTCTTTTCATATGAATGAACAGGGTCATTTTCATCAGAAGAATTACCATCACCAAAATCCCAAGAAACACTTAAAAAACTTTCTGTGGAATTATTAGTAAAGGTAATAGGGTCATTAAAAGCTAATGCACCAAATGTTTGCCAATAAAAGGAGGTGTAATCAAATTCTGGATAACCTAGTTTAGGTAATACTACATCGAATATTTGTGTTTTAGTACACCCATTATTATCAGTGACTTCTACAGAGTAAGATCCTTCAATATTGGTTTCCATTATTTCACCATTAGATCCTGATACATCTCCAGAAGACCATTTAACAGTGTAAGGGAAAACTCCCCCTTCAATTGTTACTTTATTAACCAAATAAACATCTCTATTTTCACAAACTACCCTTAGATTTGATGTCAGATCAATTTTAAGTTCAAAAGGTCTTACTATAGAAAAAGTTTTTTCAACAGTACACCCTTTATCATCTGTAACAATTACACTATAATTGTTTGCAGAAACATCAGTTAAATCTTCAGTCGTCTCCCCATTAGACCAAGTATAAGTATATGGTGGATTTCCTCCATTAACTTGTAAATCTATAGCACCACTATTAGGGTCATCACAGTCTAAAGCATCAGATTTTATAGCTGATAATTGTAATTTTGCAGGTTCAGTTATTGTATAAATCTCATTAATTTCACATCCACTCGAATCATTTAAAAGAACGGAGTAGACTCCAGATTTCAAATTAGATCGCGTCGTTCCAGCTTGAGGATCATCAGCCCATTCCAGTGAAACTGGAGCTATACCACCATCAATTGTTAATTTTATAGAACCATCATTTGCCCCAAAACACGTAATTGGAGTAACAACTGATGTAATATTAAACTGAGGAGCTGATTTTACTTCGATTTCTACAGACTTTTCACAATTATTATCATCAGTAACTGTCACAGTATATTTCCCTGCCACTAAATCAGTTCTTAATTTTCCATTTCCAAAATCACTCCACGTATATGTATAAGGAGCAACACCGCCACTAGGATTAACATCAATTGATCCATCGTTTCCATTAAAACACGACACATCAACTTTATTAAAATCAATTTTTAATTCATCGGGTTCTTTAAGCTCAACTTTTAACGTTTCTATACATCCGTTTTTATCTGTAACTGTCAAATCATAAATACCTACAGGAATATTACTAAGATTACCAGTATTAAATACATTACCAATGTCTCTGTTGTATTTGTTTCCAAAATTGTCAATCCACTCGTAATTGTATGGAGAAGTTCCTCCTGTAACCGTAATTAATATTTTTCCGGTAGAATCTCCGAAACATAAAATATCTACTTTTTCGTCTAAACCGATTGTCAAAACAGCAGGTTCTTCAATTTCATATATATACTCAAGTGTTTGGCAACCATCAGTTAAAATTAATTTATACTTTCCAGCTGAAAGGCCAGATTGATCCTCCGCAGTTGAGTCAAGTCCAGCTCCATCATCTGTTGTCCACGCATAATTATACACACCTGTTCCCTTTGTTACAGTAATGTTAATAGACCCATCATTTGCTCCAAAACAAGAAATGTCATTTTTAGCATCCAATTTATAATCAATTAATTCAGGCTCATTAATTATGTATGTTTTTGTTATGGTACAAGCATTTTCATCTTCTATCAAAACATTATAGGTTCCTGGTCCCAAACCTGTTTGATCTTCAATATTTGGTTGTAGACCAGATCCATCTAAAGTCGACCAAGTATAATTGTATAAAGTTCCTGTAATTGTTCCACCTGTTACTGTTAAATCAATTGTTGCATCAGAAGCACCAGTACAACTTATATTGAAACCGTTGAAATCAGAAATCGTTTCAGAAATTGCCAATGGAGCGGCTGGCTGAGTGAATGTACGTTGAACTGATGTTTTCTTACCACCATTTAAATCCTCAACTGTTATGGAATAGATTCCAGCTTTTACAAAAAAAGTATGATTAAGTACAGTGATACTTGAAACTGTTTCTAAAATTACATTACCCTCATAATCAGTACCATTAAGAGTGTATTTATATGAAGGAATAGACTCTTGCGTTATAATAGCTTTTAAAACTCTTGTTTTGTCTCCAAAACAAAGAATATTAGTCGGATCTGTTCCTAAATCAATTATAAGTTCAATCGGTTCAATAAGAGTGAATGATTTGGTTGTGTTACATCCATTGGAATCAGTTAATTTTAATGTATACGTTCCTTTTGTTAGTCCTGTTTGATCTTGCTCTCCAGCTACCAATCCGCTTCCGTCAGCAGTTGACCATTCATAAATATAACCACCACTACCACCAACTGGAGTTATATTTATAAAACCATCTGCTAAGCCTTTAACACTCACGCTGTATCCATTATAATCAGATAAAACTCCAGTAAGATCGATTGGGTCTGCTTGAAGAATTTCTATAGACGTAGTTAAAGAACAATTATTAGAATCAGTAATTTTAATGGTATAATTTCCTGCAGATAAACCAGTTTGATCTGCAACAGAAGCATTAAGCCCCGTTCCGTTTAAAGTTGTCCACTCATATGTGTAATCGGTATCTCCACCTGAAATGGTTCCCCCAGATACAGTAATATCTATAGAACCATCAGATTCTCCATTACAACTGATATTAAAACCATTAAAATCAGATAATATTGATGTTAATATAATCGGAGGAGGTTCAGTGATTGTGAAACTATCCGATATTTGACATCCATTAAGGTCTGTTACAGTGACGTCATAAGTTCCAGCTGATAAGCCTGATTGATCTTCTGCTGTCGCATCAAGACCCGAACCATCCGCGGAAGTCCATGCATAACTGTAAGTGGGAGCGCCACCTGTTATGGTTAAGTCAATTGTAGCATCCACTCCTCCACTACAACTTGCATCAAAACCATTAAAATCGGAACTACTTTGAGATAAACTTAAAGCATCAGGTTCATTAATCGTATATGTTTTATCAATTTTACAATTATTAGAATCGGTGATTTCAACTTTATAGGTTCCAGGTCCAAGACCAGTTTGATCAACTACAGCTGCCTCCAAGCCAGAACCATCGGCGGTTGTCCACGAATAAGTGTAAACAGATGTTCCTCCGCTAGCTGTTATGTCAATAGATGCATCATTTGCACCATTACATGTAATTTCAAATCCGTTATGACTAGAAACAGTCTCAGTAATTGCTAATTCTGTAGGTTCTGTTAATATGTAAGTTTTCTCAATTGTACACAAATTATTATCTGTAACAACAACTTTGTAAGTTCCAGGTCCAAGTCCAGTTTGATCAGCTACAGCAGCATCTAAACCTGAACCATCATTTGTCGTCCAGGCGTAGTTGTAATTGACTGTGCCACCTGCCACAGTTAAATCAATGGACCCATCATTTGCTCCATTACAAGTTATACTAAACCCATTGTGAGTCGATAGGATTTCTGTAATTGAAAGTCCTGCCGTAGGTTCAGTAAGAGTTTTAGCTGAAGTTATTTTTTCACATCCATTAGCATCAATAATTTTGACTGTATAAGTTCCTGCCTTTAAAGTATCATAAGTTTGAGTTAGTTCCGTTTGATTGGTAAGACTTTGTGAAACTGCATTACCACTAACAAGCTCAGTTCCCTCCAAAAGATATGTGTAGGGTGCTGTGGACTCTTGACTAATATCAACTTTTAAAGTTCCATTATCACCAAAACAATTAATTGCTGAAGATATCGAATCATCTAAAGCCATTTGTAACTCATTGGGTTGAGTAATAGTGTAATCAATTGACTTGGTACAATCAGTACTATCAGTTACCGTGACTGAGTAAGTACCAGCACCTAGCCCTGTTTGACTTTTAGAATTAGCATCTAATCCTGAACCATCTGCTGTAGTCCATGCATATGTGTAAGGTGTAGTTCCACCTGTAACAATAAAATCAATGGATCCATTGGTTTCACCAAAACATGAAATACTATTTCCATTAAAATCTGGAATCTGAGTTGGATTAAATTCAATTACAAACTTTCTTTTGACATAGTGAAAAATATCATTCCAAGAGCCATCACTGAATTCAATATAGTCCTCCCCAGGTGAATTAGTAGTAATATCCTTTGAGATATCATTGGGTTCACTTCCAGGAAATCCTTCCCAGTCTAAACTCGTTCCATCATTCCATCTATATTTTGTTTTATCAACTACTCCTCCTACTTTTGATTCTTCTCTGATATCATCCAATCCTAACCAAAAGTTTTGCTCGGGAGAATTATCAATTAGCCATTGATTTTCTGCTTGTGTTTTTATTGAAACCAAATATCCACCCAGATTAGCTGCAATATCTCTAGCTTCCATATAAGTTAGTGTTGCGTCAGATAAATAATACTTACTTGTTCCAAGTTCACCCAAAAAGGTGTAATCTCCTTTGTCACCAGCTGCCATATCAGTTGTTGGTATTGTTAAAGGAGCTGGATCAGAAATAACATATCTTCTAGATATTGTACAATCTGTACTATCTGTTACAACAACCTCATAAACACCAGCAGTTAATCCCGTTTGGTCCTGAGTTGTGGAATCAAGTCCTGACCCAGAAACTGCTGTCCACGCATAGGTGTATCCAGCCGTTCCTCCACTAACAGTTAAATTAATTTCTCCATTATTTCCTCCATTACACGACATATGTAATCCGTCTCCATTTTCAAAACCATTAAAATCAGCACTAACAACTCCAGTAACAGCCATTCCACTAGCAGGTTGTGTTAATGTTCGCTGAGCAGTAGTTATCGCACAGCCTCGAGCATCAGTTACAGTTACAGTATAAACTCCTGCTTTAACGGAAAAACTATTAGAAGTATTCGTTGTTTCTCCACTGGAAACACTCACATTATCTCCATTATAATCAGTACCATTTATTACATAAGTAAATGGAGCTGTTGAAGAAACTGTAATGTCTGCTTTAATTACTCCATTATTATCAAAACAATCAATTGCTGTAGCAACCGTTGTGTCTAATTCTGCGGCAAGCTGAGCAGGTTCTATAATTGTAAAACTTGTTGATTGACTACAGTTTTTGGAATCAGTTAACGTTACATTGTATTCTCCAGGTGTCAGTCCCGTTAAGTCTTGGGTTGATGCATTAAAAGATCCATCTCCTGTTTTTGTCCAAGCGATTGTATATGCAGGAGTTCCTCCACTAACAGTTAAATCAATACTACCATCATCATCGCCAAAACAACTAATATCAGATTTTATTCCAGTAACTGACAATACTGAAGGTGCAGCGATTGTATAGGTGTCAGGAAATAATACTTCACATCCAAAAATTACATCAGGATCAGCATCCGTATTGATGGCGACACTTTCTTTTAATTTTAATTTATAATTTCCTGGTGGAAGGTTATCAAATGTAGCTTCCCATCCTATTTGCTCATTACTACCATTTTTTGCAAAATTGAACCACGAACTAGAATTAACTACCCCGACCTCAGCGTCTGTATCTGCATTGATAAGAGTAAAAGTATATCCAGATCCCCAATTAATAGGGTTGATAGTATTGCCACTAAAAGGTTGGGTCCAACCTCCGCTTCCAGTGAAAGTCAATTTCCCATCGACATCACCACCACAATTTAAATCTCGTTTAGTAGCTACTTCAGATTCCACCAGCAGATGGGATAAAGGAGAGGGTGTTGCTACATTAAATTCAGTAGATTTAGCACATGAATTAGCATCGGAAAAGGTGTATTTATAAACACCATCACTAGTTAGACCATTGATAGAAAGAGTAAGAGGCCCTGTTCCAGATGCTGTAATATCCGAGGTGCTAGATGCATTACCACCAACATTTAAATTAGTAAATACTGCATCCCAATTATCTCCATTTTTTTTCTCTAGTACCCAAGAAAGTGGTCTTTTAGTTCCTTGAATCTTCAAAATAACTTTAGTATCAGTATCAGTCGAACATTCCTTTCCTGCAAAAATTACTGAGGCACCTATCTCAGGAGCGTCAGTAACATCATATCCTGAAGAGAAGGTTCTTCCACATCCATCGCTTATAACGTAATCATAATCACCGACATTAAGTGGAATTAAAAATTCATTACTAGATTGTGAAACTTCAGCAACTAATGTTGTAGTTCCAGCATTAAAAACTTTTATATTGTATTTCGGATCTCCATCTGTTCCTGCGCATGGCCTTTGAGTTCCAATAGAAACCTCATTTACTACAATTTTTAAATTACCTGAACAAGCTATAAAAGTTGATTCACTCTGAGAAAAAATACCCTCTAATCTATAGGTTAATGTAATTGATGCTAAACCTGGAATAGTAATTCCACCAGAACCAAATACTCTAATATTAACTGTAACGTCAACAATTGGATCAGTCGAATATTTAAAACTTTTATTTCCAGCTTCAATTGTAGCTCCATTATTTACATTTATAATCTCAAAATCCCAGGAAGCTGGAATGTCATTTCCAGACCCCCAACCTACTTTAGAATTATCACCAGTATTTGTAAATTCTGCTTTATTTAAATTAACAGTAACAATAATAGGATCGTAGTTACCCTCTGTTTTTGACATAGTAAAAATATGGTTTGTAGTCTGATCAGCAGTATACTGTAAAATATTTTCAGAGGTTTTAACATAGGTTTGGCCAGTAAGACTTGTAAATGACCCTACAAAAAGAATTAATATTAAGATGTTAATTATTTTTTTCAAATACTATTATTTACATCCACATGGAATGGGGTTATCGTTAAACAATGAATCAAATTTATATGAAACTGATATCTCAAAGACTCCTTTAGTTTTTCGAAGACTACTTGTGTTTAAATCATAAGAATATCCAAAACTAAATTGTCTGTAATCTAAGTTTGTTATAAAATTGACAGACGTCAACTTATGAGAATCATTTTGAACAGATGTTGGAGCTAACGTTCCAAAAGCACCGATTGTAAAATCATTTATTTGAAATTTAGACCCAATATCTAATCTATCATACTCGTTTTGATTCATGTAATTAAAATTGATATATAAATTCATTTCAGATCTGGAAAATCTTTGGTTTAAAGGTAATTTATATCCCCCATGAATGGAGATAAAAGGTTTTAATTTAACTTCACCATCAGACTCAAAAGAAATATCTGGTGTATTTAGGTGCTTAAAGCTTCCTCCAAACCAAATATTTTCATTAAAAATTATAAAACCAGCTCCAATATCTAAAATACTTTTACTTTCATTTAATAAAAAAGGATCCTTTGAATCGAAATTTATAATTCCAGAATTAATCAATATTTGATCTTCAAGAACTAAATTATTAAATGCATAATCTTTGATACCAAAACCAACAGAAAGACCTGGAATAAAAAACCACTCGTTATTTAACTGTACACGATATGAATAATTTAAACTTATTTGAGTATAATTATACCTTGTTACAGTTTCGACTTGATTAAGAATAGTCAGTTCAAGACCGCTGTTATAGCTTTCAATATAATTATCAAAATAAAAAAATTGACTATTTAAAGAATAATCTAGACCTGGCCATTGAGTTCTATTTAATACACCAATTTCTGAGCCACTACCACCACCTGCAAAAGCAGGATTCATAGATTCAGGAATATTATAAAACTGGGTAAATACAGGGTCTTGAGAAAAGCCAATATGTACAGATAATATTATAAGAAAAATAAATTTTTTCATATAGTTTAAATTCTTAAAAACAACAAAGTTGATAAATATAAATATAAATAAATTGATAGAATATTAATCCAACTTAACTGTTAAATCTTCACACATTTTCATCAAATCACCCAGCTCATTTTTCATGTTTTCATATTTGGAGAAAAAATTAGATTCAACAATGGTTTTTTCATAATTTTTTTCTAAGGCGGAATTTGTTAATGAAATTTCTTTTTCAAGTTTAGAAATTTTACTCTCAATATTATTAATTTTCTTTTTTAATGTTTTTTTCTTTAAAAAAACAACTTTTTTCCTTTTTTTCAATTGATCTAAAATCATCAACTTTTCTTTGATTTAAATAATAATCAATATCACCAAGGTGTTTCTTTATTTTTTGATCTTTAAATTCATAAACTTTATTGGTTAAACCTGTAAAGCAGTCTTAAGTTTAAACAAGTATGATCTT
>TARA_B110000908_G_C10267469_1_pt1 | contig 10578 bp, 10 predicted proteins | sample TARA_B110000908 | Tara Oceans TARA_B110000908 (sample SAMEA4398067) | marine metagenome | biome: Polar Biome; feature: [DCM] deep chlorophyll maximum layer (ENVO:01000326); material: water (ENVO:00002006), including particulate matter (ENVO:01000060) such as... | depth 36 m
AAAATAAATCAACAGCAACTTTAATTGTAATTGAGAAATTGGTGAAACGTCCTGTATTACAATTGCACTAATTCAAACACATTTATTTTTTTCTAAAATCACAACCTTCCAAAAAGTAACCTGTTTCTAGGAACTGCCTGATATTTTCTGGTCTCATCGATTTCCATTCAAAATATCCCATTCGGTATTCAAATTCTACTTTGTCGTCATTTAACCGTTGTATACCAAATCTATGTTTATATTTACTTTGTATTGTCTCATCTTCAGTTGACATTTGATAAAGTTGAATAGCGGCCATCTTATTTTTTTCATCGGTATATTCTTTATTCAACATTTGACTGCATTCGTCTTGGTAGTTTGTCATAATAGCTGCCAATGTCACTTTAAAAAAAGGAAGTCTGGTTAATTTATGAATGCCTAACATCGAGTCTACTAAACTACGGAAAAAAATACAACAATCGACACTTTTATTAGAACCGTAGCAGTCACGGGTAGTATCATATAAATAACGGGGCACGCTTAAAATTTGATTAGAGTGGACTATCGACGACCAATCAAAATCAATGAATGTGACAGCATTCGTTTCGCAGTTATAATATACATTGGAAGTATGACAATCTCGATGCGTAAATTTTACTTTTTGAACCTTAATAAAAGCAGCACAGACATTGGTTGCCATTGTCTGCAACATTTGCGATTGTTTATGTTGATAATTACCAATCGTCACCCTTTTAACCATAAAGGTATAGACAGACCGACTTTTTAATTGTTGTGAACAAAGCACTAATGTTCGACCAGGTGTAAAACCAATAAAATGTAATTTTGGCACTAATTTTGGATGACTATGGCCAATTTGTAAATGGATCAATGCTTCTAATGCCATTCTCAGCTGTTCTGTTCTGTCTCTAGCTCGTTTTACCACGACTACTTCACCCATATGTTGACAATCCATGAGCACTGCTGTCTTACCACCCGGACTACTCGATTTACCGATATAGACTGTTTTAAAGTTATTCATTTCGTGATCACTTGATTGTAGAAGGACTTTAGGTTGAGACCATAAACGAATTAATAAAAGATGAGCCAACTCAAATAAGGATTCAGTGTGTGGAGTATGAAATTGTGAAAGACATATTGGTAATTCCGATGTAATTGGCATATATAATCCACTATGACCTATAGTAGATTTTTTTTTTTCATCACAATTTTCATAGACAGGACGATTTAATCTAAACCCAACAATAGTTTTGGATAAAGAAAATATTTTAGAGGGAAGATAACAGGGATCTTGGATAACAGTCTCAATTAATTGAGTTGTTGCAAACCCAAAATGTATTTTTCTTGGTTCTTTTACAATCTTCAATATACGTCGTTTCATTTTTTTCACCGTTGTTTTAGAAGGTTGAGAGACTTGTTTCAGAATAGGTTGAGAGACTTGTTTCAGAATAGGTTTTGTGGTTCCCTGTTTTGTGGTTCCCTTTCTTTTTCTTTTCTTTTTTGATAATCCTCGAAATACAACTGCTGTAGTCACTTGGTCGTCACCACTCGTTTTGGTAGTCAAAACGGGCTGGGTGGGGGGTAGAACACTATTGCGAATAACAATCATCTAAAAAAAAAGGAGCAAAGTAGTTTATATTATATGTTATATATATGTAGTTTTTGATAAAATATGATTAAAATATATTAAAATATGGCTTCGGATATTAAAATACTTTAATCATATTTTTAACATTAATTTCAAGTCTTAATATTAAATATACAAAAATGGTGGTTATTTTAAACATGGATGTTATCTTTAATATTGGAGAATTTATGAAATTCCACAATAGAATTGCCCCTATTACGAAACAGTGGATTATTTATCATTTACAACGCCGACAAACGACTTTATCATGGCGATCTAAACGTTTAATATTTACTTATTTAAAAATGTGGGGCAGTCAGACAAAATGGTTAACTTGGAAAAAATTTGGAAAAAATCAATTACAACTAACCCGACGTTCTCGCAATCAGGCCGGTGTTTTAAGTTGGAAAGCAGCAGCAGTTCGAGCTATGACATGGGGTACCTGTCAAGGCTGTGGTCAATCTACAAATGCTAATGTTTTTGGTATCGGACTTTGTAGTCTTTGTCGTGGATTACCCTTTAAAAAAAATTGTTATATGATTACAACTGCAACTGCAGTGAGATGGGCCAAATCCCGCGGTATACCAGCAAGAGTCATTGTAAATATGCCCTATCATCGGATGGGACATTGTAAATTAAGATTTAATACAGAGGTTAATAAAACAATCGCGAGATTCGAATTAGGGTTGTATACTCACAATAACATCTAAAACCATAGTCTATTCTAATTAGAGTATATATACTTCCCCAACCGGAGGATCAATGTCATTTAGACCTACGTTTTACTATAATAATAACTCCAATAACCCTATACGAGCTGCTGGTATTTTAATTATAACCACCGATATGTATGGTAGAGAACTATATTTATTGAATCACTGTAATGGCAAATATGAGGACATAGGGGGTAAAACTGATGCTGTTGATCACTCTGCTGTGGATACCGCAGTAAGAGAATGTTGCGAAGAATGTAACTATAACTTATTTGGTATTGAGAGATCGTCAGACTGTAAAGAGATGTTATATCAACATTTGTTGAATTGTCGGACACAGGAGATTTATAATAGAAAAAGCAAATACTTACTTTTTAAAGTATATGTAGACCCTACCATCTTAAATTTGAATATGAAACGATTTAAATTAACAGAAAAGGTGGAATGGGGTGTCCTCAATCACTATTTCCAATGGAAATTAAGAATCCCCACCAAATTACACCCTCGTTTATTAACAATTAAAAACTTTTTATAATATATATATTTTATTTAAAAACATGTTTAGAAGCCAAGTTGAAATCATATGTAAAAAAGTATCCATTTATATTTAGCTGACCAGTACCTGCTAAAGCACTGTAAGAATTTGTTATCACAACAAAAAACGTTGACCGCTTCGCTCGTAGGTACTAATAGAAATTACGAAGCAATGCGGAAAGTATCTAATCGGTTAGCAAAATGTAAAAATATAGTTTAATTAGGATTAAAAAAAAAAATAATTGTTCGGACGAACTATTTAGCAATATAAAAGAGGTAACAATTTAAAATATTATGCAATTATTTAAACTCATCACTTTGTGCACAATATTAATTACACTTTCTACTTCAGAAAAAACAAAGAATTTAGTACAAAAACATATCGACAATCCATTAAAACATGCAACAGGTTGTGGTACACATAATTGTGTTGCTCCAGAAGTTTGCCAAGATTTAGAAGACTCACATGGGTTCACGTGTGTGTGTCCACCCGGTTTTGTATCAACCCCAGCACCGGATAATTCGAGTTCCGAGGCTGCTATAGATGCAGTATGTAGCGATATTGATGAATGCATAGAAATGACAGACACCTGTGATGATACCACAACCTGTCACAACTTAGAAGGATCATTTGAATGTATTGACACTACAGAAGAATCACAGACATTTTGGTCTACACTGATTGTCTCATTACTAGGAGGCATTTTTGCTCTAATATTGCTTCTTTTTGTTATCTTGTTTAGTTGGGGAATAGTTTTTTAAGAATACTATAGATAGGGAAGTTACATTAAAAAATAGCAAAATAATAATGAACTTATTCTAAAAACAAAAAAAGTAGAGTATAAATAAACCTTATTTATATTTAAATGTCATTATTTCGTAATACTAAAAAAGACATTGAAAGTAAAAATACTAGTGTAATATCAACCAGTGTAAATCAAACACCGGTCTATAAAACTGCAAATACAATGGGTGTACGTAAAACACATGTATATTACAATAAAATCCAAACACCTCTTACAGCTTCAAAGCACAGCTTTGAAGAAGCAGAAGGGAAACACGACTTTGAAAAAGCAGAAGGTTTAATGGAATGGTTGACAGCAGCTTTGTCCCTTATTGGAAGTGCAGCCGCAGCGGGAGGTGGCACCGAGGATACAAGGCAACTTTTTGTCGAACCAGAAGGACTTCCTCTTATAGATTATATCAAATATACTACCGACGTGGCTGGAAGAACATTTTATGTTGATGAACAGCGTGATATTGATATCTTGAGAGATACATTAACAATGAATGGTCAGGACGAAAAGACGGTAAGCGCAGCAGTGGAAGCGGTACAAGCTGAATTCAACAAGCTCCCAAAAAATCAGAGAGGAAAAGATCTGCAAGAAGAGCAAAAAGTGGAGTTACCGGACTACTCATCATTAATAACGACATCACCATTCCCGATGCCTCTGCCTCCAGCAGCAGATCTACCTCCAGCAACAAATCTACCATCAACAACTCCAGCAAAGAAAAAATTCAATCTAAACATAGTTCCAAAAAAAACATCAAAAAATACATCAAAAAAAACACGACCTGTACCCCCGGCTGCTCCAAAGAAAAAAGAATTACCATTTAATCCCACCCCGCCATCCGATACCAAGAATGATGATAAACTCACTGAAATCAATTCTACATCTGGGCAAGACAATTCTACATCTGGGCCTGCTGGTGCAACTGTGAAAACATCTGGGCCTGCTGATGCAATTGACAGCGATCAGGCAGAGAGATTATCTGCGAGACTGTACGCGGGGAAAAAACCACAGGATAAAGACAAGGGGGAGGGAAAGAAGACTGGGAAAACATCTGTGCCTGGTAACCCAGCCACAGAACCGTACTTAACTCCAACGGTAGGAGCCGCCGTTGGAGTTAGTGCAGTTATTGGCGGCGTCGCATATTATGCATACGGGGAAAAGAAACTTATTACCACTAGAAAATTGAAAATTGCCAACGTGATGAAACTAGTGCAAAGCATACCAGCTGGATACGGGATTACTCAAAAGGAGAAAAGTTTTTTGTTGGAGCGCATCTCGAAGTTTCAAAAATACTATAATAATTTGCCATTTAATGATGATACTATGTCAGTTGTAAGACGAGCAGCAATGTCACGCCTAAGAGCGTTGAGTAAGGAAATACGCCATTTTTTAGCTTTCGAGGCTCGCCATATTCGTCAATGGCAGAAGATGGAAATTTCAGCATTAAATTTAGCAGAAAAAACTATAAGAGAAGCTGGCGAAGATGGAGCAGGCTTTGAAGGAGATGAGTGGCAGAAGCTTAGAGAAGAGTTTTTGAAGGCCCAGGAACAGGGACAAGAGGACATCAGTTCCCGATTGGAACATTGGGACGAAAAGTTAAGACCAGTAATGGATGAGCACGACGAGTTAGAAAAGGAAATAAAAATTCTAAACAAGGAATTCCAAAAAGCGCACACGGGTTTCAAGTCTATCGACAAAAGAACAAAGTTACCCGAGGAGGAAAAGAGAAGAGAAGCGTTTAGAAAAGAGCTGAGGGAGAAATATGCTGCAATTGAGGATAAGCTCAAAAAACTTCCCCTCGCAGATGAGAAGCGCCTGAAAAAAGAGATTCAGCTTCCGCAACGTCGCAGATGAGAAGCGCCTGAAAAAAGAGATTCGGCTTCCGCCACGTCCAACAGTGAAACGTACACAATCAAGACCTTCAAGACCTTCAACAAAAACCAAGACCTAGTAAATAAAATCAATTTAGGGCCCCGTGTTACGATAAATATATTCTAACTTTAATACTAAAAACTTTAATACTAAAATATGTATTAAAATATGTTAAACCTATTTCATTGTTATATATATATATAACTGATTAGTATGATTAACAATGTCAACTAATGTTTTTTCGGATACTGAGATTAGTACTAAGATAACTGAAATAACGGCAACTGTAGAGCAGTTAAGTTTAATTACTGGCACTACACTAACTATTGAATCTCTTAAAGCTGCTGATTTTTTAGGCAACCAACCATATATTAATGATTGGATCCATAATTGGTTAACAACTATGGAATATGAAATATTGGAATTACCTTTGTGTGTAACCGAATCTATCTACTGTGATAAGGAACTGCGCAAAATCTATCAAGATAACTGTCGACAAGCGGTAATGCGAAATGATTTAGGATGGCTTCAGAATCATTCAGTTATCCCTTTTACAACTCGAATTTGGAATTTTGTTGATTTATCATCAATTTCTAATGAGTTATTCGATTTTATTTGGGAAACCAAGCCTACCCCTCCCAACCTGTGTGATTTCGTGTCAAATTCTCGGAATATGCATATCTGGACACGTTTTACAGCAAAATACGACCTTGACTATTGTGTAGAGATTGCAGCCCGACAAAAGTGGACAGAAGGTGTCAAGCATTGTGTTGAGGAAGGTTGTGAAATCGCGCCAATTTTAAAACACTGTCTCTGTTCTGCTTCGTTATTTCGAATATTGACCACTTATAACCCTGATTGTACAAAAGAGGACTTTCAAGAATTTATTTTACAGAAGATGCTTGGTCGAGTCGAGGATGTAGCACTTGTAGAAGAATATTTTTTCACTAAAGGTTTTAAAAACTTTGACCATAATTTAGCATATTAAAACCCAATTCTATAAATTCTTTTCTAAGTATAAACATGGTCTTTTTCTATAATTGAAATGCAGGAACAAACCTATTTATTGTTGTCTTTCTTTTCAATTTTCGGTGTAATTCTATCTTACTGTATTCCAATAGTTGGAGGAATTATTGAAGATATTATAGTTTTGATCTCGAACGGATTAATCGTTTCTATCATACTCAAACATAAACTTGGTCAAAAAAAAATAGTTAAGATATTAGAAGAGAAAGTTGAATTAACTGCCTTTAAATAACAGTATAAACATCTCTTTTTTTCTGATCTAAAAAATGCAGTCAATGGGTCTTATGTATATTGCGACTAATGCCTCAAATATTCTAATGTCTACTACATTAAAACCAATTGTGAATTCTACTCTTTCTCTGATTGTTTCTTTAACGACCTCTTCTGTTTCTCATGAGTCACTAGAGTCTGTTATTATCGAGTTAGACTTGGCAGCTACTATTAAAACAATCGAAGCGACAATTGGGGCTATGAATTGTAACAAAGAGCCGTTAAAAACAGCAAGTGGTAATGTTGTGAATGCAATCAAAGATATTAACAATATTCTAACCAAAATTGCTGATATTACAGCAACTCATTCGGCTGGGTATATTTCTAGATGGAGAATGTTAGATCTGAGTCTCTCTATCTCCCAATTACGTAGTAGTAACCACATCTTAAACAAGCGATTTGCACTTTTATGTAATATAAATAGTATGAGCCAAAAATAATATATTTTGTTAATACAATTTGTTTTAGTATATTCGACGTATATAAAGATGTCAACCTTTCTAAAAAAAAATGGTATTGCCTGAAGTATTAAGAATTATAGCTGCACACATGGGGCCCGGTGGAGGGGGCAAAGCAATCGGAACCGGTTTTTTTTTGAAAGTTGACGGTGTTAACATCAAAGAAGAAGGTTTAATCTTAACCAATGCCCATGTCATAACTAACAGTCCAGTAGTCAAAATCATGACTACCTATCTTGAACACCAAGCACTCCCGGTTACCGTAGTTTCACTCAGTCATGACCGTGATCTAGCATTATTAAAAGTCGAACCAGCAGTAATGCAATGGTTAAAACGGACATTATATGACCGTTATGAACTGGATCATATCCCTGCCTTATCCTTTGCTAATTCCGATCAATTACGTGTCGGTACAAAGGTGCATGCAGTTGGTCATCCTCTCGGTTTAATTGATCAACAGTTTACCACGGGTGACTATCAAGGTGTTGTTCATATGCAAAATGAAATCCGTGGGTTATCGGGTGCTGCTATTAATGGTGGTAATTCGGGTGGCCCTTTACTCTGGTCACCCGAACGAGTTCCCGGTGCGCCTGAAAAAAGTTACCCCGGTATTCATTATTTTGAACCATCTCGTTACCAATTAATTGGTATCAATACATTCAAATTAACAGGGGCCAATGTAGAAGGTGAGAACGGGTTTATCTATGCAAATACTGTTCATATGACATTGCCAGTCTTAATGACTCCCTTACTTGAGCGATATAATAAAGAACAAGCTATTCATTCTATGGTTGTTCAAATGTCAAAAGGTATGTCAGCCAAAGAAGGGTCGCGTGCCTCACTTTTTGCCTTACAGAATCACTTAACAACTGCGGAACAAGAAATGCTTTCTTCGACGGAATTGGCAGCAGTCTTTGATAGTTATGAACTTGGTGGAGATATCCAAGGTATTTCACTTACTGTACCACAATGGCTTCACCGCCATGTCATCTCACCAACAGAGAGTCATATGCACAGGGGTGGCCCGGAATTACTAACACACTTATTATCATTTGTCAAAAATAATGACTGGGAAGGATTGTGTGACTGGAAGGAAGGAAGAAAATGGGAAGAATTGCGAGAAGAAGTAACGGCAACGCATCTACCGGAAACAATGCCTTCTGTAGTACGGATTTTACCACCGGTAGCTTCTCATATTCACTCACCACAAATTGGTATTACTTCCCATCCAATTTTTACACCGGACGTCCTAGTTCATTACCAATGTCCACAAGGAAAGAATGGTCAATTTGCAGCTACTGGCGGTGTTATGGTGACGTCGGTTGCACCAACTTCTTTGTATGCATTAGCTGGTGGACTTGAAGGAGATCTCATTTACAAATTTCAAAATAAAATAACTACTGCCAAGCTTTCACCGGGTGGTACTTGGTACTCTGTCAAAAGAGATTTACCGCTGTCTCTAACAGATTTGTGCAATGATACACAAATTGGTGAACAAATGTCTTTCTATGTTTTACGTAAAGATGTAGGTTTAATGAAAATTGAAATGAGAAATAGAGCACCAACCTACGAAGAATTACCGCACATTCGCCAGACTTATAGTTATTGTGATGAAGGTATCTACGAATCAAAAATGAAAGCTCAAGTTCAGGGAATTCAATTTACACCTCTACGTTTACAACATGTTCAAGCCTTTCAATTATTAGACTATGTCTCGTCTAAACGCCATCATGAATTTCAAGTAGTTGTAGAAGCAGTGTCGCCAGAATCACCTGCTTATGCTACTGAAGCGCTCCATGCTGGAATGTTAGTTACCCATATTAATGATGAACCATTAGCACAAACTTGGCAAGGAGTTTTACAACAAATGGGTCAGCCTCATCCAGTTACCAAATGCTGGGCATTAAAAACAGAATATAATGGTACCACCTCTCACTTTGTAATGACTTGTAAACAAATGGTAGCCAAATAAACCGAGTATTTATTGCTCTTTATATTTTTTGTTATGGCAAATAATCATCCATTTAAATTATTAGAAGTAGAATGTCCGATTTGTTTAATTGAGATGGAACAAAGCAGTGTACTGAAACTGCCCTGTAAACATTTTTTTCATAAACGTTGTATAGAAGAGTGGATAGATTATCAAAAAAAAAAGGGTCTCTGTAGCACATGTCCAAGTTGTAGACAAATCATAACTAAAGAGGAGTTGTCAACTAATTTATGTTGTTTTGGTTTTTGGTATAGATTTAGAAACAGATAAATATAGAAATAATAAACAAATATATATAAATAATAATCTTCTATGTATTATAGTTTCTAATTCCCACCGCTATTCCACTGGCGGAGCGGACGCCTCTATATTCCGCTGGCGGAGCGGACGCCTCTATTACAGGTAGATTTACCGTTACAGGCGGTAGATCTGGAGAATCAACAGTTGAGTCAACGACCGCCGGTGGATTATTAACCACAGGTGACGGTGGTACATATTGTGATTTCTCCTCTACATATGGTATGGAATTGTCTGCTTCAATATCCGGAATATCTGCTTCAATATCCGGAACACTTCCTCTAGTAACAGCAGTAAATATTTTTTTCCTTTGGTGGATATGTAACCACCGCACTGTTTGTATTGATACAGAAATCATTGCTGCATAAAGCAATACTAAGAAACAAGACATTTCAATGTAGTATTGACACTGGTCTCTGGTTATATTAACCACTGTTCCATTGTTATCTAAAGTGCATGTTTTGTTTTGATTATCAAAACAGTCTAAACAAAAATCAGCAGTTTTTGATAGCTCTACTATTGTAGTCATACAGTTCACTATATTGAACAACACTCCAATATAGGTCATATATTTGTATAATGCAGTCAGAGACTCTAATTTGTATTTCAGACATAATTGTAAAAGAATAAATGGAAATAAGACCGAGAGAATAGCAAAACAGATATAACTGTTGATTTCAGTCTCTTCAACTTCACTAGAGATTGTATACAAATAAATGGTGGTAATCACCATATTAATAAGTGCCCAATTTTGTAATAATATTCTCTGATCTTTTTCCGAGATCACTAATTTACCGGTAACTGTTGACATATTCATTGAATCGGTCTGTACTTATATATCTTTATTTAACTAAACGTAAATCCTATTACATTTTGATTATAGACAAATACTGTCATTAGAATATTACTATTCTTTTGTCTGCCAACTATCTTGGGCCAATTCGTGAGCTTGATTTTTTTTCTAAAAACTTTGACGTTCTTTTTTTGAACAAAATGAAAA
>TARA_B110000908_G_scaffold170678_1_pt1 | contig 10557 bp, 10 predicted proteins | sample TARA_B110000908 | Tara Oceans TARA_B110000908 (sample SAMEA4398067) | marine metagenome | biome: Polar Biome; feature: [DCM] deep chlorophyll maximum layer (ENVO:01000326); material: water (ENVO:00002006), including particulate matter (ENVO:01000060) such as... | depth 36 m
CAAGCAAAATTCTTACCCTTTGGTTTCGCGGTTGCGGACACGTCTTTTCACCGCGTCCAGCTTTGGGATAGCCTCGCCGATGCTCAAGCGGGCAAGGAACCGGCTAGCATCATCGGCGGCGAGATAGGTGATCGGCCGCAAACTACCGCTGACGGACTCTATTTTCCTGCCTCTGTGGAGGTAGTCGCAGGAAACCTCTACGTCGGAGAGTTCAAGTTCTCCAATCGGATTCTTGCCTACGGGGGTTAGCCTCACTTGCGGACTCCTCGTGTTGAGGAGCTTCTATTCCGCTCTCAAGAATGTGCGCCAGTGCCCCTTCCCGTGAGCGCGGCCCAGCGGTGATTTGGCTTAGGGAGTTTCGGTGAAAACACCCGAGACGTACTCGTAGGGTCCGGATAGTGCGTCGGCCAGCGGCACCGTACTTAAAATCACCTGCCACACCCCTTCAGAGGTTTCAACAGCAGTAGGGTCGAGATAGTTTCGATCCGATGCTTCTAGGAGTGGTGATTTTGGAATATCCCACGTGATGCCATCTGGCGATGTTGCCACAAAAATCTTTTGCGGAAGCCTCCCCGGTGTGGTCGATAACAGCAAAAGCCAGTCACCTTCCTCGGCTCTCATCATGAATGGGTCCACATAACCATCCGAAATCACAAAGTCCTCATCAGCGGTGAAAGAAAGCCCATCGGAAGATGATGCGGTGCGCAACACCTCCCAGTTTTGGCCTACTGCTTTGTCAACCCACATCATTCGATATGTTCCATCGGGTCCGATATATGTGTCAGGGACGCCCCAGGCACGGTCCGCAGTCTGCTGACTAATCCCAGTGGATGAGCCCTGCGCGAAGGTTCGCAGGTCCTGTGAGGCAGACACCATTACGGCCTTCTTCGCCGTGGCTGGATCCATCGGTTCGCCCGGCGCGCCCGGTTCACCCGGCGCACCTTCCATCATCACGTAGTAAAGCAACCAGGTTCCATCGGGTTTTTGGAGAAGCGAGTAATCACTCCCCATAGGAACCTGCACACTCGGCTCAGGGGCAAAGGTGATTGCGTCATCGGAGCGATAGACCCTGTCTTCTCCGAGGCCGGTCACAAACAAGAGATACCCACCCTCGGGAAGCGCTATCAACTCAGGAGAAACTCCCTCAATTCCGATACTGGAACCCAACTCAAAGGTGAAAGCATTCGCGACTGCCTCCACCTGGGGTGAGTCTTCGGTAGCGACGGGGATTGGTGCTTCAAGACCTGGGTCCGTTGCTTGGCACCCTCCGAGAAGAGCAAGGAACAGTGACGCGGAAAGCGCTATCGAGGAGGCTTTCAGCATTGGGACAACCTTTCGATTATCTGAATATGCAGTGCACTCTACTCTGTCCTCTGAGCGGTTGCAGCCTCGGAAAGCAGAATCGTGTGAGCCCGCGGAGGCGAACGAACTCTACGAATGCGCCGACAACACGAAACGCACCACCCATTAGCCGATGGCAATACCCCCGGCGGCGCCCAAATTGATTCGAACCGCTCAGCAACTGAGCCGTAGTTACCTAAAACGCCTGAAACGAGCTATTTTTCCCGATTTTGGGAAAGTTGAGGCACCACGGAGAGTCAGGAGATGTCAGGAACACCCTGCTGGTGACTGAAGTACCCACTGACATCAGCACCACGGGTGAGCGCAATCGGCCATGTGTGCGAATGAAGTGGGCTGTTAGGCTCTGTCAGGTTGGGCAAAGGATTTTCGAATAATCCCCAAAAAATTAGGCCCTGTAGCGTTGCCTTTCGCCTGGAAAAATAAGGAGCTGGTCGGTTTGTCCGAAAAAATGGTGTGGTACACGAGTATTTTGCGAGACCAAGTGCATTTCACAACCCGCAGCGCCATGGTCCTAGCCATCCTCGGGGTGGGGGTTCCCATTGCGGGCGCATTATCTGATGAGAGCGCTGGTCTCGGGATACTGATTGCATCTGTGTCAATCTCAATTTTTGTGTTATCGGTCCTCACCGCGACGGTAACCCGCCTCAAATTTATCTCCAAGAGCATCCCCGAGGAAGTGAAAGGGACTCCGTTCAGCGAATGGTTTCAGTCTCAGCCCTGGTCTCTGATGATGGGAATAAGCGTCTTTGTGGTTATCGGCCTGAATGTTGGGTTTTCCCTGATTCTTTTGTAACAAAGCCAAAGCCGCACGCCCTCATGTGATTCGGCGTTTTTCCGAGAGAACGAAAGTGGTAATCCCAGGCTGCTTTGCCCCGCAGGCAGAGAAACAGTCGGTGCCCTAAAGGGCGACCGGGGCCGGAGCAGCAGCGTGACGGCGGATATCGAGGGGTTCTCCGAAGAGAAATGGAGGAAGCGCAGAAGCCCCCTTCCCGAACATACTTCAGGTCTCACCGACTTTTTGGATGCACAGCCTCCGGATGTGTCACCGCGCTTTCCTTGTAGGGTTGGGCAGTGAACATCGCAATCTTGGGGGCTACTGGCAGTTGTGGCCGACAAGTGGCTGCGCAGCTGCTGGAGCGGGCGCTGCTCCCCGAGACCGCAACGCTTCACCTCATAGGTCACGAAGGTGGGCCCCACCAATCCGAGCTCTGGGGGTTGCGTGCGGACCTTCAGGATGCCTTCGCTGATAAAGCGCCAAAAGTCGTAATTGGGACCGACGTAGCCACCTCCGGTGCCGATTTAGTGGTGATGATGGCCGGCGCGACCGTGACAAGGGAAACTAAAGATCGTGCGGCACTTGCTGAAACCAACCGAAAAATATTTGAAGCCGCAGCATCAGCTGTCGGGCAAATGCCGAACCCGGTCACTGTGGTTGTGCAATCAAACCCCATCGAATTGGCGGTGCAAGCTTTCACTCAATGGCTACCGCGCCAACGGGTCATAGGGGCAGCCGCGTGGTCAGACTCGCTCAGGTTCAGACGTGAACTAGCGCGCGACCTCGGCCTGCGCCGGCCAGCAGTATCTGCCCAGATGTGGGGACAGCACGGTGACCACTTGGTCCCCATTTGGAGTCGCATCAGCGCTCGCGGCGTGAGTGATCAGATGCTGGCTGACGTTGTTGGAGTTGCGCGCGAGGGACGCAAATTGGCGCAACTGCCCGAGGAAATACGGGCGGCCAGAAGTGAAATGCTGAAATTGGTTTATGCCGAAGACGTCGCCGGTGCCTACGAGTTCATTGAAGGTCACCCCCCGGACATCCGCGCAGCGGTTAAGCCCTTCTTTACCCACTTCACAGCGGGCCGCACCACTGAGCTTGCAACTGCCCACGCCGTGGTCGACGTAGTGGAATTTCTCGCACACGGGCACCAAGTAGTAATTCCGGCCCAGATAGTTTTGGCGGGTGAGATGGGTGGCCTTACCGGCCCGCTTGCCGTTCCCGTCGTAGCGGACACAATGGGCTGGTCCATGGCCATTAATGAGGAAATTGAAAATGATGAACGCTCTGCTCTGTTGGCCGCAAGTTGCGCCGTCAACGAGTCCTTGTAGAGCTGGCGTGATTCACTCGGAGTACTCGTTGTGCCTCTTTTCTCTGCGCTCGAAGCCTCTGATTCCTGACTTTCCCCACTCTTGATTTCGTCGTGCCGCGAACAGTCACGTGCCAAATCAGCACCGGGGGATAAAAGCGGAGCACTGCGGTGAAGCGGGCTATTTTCCCCAGGTTCGCGCGTCTGAGACGAACAAAAAGGGACCCAAAGCCTGGAGAAGAACATGGTGCGCTGCCAAAGGAAGGGCAAAGGTTGCGGACTTCGCGGCCTGCGCCCGCACGGACTAAAGATTTCTCCTGAGGGTTCGTGGTGCCCGTCACCGTGACCGCAGAATTGAAAGGCCCCAACTGATGAAGTACACGGGCAAAAAATTGGTGCGGTGAGTGTCACGACGGGTTTCAACTGTGATGGCCATAGCCGCTATCGCGGTGTTGCTGGTGGCTGGGTGTGTGAGCGGCACTTCAATCGCTTCCTTTACTTTTCCCCAAGATGGTCCAGATCTCGCGACCGACCCTGACCCCGATTTCAAACCCAACACCAATGGTCCCGTTCCATTTTTTGCTGCCAAGATTCGCAACGCAGAGGGAAACATCGTCGGCGAACTTTTCGTGCAGGTGACCACGCTGGATTTCACACTCGACGGTGTGGACGAAGAAGACCGGCTCTGAAAACTGGTGTTCAATCTCGACGATGGTCAAATTTTTGTGATGGGAGCCAGTCAGTATGCCGCTCCCGAACCGCCCGACTTTGCAGACGATACTGCCCCGGTGACTGGCGTGATTGTCGGGGTGAAAGCTATTCTTCCGAGAGCCAATCTCGATGCATGGCGCATCGGCTTCCTGCTCCTGTAAACAGGGCATTGCGTCATGATTTGCGCCTTGTCTGGGTCGTTACCGCTAAAGGGTGCCCAGCTCAACCCGCAGGCGGTTTGGACTGCGCCACTCAGGACAAAAATTCGTATGCTGCGCCGAACACTGACAAGTCCTGCCATGGCATGCCCACAGATTTATAGACCCGCCGTGAGTGGAGAGTAGGGTGCACTCCACCACTAAAGAGGGCTTTCATTTCAACGATACCCTCACGCGTGATGTAGCCCTCGTCCATTGCCATAATTACGTCCCCTGCTTCACGCAGGGCCACATCGATATCCTCCACGAAGACCTGGCTGTCGGCGAAAAGTTCACCGGGTAGTTCTCGTGCGTCTGATTCGTGTGAACCCACTGCCGCGACAACTGCGTCTTTCTTGAGTTGCGACGGTGAGAGTAGTGGCTGACGAGCGGTTGTTGCCAGGATGACAATGTCAGATGTTGCCAAATCTTTGTCCGAGCCTGCGCGCGCTGAGAAGCCTCGCGATGTCAGTTCTTCCAGAAAAAGCCCTACGCCCCCCACGTTCCGGGCACGAACGAACACTTCACGAGGAGTACTTATTTCTGACAGAGCGAGGATATGGGCCAAAGCCTGGGGGCCAGACCCAAAAACGAAAACCCGCGGTAAATTCTTGGTCCCAATTTTGCTCAGCGTTGCGGTCGTTACGCAGGATGTACGAAGGAGGGTGAGGGCTGCTCCGTCACATTGCGCAAGAGGGGTCAGCGTTGCTGAATCCAACAAGGTGTAAATTCCCTGGATTCGGGGCAAATTCCGGTCTCGATTTCCGGGAGTGACGGTGACAAATTTCAGGCCTGCAAATTTTCCTTCTTCACTGGGCATGACCAGCCCTTGGCCGGAGGAAAAGTCCAAAATCATTCTCTTCTTATCCTGGGCTGGATCAAACCCTCGCGACAGGGTTTGGTTGATTGCATCGATTCCCCGTGCGTAACCAAAAGCATCGAGGAGTTCAGTTTCCGTAACCCAACGAATGGCACTCAACGGAGCGAGAACCCTTCAGGAAGTTCATCGTCAGGGAATAGTTGAAATACTGAATCTGACGTTTTCGAAGCGAGGCCCGAAATTACGGGGAAAACCCCACGCTGGCTGGCTTCGGTGTGAAGCGATTCAATATAACCCCGAAACCTGGTTCCCACGATTGAGTCGTGAGTTAGTGCCATTCCCATTTTGAGGGACCCCATACTTTCCAGCTGCGCGATTCGCGCCGCGGTGCCCGAGCCACAAGGTGATCGGTCTACTCTCCCATCGGCATAAATGGTGACATTCTTCTGGTGAATTTCCGTGGCAGAAGCCGCAACCTCTTCGTAGATGATGGTGCCGTAAATTCCATTGAGTCTCTCGTCAGCATGCGAGTGAGACTCCGGCGCTAGTTGGAGTTTCTGCTTGATTTCCCTGCCCGCGCGGATCAGCTCGTCCAGGTTTTTCGGATCAAGCGAAGTTCCTATGGTCGCGGCCGCGACACTGGCGTAATTGGCTCCACCATAAGCAATGTCAACCGTTATCTCCCTCCCGGAATCTAAAGTGATCGGCACTTCTGTCGCAACCACATGCGAAAACACGTTTTTAAAGGAAATCTCCCGGATTATCCCCTCTTTCTGCTTCACCAGGGCGTGCACCCTGCCCGAGGGAACGTCGATCGTGACCGTGGTGTCCCCGTCAGGATTTGCTGGGACAATCCCTGCATCAATAGCCCATGCGCCGAGGGCAATGGTCCCATGCCCGCATGCCGTGGAATATCCGTCACCATGCCAGAACAGCACCCCAAAATGGGCACCCTCATCGTTTGGCTCGACAATGAAGCCACCGTACATATCCGCGTGTCCACGCGGTTCATTTACCAAAAGTTTCCGTATTGCCTCGAGTTTTTCGTTGGCCAACGCATGGGCTCGCTTATCAAGAACGGTGCGCCCCAGTAAAGAGGGCAAATTTTTGCTCACGATGCGGAAAGGCTCGCCAGCCGTGTGGTAATCCGTCGCGGACACGCTTGCAAGGGGACCTGGCATTTGGTTAGTCTAATCGCCGCGCAATAGGAACGCAGCTGAGGCTTATGAGAGAAAATAAGCTGGCTTGAAGAGGGCGTTTCAGGTAAGTCGCCGCTCACTGTGAATTGCACGCCCAGAGACATTCAACCCCCAACCTCCAGATTGGTAACGCTTTGTCCACTTAACAATTTTTGACATTTGATTGCCCACAGCGCTGGGGATGCTCAGGGTCTGCCACTAGCTGGCCCGAATTGTGGGTGCGATGATTTTTTGCGGCGTGTGGCCCTGTGAGAGACGCGTATCATCGGGACGTGGCCTCCCGAAACGTACATGACATCCAGGCACAGGTGGAAGGCCAACAGGGGGTAGAAATTCTGTTTCTAGATCCAGAAGACTCCCACCTGTTGGTTCACCTCGTAAAAGAGGTCTACGGCGACTCCTACGATTCGCCGTGGGTATACGAAGAAGACGAAATTGCCCGCCGAATAGTGGCAGGAGAGACGAAGAGCATCATTGCGCGCCTCACAGATGGGACCCCCCTGGGCCATATGGCGTTGATGATGGGAGAGCAGAGAACGCCGGTACTTCACGCAGGTGTTGCTGTCGTGACCGAGAGGGCCCGGGGCCAGCACCTCTTCACTCGGATGAAAAAATACGGAGCTGATTGGGCCCAATCAGCCGATTTTCTCGGGATTTTCAGTGAAGCCACCGCGGCACATCCCTATAGCCAAAAAGCCAATATTGACTTGGGCGCGGTTGAGTCTGGTTTTCTGCTCGGATGGATTCCCAAGAGCGTTAGCAACAGTGCGGCAGCCAGCCGAACTGCTCACCGTGAATCGGTAGCGCTCTTTTATCTAAAAACTAATGACGGCCCCGACCGGCCTCTATACGCGCCGGCTCGCCATCGCGAGGTTATCTCCGCAATAGTTGACGCCACTGGCATCCACGGAATTATCCAAGCTCTACCCTCCACCGCCCACGTAGCACGTTCATCACGCATCGTGGTGCATGAAATAGCCGACCACAATCTCGCTACGGTGTCGGTGCTCGAATCAGGCGAGGACCTGGCCGAGGTACTAGCCACGACACGAGACCGGCTAGTTTTCCAGGACCACCGAGACGCGGTGTACATTGACTTCTCCCTCGAAGACCCACGAACCGAAATAGCTCTCGAGGCGATGGATACGGAGTTACCGTTTGGGTTTGCTGGTGTTTTTCCTAACCGACACATGGGTGGAGATGTGATGCGACTTCAGTCGTTGCACAACATCGATATTCATCAAGACGACATCGCTACGGGATCAGATTTTGGGCGCTCACTTTTAGAATACGTAGTCGGCGATCTCACAAGGACGGGCGCGAACCACTAAAGATGTGGCATGGCCCGCGCTTCCTGCGGGGCCCTGATGCTGCTTATCGTGACTACTTTGGGGAATCTTTGGATTCGTTGTGCCCCTCAACAACCCACGCCGCAATAAGAGCAGTGAGAGAAGAAAACAGCGCGATTCCCAAAAACATCAACAAACCGGCTACTACGCGTCCGTCTGTCGTGACCGGATAAGAATCGCCGTAACCGACGGTAGTGACGCTCACTACACTCCACCACACCGCATCTCCAAAGGTGTTGATGTTGCTTCCTTCGACTCCGCGCTCTGCCTCAAGGGCAGAGAGCGCTGCCGTGTAAAGCACCAGTGGAAGTGTCACGCCGATAATGAGGCCGACCCGTTGGGAGCGATTCACCATGTAGGGGGCAACGCCACGAAGCACAATCAGGACCTGAAGAACCCGGAGACCGCGGAAATGGGGACCGAGCGCTGCGAGAATACTCAACCAATTGTGCTTAAAAAAAGTGACCCAGCCAGACAATTTGCGAAATTGAGGAATTTCAACAGTGAATCGTAAGAGAAGATCGAGCAAAAAAATACTGTAGATTGCGGTGTTCGTGAGGTTCAATACCCCCATAATCTCTCCCGGGGGCTGAACCAGCACTTGCACGGAGTAAACCGCTAAATACAGGAATCCGAGGACCATGAGAGAAAATTCAGACTTCTTGCTGAAGCGCCGAATTCTTTCTGCTCTCAATACTATTTTTGCTGTGTCTGGCATGGTGATTTTCCCCCGTCTGAGATACACCTTAGTTGTGCCGCGCGATCGCACTCGCCCTGGCGGAGAAAGGAATCTCGAGATGAGCCAAGGAGCCTCTCTGGGGGCGCAGTGTGTCTGAAGCACACTTCTCTTGAGGCTTGACCGTGTCGCAGTGACCTCCGCACATCTGCTCACAGTGACGGGTTTTTCCAAGGTCCTAGCCACTCGCGTTCTTAGGTACCCCGAGGTTTGGGCTTTGTTGCCAGGCGGGGAAGTGATTTCCTATTGACAACCGGGTGCGATGCGGCTCCAAGGAGTCTCCCAGGTGCCTCGCTCCACATGCCGGGTAGCCTGGTGTTTAATTCCGCTACAGAGGTTCAGGACAAAACATCGTGACCCCAGACATCACCCCCTTGGCTGAGCGTTTTCGAGCGGTAAGAGCTCGCACCGAGAGAGCAGCTTCGGCGCTCGGTGAGGCCGACCAGACGATCCAGTCGATGCCCGATGCCAGCCCGACAAAATGGCACCGAGCTCACACCACCTGGTTTTTTGACACTTTCGTGGTCGGAGGTGGAAAGCGGCGTGTTGGCGACGAGTTTGCTGGCTACGACGTGCTCTTCAATAGCTACTACGAATCGGTGGGGGCTATGCACCCGCGCTCTCACCGCGGCCTGATCACTCGCCCCGATGCTGCAGCCATCACTCGGTATCGAGAGGTGATCGATGCCAAAGTCCTGGAACTAATTACCGCCGAACCTGATGCGCCCCACGAGCTAGTTGAAATTGGTCTTGAACACGAGCAGCAGCACCTTGAACTGCTCTTAATGGACATAAAGCACGCTCTCTCACTAAACCCCCTGAATCCCTCGATTTACCCCGAGCCGCCTGCGGAGAAAACCCCGCCTCGCTCGCTCGGATCCTGGGTACCCGTGAGTGGCGGGGTGGTCAAAATTGGCCAGGACCCCCATCGGGAAGAATTTGGGTTTGATAACGAGAAGCCCTCTCATCAGGTGTTCTTGAATGATTTCGAAATTGCTAGCCACCTTGTGACCAATGGTGACTGGCTAGAGTTCATGAACGATGGCGGGTATGACCGCCACGAGCTTTGGCTCTCGGCGGGCTGGAAAGCGGTGAACGACCAGCAATGGCGTGCGCCACTGTACTGGACACATCATGAAGGTGGCTGGCACCACTACACACACCACGGGAATCTGTCGGTAGATCCGGGTAACCCCGTTAGTCATGTCAGCTACTTCGAAGCAGATGCCTTCGCGCGGTGGAAAGGGGCCAGGCTGCCTACTGAAGCGGAGTGGGAACATGCTGTCGCCACCCACACACCGCCACCCGAAGGGTTGCCCTCAGAACACCCTTTTGGAATCACCGGACTCACTCCCAAGGCTTCAAGGAAGACTGGGGCTCTGGTTCAGACATTTGACACGTTATGGCAGTGGACCCAATCTGCCTACCTGCCTTACCCCGGTTTCATCCCTGCGGACGGCTCGCTTGGGGAGTACAACGGCAAATTCATGTCGGGCCAAATGGTGCTCCGTGGCGGAAGCTGCATCACGCCAGTTGGTCACACACGCCTCACCTATCGCAATTTCTTCTCCCCCGAAAGCAGATGGCTCTATTCCGGAATTCGTCTTGCCCGCTGAGCCACTGAGTTTCTCAGAGGGTGACCAGCTCAGGTCGTGGCTATCACGCACACCCCCGCAAATCCCACCAAAATGGCTCTACGACCAACGAGGATCTGAGCTGTATGAGCACATCACTCGGCTCCCGGAGTACTACCCCACCCGGACGGAGCGCGGAATTCTCACTGAGCACGCCGCGGCTATCGCGGATGTGACACAGGCGAAGACAGTCATCGAGCTGGGGGCCGGATCCCCGGAAAAGAGCAGCATTCTGCTTCGCGAACTTGGCATGCGTAATTCAGGACACGAATTTATCCCCGTGGATATCAGCACGACCTATCTCGAACACATTGAATCCTCCATGGCCAAGACACTGCCGCATGTCACGGTGCGACCCATCCAGGCCGACTTTGCGGACAGAATGCCCTTCACGCAAGGGGAGCCTGCTCGACTCGTGTTGTTTCTCGGTGGCACCCTCGGAAATCTCGACCGATTAGAGAGAGC
>TARA_B110000908_G_scaffold84675_1_pt1 | contig 10542 bp, 7 predicted proteins | sample TARA_B110000908 | Tara Oceans TARA_B110000908 (sample SAMEA4398067) | marine metagenome | biome: Polar Biome; feature: [DCM] deep chlorophyll maximum layer (ENVO:01000326); material: water (ENVO:00002006), including particulate matter (ENVO:01000060) such as... | depth 36 m
GTTAAGCTGGGCAAGAACGATGATGGGGATGTCTAACTCTTTGGCCAGACCCTTGAGCCCTGCGGAAATTTCTGCCACCTCACGTTCTCGTGAATTCTGGGCTTGTTTGGAGTTTGATCGCATCAGCTGAAGGTAATCGATCGCGATGACCTTGATGTCTTCCTCTTTCTTTTTCCGACGCGCCTTGGCTCGGAGTTCGTTAATGCTGATGCCTGCGGTGTCGTCGATAAACAGTTTGCAGTCCTTGATTTCCTCAGAGGCGCGTTTGATATTGAGGAAGTCGGATTTTACCGGCTCAAAGCCTTTCATGACCTTGGATTTATCAAATCGGGCACGGGCGTAGAGAAGACGTTCCACCAATTGGAAGGCACCCATCTCCAGCGAGAAAACCATGGCGGGAAGTTTGAGGTCGAGACAGAAGTGCTCGATGAGGTTCATTGCAAACGAGGTTTTACCCATCGATGGTCGGGCTGCGACAATGAACATTTCACCAGGTTTTAGTCCGTTGGACATCTTGTCGATTTCGGTATAGCCGGTCATGATACCCCGACTGTCTTCCTCGCGTCGGACAAAGGCCTCGAAGTTGGCGATCACCGTTTTCATGTGATCGGCAATGGTTTCCTCCTTGTTTTTCTCGGCTCCTTCTCGAATGGCGAGAACTTGGGTCTCGACGTTATCGAGAAGTTGCTCGACCTCCTCCTGATCGTCATAAGCGCGTGTGATGGCCTCGGTGCAGTGTTTAATGACCGATCGCAGCACATACTTGTCTTTGACGATGTCGAGGTGGTGCTCGAAGTGCGCGTGGGTGGGGGAGTAGGTGTAAATCTCAGTGACTGCGGCGGGGCCACCAACCGATGCCATCAAGTTACGATCCATCAGCGTTTGAGAGAGCGATACCAGTTCGATGGGGTCATTTTCTTCAAAAAGCTCCTGCAGGATTTTGAAAAGTGCTCCGTGTGCAGGTTGATAGAAATGGTCTTCAGTCAGCTTGTTCTCAACCGCAAGACCGATGAATTGCTGAGGGTCCTGAAACATGGACGACAGAATACTCTTCTCGGGTCCAATCGCATGGGGCAGCGCCCGTGCGGCTGATTGAAGATCGGGAGCGGGTGTTTTTTGTAAATCAGGTCCCTTTTTCTTTTTAAAAGAACCGGAATTAGAATCAGAATGAGAGTCAGTGGCCATGGGTGGCCATAGTTGTAGGAGAATGTAGCCGAAGGTCAATCTGAGTATCTTGGAAATTGTGTGAATAAGTCAGAAAAGAAAAAATCAGCTGCTTATCGATAGCCATTAAGAAATAAGCATAACCTCTGAATAACATGTGAACTAAAAACCAAAGAGTCTCTTGTTTTCCTCTTAGGTAGAGGATGGATCTCAAATTTGAATCTGAGTAACATGTGAATAAGCTGTTAATAAGTTTGGCGAACAACGCTAGAAGGGGCGTTGTCAGAAATTATAAAATTGCTCGGAATCGTTATTTGATTCCGACTTATTCAGATTCCAAGGATCGCAGGGATCTCATCAAGCGACTTTACGAAGTGATCAGCCTCTGCGACCACGCGTTCACGTGCCGCATATCGCCCAAAGCCGATAAACATATCCGCCTCACTCTGGGTTTCGAGATCGGAGATACCATCTCCCACCATAATCACACGTTCAGGGCTAAGTTCAGCTTTAAGCTGGGCAATAATTTCAGGTTTGCCACCGTTGCGGGTGGGCGGGGCAGAGGTGTCGAATCCGGCGTAGCTGCCGTCGTCTTGAAATTTGAGAGGAACCGCCTCGATTCGATCGATCCCCAAGTGAGTAGCCAAGGGCTCAATCACCTGAGTGAAACCACCTGACACAATGATGATGCTCCAGCCTGATGCGCGGAGTATTTCCAGGGTGTCTATCGCAGTCGGCTCGATGTGTTCGATATAGAGTTGGCCAACGTGTTCGCAAGTGGCGAGGTCAGGCTGAATGATGTCGAGTCTGCGAGCAAAGATCTCATCGATGGCAACCTCACCATTCATAGCGGCATTGGTCAGGGCCTCGATCTCAGTAAAGGTTTCGGGGCCACGAACACGTGCAAGTTCATCGATTCCCTCGATTGCAGAGAGTGTGGAGTCGCAGTCAAAGACGATGAGTTTCATGGAATGGGGATAAGGAAATGGGAAATGGGCTAGGGTGAACTGCTGGGGCAGCGGGAGAGTTATTTGTCGCCATAGACCGCGTTTGGATCGAAGGTGAGGTCGGTTTCGGTAAACTTGAGCGCGGCAGGGTCTTTGCCCGCGGCTAGATCCACAGAGCGATAAAAACATGTGCTGCGGCCTGTGTGACAGGCGCCTGCGCCGATTTGTTCAACGTAAAGGATCAAGGTGTCCTGATCACAATCGGTGCGAATATCGACGATTTTCTGAACATGGCCGGATGTGGCTCCTTTGTGCCAGATTTCTTGTCGACTACGGGAGTAGTAAACGGCTTCGCCGATCTCAAGCGTCATGACGAGTGATTTCTCATTCATGTAGGCGAGCATCAGTGGTTCCTTGGTGGTGGCATCCATGGCCATGGCGGGGATCAGGCCGTCTGAATCAAATTTCGGTGCAAAAACGGGTTGCTCCTCGATGACTTTTTTATCGTCACTGGGTCCAAAGGTGATGGAGGTGTTCTTGTTATTGCTGTCGCTAAGATCTTTGTTTTCCATGCGGGGGGTTTAGCACTTTTGTCGAATCTGTCGAGTCTTGGCCGCTACAACTACGTCAGTATATAGCGAGAAGCTCGAAAAACCGGGGGAAATGGATAGACAAACCACCATATCGGGGCGATTATTCCCGAACCTGCCTGTGCTTTGAGTATCAATAGCACCACCCTGCCATTACCCATTATCTATGAAGAAACATTCACTCCTCAAAATCCTCGCCAGTGGTTTTATAGTAGCCATGACCTCGGTCTCCTGTGTGGGGGCGAAAACCGACTTCAATGAGGTGGGCAAACAGATGGTCATTATGCTGCGCAACAGTCACTATGAGCGCTACGCCTTCGACGAAAAGTTAGGATCCAAGTTTTTCGAAACTTACATTCAGTCACTGGATGGAAATAAACAGTATTTCCTCGCTTCGGATGTGGAAGGTTTCCGCAAGAAGTATGGCAACAATCTACACAAGCTCCTACTCGACGGAAACTGCATGGCACCAGCTGTTGAGATTTATGGCGTCTACCGCGTCCGAGCGAATGCTCAGATCAAATACGCTCAAGACCTTCTTAAAAACGAAGAAGCTTTTACCTTCGATGGGCATCGCAAGATGATGCTTAGCCGCAAGGACGCAAATTGGGCAACCAACGAGAAGGAAGTCAAACAAATCTGGCACGATCAAGTCGAACAGGCGCTTCTAGGAGAATCACTCCGTCGTGAAAGGATTCACGAACTTGCTTTGAAACAAGGTAAGGATGATCCGTTGAAAAATAAGAAAGCTCCAGGCGAGATGATTTCACTTCGTTTTAAGCGAATCCTGCAGGGCATCAACACAGCCACCGAAGAAGATATTGCGGATGGTTTTTTTAGTGCTGTTTGCAAAAGCTATGACCCTCACACCGACTACTTTAGTATGTCAGAAATGGAACGTTTCATGTCGGGGATGCAGAATTCGTTAGTTGGTATAGGAGCTCTACTTCAAGCTGAGGACGATGGAGCCACGAAGATCACAGGTATTGTAGTCGGCGGTCCAGCTGATAAAGGTGGTGATCTGAAACTTAACGATCGCATTGTGGGTGTGGACCCTACCAACGCAGGCACGGAAGATGCGATGGTCGATATCATGTTTGAGAAACTCGACCGCGTTGTCGATATGATCCGTGGTAAAGAAGGCGTCGAAGTGAGACTCAAAGTGGAGCCCGCCGGTGGTGCGCCTGGGGCTGTTAAATTCATCGTGATTAAACGTGGTAAAGTAGAGATGAAAGAGGCTCTTGCTAGTGCGGAAGTCATCGAAATAAAGCGCCCCGATGGTGGTAAACGCCGACTCGGTTTCATCACGCTTCCGGCATTTTACGCTGACTTTAAGGACTGGAAGACACGTTGTTCAATCGATATCGAGAAACTTGTTGCTCGTCTCAAGGCCGAAAAAGTAGAAGGCATTATTCTGGATCTCCGCGGTAACGGTGGTGGCTCCCTTGAAGAAGTTCGCCGGATGACTGGGTTCTTTACAGGACGTGGTCCTACCGTTCAGGTGAAAAACCATCTTGGTCGTGTGGAAGTAAAAGACTCCTCACACCGTAACCCTATTTTTAACGGCCCAATGGTCGTGCTGATTGATAAGACAAGTGCCTCCGCCAGTGAGATTCTCGCAGGTGCACTTCAGGATTATAACCGTGCATTAATCGTAGGTGACACGTCGACATTTGGAAAAGGAACTGTGCAGCAGCCTATGGAAATCCGTAAGATGATGCCATTTATGGCCGATGCCCGCCGTGCTGGTGTGCTTAAGCCAACGATTCAGAAGTTCTACCGCGTAGCGGGAAGTACCACTCAGCTTAAGGGGGTGGAGTCAGACATCGTTCTGCCATCGCTTCTCGATGCCTTTGAAGTGGGTGAGAAATACCTCGATCACGCATTGGCTCACGACAATATCAACCGCGCTCCTGGTTTCCGCGAACGGAATCGAGGCAATCTATTCTTGCCCACCATCAAGGAAAAGAGCCTCGCTCGTCTTGGCAAATCACAGGATTTCAAATACATTCAGCAGGACGCACTCCGGATGATTGAACGCCGTAAGAAAAACGTCATTTCGCTTAATAAAGAGACTCGTAAAAAAGACCTCGCAGAAACCGAACAACGTAAGGACAAGCGCAACGAAGAACGACGTAAGCGCTTCGGTGCGCTTGCTGAGCTTGATCAAAAAATCTTCCGCTTCTTCCGCTTGGATCTTGCTGATGTAGATCTTCCTGATCTTAAGGAAATCGACCGCGAGAAGGATAAGGAAAGCTATATGCGCCAAGCTAAAGACGGTGTCGCAGACCTCGATGATACTCCTGAATGGCCGAGTTCGCTCGATCCAGTCAAGCGTGAGGGGATTCATATTCTTGCCGACCTCGTGGAGACCACTGAGCGTGCGCGCATGGCTGGAGCTCTTCAAAATAACAACGGTTAGTAGCTTTACGGTTACCAACGTCTGCTTACGAATATGTGCGACAATATTGCGGCTAACTTGTCCGAGATTAAGCAGCGAGTGGCAGAGGCTGCCGTGCGCTCTGGGCGTGACGCTGATGCTGTGGAATTACTCGTTGTCTCCAAAACCTGGCCCGCTGAAAATGTCGCCGAAGTTGTGGCGGCCGGGCATCTTGGTTTTGGCGAAAACAAAGTGCAGGAAGCCGAGGGGAAAGCTCCCCAATTACCGGACCATCTTCACTGGCATCTGATTGGCCACCTACAGCGGAACAAGGTGCGCAAGGCGCTGTCTCTCTTTCAAGCCATCCATAGTATTGATTCTCTCAAGTTGGCTCGATACATGTCAAATATAGCAGGGGAGCTGAGTCGAAAACCCAACGTCTATCTGCAGGTGGATCTCGCAGCTGAGCAGAGCAAGAACGGTTATGCTCCCGATGTGCTTCGTGCTGATATGGAGGATATGTTTGGACTTGAGCATATCAATATCATCGGCTTGATGTGTATCCCTCCGGCAGTTACCACCCCTGAAGATGCCCGACCATGGTTCGTCAAGTTACGCCAGCTGCGCGATGATCTGAAAACATTCACAGGACAGCCACTCCCCGGCCTCAGCATGGGCATGAGCGGCGACTTCGAAGTCGCCATTGAAGAAGGCTCAACCATCGTCCGAGTAGGCTCCGCTATTTTCGGATCCAGGAACTATGGAGAAGTATAAATATTGACCGCTGATTACACTGATTTCTAAGCATGCGATATCCAGAGCAAGAGTATCCACATTCTGAATTAACAAAGAGGATTATTGGGTGTGCTCAAGCTGTGCATTCGGAATTAAGAAACGGGCTAAATAAGAAAATCTATGAAAATTCGTTATGTGTTGAATTTGCCCATCAACAAATCAATTGTTCTCAACAAAGTTCATTTATTGTTAATTATCGAAATAAACCTGTTGGGAAGCGGATTCCCGATCTCATTATCGACAACAAGGTTATTGTTGAAACAAAAGTTGTCGAAGATTTCGCTGCAGACCATATAGCTCAGGTATTGTCCTATCTTAAAATCACGGGTATGGGAGTAGGCCTTCTTCTTAACTTCAAACACGCCTCTCTCAAGATCAAACGAATCACAAACATTCGCTAGTTGAATTCACAACCCAAGCTCAGTCTAAAATCAGCGTAATCAGCGGTTAAATAAACTGAATCGCTCTATCACTTTCCCAAACATTTATCACCCACTATCATGTCAGCCATTACTCTTATTCAAAACGTCGTCGTTGGCGATGAACTCGCCCTTGCTTGGAACGATGGCAAGGAGAACTACATCAGCCTACAAACACTCCGTCAGTCGTGCCCCTGTGCCGCCTGCCAAGGTGAACCAGATGCCATGGGTCGCGTGGTAAGACCCAAGGTTACTCACACGGAGAGAAGTTTCAAAGCTCTACGTATGGCTCAGGTCGGCGGATATGCTCTTCAGATAACCTGGGCCGATGGACATAGCTCTGGGATCTATCCCTTCGATCTACTCCGTAGCCTAGGCTAAACGGTGGTTTTATTCTAAGCGAAACCTCATTTGAAATGTCGTATATAATCATGAAACCAACAGCTGTTCTCGTATTTGCAGTTTGCTCTATTTCTGCTGTCGCTGAAGAATTGCCGGAGACTGTGATCTCGGCAAGCAGGACGGAAGAGCTTCTTAAAAACTCACCCTACAGTGTGGCTGTGATAGGGGCGGATGAACTTCTCGATGGATCCATCAGAAGCTTGCCTGAGGCGTTAAGGAACACACCGGGCGTGATGATCCAGAAAACGACCCATGGTCACGGCTCTCCGTATATCCGAGGTTTCACGGGACGACAGAATCTTTTGTTAGTAGATGGGGTTCGTATCAACAACTCCACCTTCCGCAGTGGCCCTGTGCAGTACTGGAACACGGTCGACAGCAGTGCCGTTGACCGATTGGAATTGGTCAAAGGCCCAGGCTCGGTCCTTTACGGTTCTGATGCCGTCGGTGGCACACTAAACACACTCACCAGGTCATCCAATTTCCACGAGTATGCAGATGGTTGGTTTAATGAAAATATGGCAAGCTATCGATTTGATACCAATAGCCGAAGCCACGTGGGAAGGCTTGAAAGCGCTTTCGGGCAAGGCGGCAAGTGGGGTATTCTTCTCGGTGTAACTTCTAAGGATTTTGGTGACATCAAAGACTCCTCCGTAGGCAGGATGAAAAACACAGGCTACACCGAGCTTGATCTGGATTTTCGATTGGATATAGCCATCTCTGATGAAACGACCCTTACACTCGCGCATCACTTCGTTGATCAGGATGATGTCTGGCGCTGGCACTCGACGATCTACAACCCTGGCTGGAACCACGGTGGCCATACTACGACAGCAGGAAGTTTTAATGCCCGTATCCTCGATCAGGAACGGTCACTCACGTATCTGAAACTTGCAGGTGGCACGGGGGAGGGGTGGTTGAAACAATGGTCGGCTACATTGTCTTTTCAGAAGTCTCAGGATTCGCAGTTTCAGGATAGGAAAGTTGGCGACATTCGTCATCAAAACATCGATGTTGAAACATGGGGGCTTGGGTTGCAGATGGAGTCGGATCTAGGAGCTGGAAGTCTGCTCTACGGTCTCGATTACTATCACGATGAAGTCGATTCGTGGGGGACTCGCACCGGAAGAGATCCACGGACACAACGACCTGTTGCGGATGATTCGTCTTATGATTTGTTAGGAGTCTTTGCTCAGTATCGCTGGAACCCTATTGCTAGACTGCCGAAGTTGGAAACCTCTCTGGGGTTCCGCTACACCTACGCCGATGCTCATATTGACAAGAATTACGATTCCACATTGGGCGAAGATATTTCAGCGGACAAGGACTGGAGTAATTGGGTAGTAAGTGGTCGGGCACTTTATAATCTCACCGACAGCTGGAATCTCTTTGGTGGAATTTCCCAAGGCTTCAGAGCCCCCAACTTGAACGACCTTAGCGGAAACCTTACTACACGCTCAGGACTGACTGCTTTGGGTTCATTGGATTTAGATCCGGAGAAATTTTTAACCTACGAGATGGGTGGTCGATTTGAAACAGATCGCACCCGCCTCTCTGCATCGGTTTACTACACCGAGATCGAAAACGTAATCATCGGAGTTCCCGTCACGGAAGGAAGCAGTACCATCGTCACCACCAATGGTCAGAACGGCAAAGTTTATGGAGTAGAGGCGGAGGCTGAATTTGATCTCACCGACAACTGGTTACTATCTTTACAAGGTTCGTGGCAAGAAGGCAAAACACGTTCTAGCACGTTTATTGGTGGGTCTGAGTCGGAAGATTACATTTCCCGCCTAGCGCCACTCATGGGATCAGTCTCCCTCCGCTGGACTCACCCCGACGTAAGTTTCTGGATCGAAGGTCGAGTAACCGCCGCTGCTGCCGCGGATAAACTCTCCCAACGTGATCAAGGCGATACTCAACGCATCCCAACCGGAGGAACTCCCGGTTACGTCGTTGCCTCTCTCTATGCAGGCTGGCAAGCCACCGACGATCTTCTCCTAACACTCGGTCTTGAAAATCTCACCGATGAGGACTGCCGCGTCCATGGATCAGGCCAGAACGAGACAGGGTTGAATGCCATATTTGGGGTGAAATTGAAGTTCTGATTTACCAAAAAATACCCACAGCCTGACCTAGTCAAACTGCGGGTAAGTAATGAGGTTATCGCGGACTTACTCGCCTTTCTTTTCCTCAGGAACGATTTCGAAGCGGAAGGTGTTGCCTTTGCCTAGGTATTGTTTGGCTAGAGCGTTGATTTCTTCAACGGTGATGGCTTTGTAGTCGGAATCACGCTGGCGTGCCCAGTCGAGACGGTAGGGTTGCTCTTGTGACTGTGACATCACGGTTCCTAACCAATAAGAATTCTGGCGTAGGGTCGTTTTCAGTTCACTAAGCTTAGGTTCAAGCGCACGGGTGAGTTCGTCTTGCGTGCAACCTTCGACGGCGAGTTTATCACCTATTTCGATGATGATCTTACTTACTCCTTCTGCTTGTTCAGGTTTGCCGGGGCTGACAGCAAGCATGTAGCCGAGGTCCTTGAATGTATCGCTTGGCTGGAATCCAGCGTATGGGCTGTAGGCTTCGCCTAGCTCTTCACGAATTTTCTCACGCATGCGGTTAGATAAGATGGAGCTCAGGACGCCGAGTCGGCGGGTGATGCTGATGCTGTCTTTGGTCAAATCAGTTGCCTTCCAGACTACGATGGCAGTGCCTGTTGGAATACGGCTTTCGAAGGTGTAGCGTTTCTCTAGCGGCGGGCTAGGGAGGTTGGCGATGATGCGTTGCTCGGTGTAGGCTGGCTTAGTCGCCGCGCGCTTGGGGAGAGTTCCTACTGTGCGTGCTAGAATAGGCAGCACTTTATCAATGTCCAGATCACCGACGATGGAAAGTTCCATGTAATCATTGAGAAGAGCTGGTGTTACCCATTTTTTAACATCCTCTGTGCTGAGTGCGGTGGCTTGCTCAAGTGTCGGAAATATGAAACGAGGGTCGTTCCCACGGAGTAGTGCGCTCATCTTGGATTGGGATCCACCTTGGGTGTGCTTCATCTGTGAGAAGATCGCTGGCAGCTGGGCCTTAAACATACGCTCGCCTTCGGGACGAAGTCCTGGGTCGGTTAGGTAGGCGCAGAGAAGTTGGAGCTGAAGTTCCAGATCCTCTGTGGTGGTCGATCCCGAGAGAGTGAAGGCGTCGTCGCCAACTTTGAAACCAATGCCGGCGTTACGTCCTGCAAGGATACGCTGGAGGTCGTCTGCGCTGTGCTTACCGAGACCGCCAGCGGAGAAGATTGCGGATGCGAACATGTCGAGGCCTGATTTATCCTTGGGCATGGTCAGCTTGCCTCCTCCAACACGTGTGGTGAGGTTGATGGAGTTTTTGTTGAAGTCGGTTTTCTTAATGTTGCAACTGCAGCCGTTGTGGAAGCTGACTTGGGTGAAGTCGAGGTCCTTGATGTGGCTTTGCTTGGCGATTTTGCCTTCGGTTCCAAAGTCAGTGTAAGCGAAACTAACAGCACTCTTTTTTTCTGGTGCTTGAACGGCTACTGCTGTGCTTTTCTTGTAGATTCTTGTAAGTGTAGCATCGGCATCATCCTGTGGTTTATTGGTAGTGAGGACGAGGGTGATATCCTGAGTGTCCCAAAACTTCTTGAGCGCATTGTGGCAGGTTTCAGTGGTAATCTTGGCTACATTCTCACGTAGAATAGCGAGGTCGTCTTCCGGTGTGGAGAATACGGCCTCGCTGTGAATGTGTTTGGCGAGCGATGATGCCAGGTTGTTGGTCTTACGGCTTGGTGCTGTCTTGACTGCTTGTTCGTAGCCGTTGATTAGGTTGGCTTTTACTTC
>TARA_B110000908_G_scaffold69552_1_pt1 | contig 10502 bp, 7 predicted proteins | sample TARA_B110000908 | Tara Oceans TARA_B110000908 (sample SAMEA4398067) | marine metagenome | biome: Polar Biome; feature: [DCM] deep chlorophyll maximum layer (ENVO:01000326); material: water (ENVO:00002006), including particulate matter (ENVO:01000060) such as... | depth 36 m
TTTTTAAAAGTAACCACTCCCCCAATTCCTAACTTCATGTTAAATGAGATTGCTTTCAGAGCATGCTCATAGGTCCCACTAAAACAATGAAATATACCCCTTAGTTTTTCAGACTTTTCGTATTCTAAAACTTCAAATATCTCATCAAACGCATCTCTACAGTGTATAACAATCGGTAGATCAAGTTTTTTCGCTAGTCTTATTTGATTTGCAAAGGCCTCTTTTTGAATACTTAAGTTGGTCTTATCCCAATATAAATCAATGCCAATTTCTCCAATCGCTACAATAGAGTTGTTTTTTACAACCTCATTTACATGATTTAACTCTTCTAAATAATTTTTTTTTACACTACAAGGATGAAGGCCAGCCATCAAATGCATAATAGTAGGATATGCATTTTTCAAGTTAAGCATTGATTTCGTATGAGATGAATCAATTGCAGGAAGAAAAAAATTATTAATATTTAAATCTAATGCACGGCTGATAACAGCATTAATATCAGCATCAAAATCTTTTAAATATAAATGGGTATGAGTATCTATAATCATATTAAAGCAAAGGTATAAATAGTTACTAAATATTTAGTAATTTTTTACAAGTAGCTTAACCACCACTTATTACTTTTTGATTTATATATCATGTATTTTTTACAAATTGGAAAAAAAGTGTAAAAATAAATTAGAGGTTTAAAGAATCTTTAATTTTATTATTCATAAGATGCTCAACCGGGCTTTCTAGAGCCTCTTTTATGGCAACTAAAAAACCTACACTTTCTCTACCGTCAATAATCCTGTGATCATACGATAAGGCCAAATACATTATTGGACGTATTTCAACCTTACCATTAACAGCAATAGGTCTTTCAACGATATTGTGCATTCCTAATATTCCACTTTGAGGGGGGTTAAGTATTGGAGTTGATAACATACTTCCAAATACTCCGCCATTTGAAATTGTAAAGGTTCCTCCAGTCATTTCATCAACTGTTATTTTAGAGTCCCTAGCTCTTATTGCTAACCTTTTAACTTCAGATTCAACCTCCATAAAAGACATTTTTTCTGCATGTCTAATAACAGGGACCATCAACCCTTTAGGTCCAGAAACGGCAATACTTATATCACAATAATCATAAGTAATCATTTCCTTACCATCAATCATTGAGTTAACAGCAGGAAACAATTTTAAAGCTCTTACAACTGCTAAAGTGAAAAATGACATAAACCCTAGTCCAACTTCATGCTTAGATTTAAAATCTTCTTTATATTTTGATCTTATATCAAATATTGCGGACATGTCAACTTCATTAAATGTAGTTAGCATAGCTGTTTCATTTTTTACTGTAACTAACCTTTCAGCAACTTTTCTTCTAAGCATTGATAACTTAGTTCGACTGTCGCTTCTCTCACTATTAACAGAAAGTGAACCCATAGAAGGTTTAGAATTAACAGCATCATCTTTTGTTACCCTTCCATCTTTTCCAGTACCAGTAATATTAGATATTTCTAAATTATTTTCTGCAATAATTTTTCTGGCTGATGGGCTAGCAATATGAGATTTATTATTTGATTTTGGTTTAGAAACTTCTACCTTAACTTCTTTAATAATATTTTCATTAATTACTTCAGGTTTGTTCTCATTAGTAGCGCTAGTATCAATCAGACAAACTACTTGACCTACATCTACCGCGTCCCCTTCTTCAGCCTTTAAAGTTATTACTCCACTTTCTTCAGCGGGAAGCTCCAGTGTAGCCTTATCACTGTCAACCTCTGCTATTACTTGATCTTTTTCAACATAATCCCCGTCAGAAACAAGCCAAGTAGCAATTTCGACTTCTGTAATAGACTCACCTGGTGACGGAACTTTCATTTCTAAAATCATACTTTATTTTTTTACTCTTTGGTTATTTTTTTCTTTATCAAATACATAATCTATCACTTCTTGATGTCTTTTTTTGAATCTTGTCAAACTACCTGCAGCTGTAGTTCCATATGTCCTTCTTGAGGCAACTCTAAAATTCTTAGCATTATCTAGATTCATGAGAATATGAGTGTAAGCCCCCATGTTTCTTGGCTCTTCTTGAGCCCAAACAAAATCTTCCGCAGATGAATATTTTGAAATGATTGATCTAATTAAATTAACAGGTAACGGAAAAAGTTGTTCAACCCTAACTAGCGCTACATCATCTCTGCCTAATCTATCTTTTTGATCTAATAAATCATAATAAAATTTACCAGAAACAAAAACTACAGTATTAATTTTTTTTAATTCTACTACACTTTCGTCATCAATTAAGGGCTTAAAAGCTCCTTTAGTAAATTCATCAACAGATGATAAAACTTTAGCATGTCTTAATAAACTTTTTGGAGTGAAAATTACTAATGGTTTTCTAAAACCTGCTTTCATCTGTCTTCTTAAAATATGAAACATGTTTGCAGGGGTAGAACAATTAGCTATATATACATTATCCTTTGCGCATAATTGCAGATACCTTTCCATTCTAGCCGAAGAATGCTCTGCTCCCTGCCCTTCGTACCCATGAGGCAACAACATAACCAATCCATTTTGGGTTTTCCACTTATCTTCTCCTGAAAATAAATACTGATCTATTATAATTTGTGCTCCATTACTAAAGTCTCCAAATTGAGCCTCCCAAATATTTAATGTTTTTGGGCTAGCCATAGAGTATCCATAATCAAAACCTAGTACAGCATATTCAGAAAGGAGAGAGTTATAAATACTAAAAACTCCTTGATCATCACTAATATTATTATGAAGTATTATTTCTTCCTCACTATCTTCTACTTTAATAACTCCATGTCTGTGTGAAAAAGTTCCTCTTTCAACATCTTGACCAGATATTCTAACACTAAACCCTTCTTCTAATAAAGAGCCATAAGCAAGGTGCTCCGCCATTGACCAATCCAACTTATCTTGTTCGAACATAACTAATCTGTTGTTTACTAATTTTTTTATTTTATTAATAAACTTTTTTTCATCAGGCAGTGTTGATAGCACAGTTACGATTTTTTCCAGTTTTAATCTCGGATAAGTCGTGTCAATTACTTCCATCATTTTGCTTTGATTAGCTTTTTGATAATCCTTCCACTCGGAACTCATAAATTCAGTTATGACTGTTTTTTTATCTTTTTTAGAATCTTCTAAAAAGTCATTTAAACTAGCCTTGTAATCAGTTTCAATAGTTTTTACATAATTTGAATCAATTATTCCATCATTTATAAGCTTTTTAGAGTAAATGTCTTTTGGATTTAAATGTCTAGAAATAGCTTTATATAATTTTGGCTGTGTAAACCTAGGCTCATCTCCTTCATTATGCCCATATTTTCTATATCCAAGTAGGTCAATAAAGACATCCATTTTAAATTTCATTCTAAATTCTAAAGCAAATAAAACAGCATGAATTACTGCCTCAACATCATCTGCATTTACATGCATAACCGGTGATAGGGTAACTTTCCCTACGTCAGTACAATAGGTACTTGATCTCCCGTCTAAATAATTTGTGGTAAATCCAATCTGATTATTTACAACGATATGGATAGTTCCATCTGTTTTGTAGCCATCTAAATTAGCCATCTGAACAAGCTCATAAGCAATACCTTGACCAGCGATTGCAGCATCGCCATGAACAATAATCGGAAGTACTTTTTCAAAATTATTTTTGTGGTAATTATCTTGTTTCGCTCTTACAATTCCTTCGACTACAGAACCAACAGTTTCTAAGTGAGATGGATTTGGTGCTATACTAATATTTACTTTTTTTCCAGTATCTGTTTCCCTATTACTTGTCCATCCTAAATGATATTTAACGTCCCCATCAAATACTTCTTCTTCATAATCTTTACCCTCAAATTCACTAAATATTGCTTTGGGTGATTTTCCAAAAATATTAGTCAGAGTATTAAGCCTTCCTCTATGGGCCATACCCATTACAAACTCTTTAACTCCAAGGTTTGCAGCGCTTTCTATTAGTGAATCAAGTGCAGGAATTAAAGATTCACCACCTTCAAGTGAAAATCTTTTTTGACCAACATATTTCGTATGTAAAAAGTTCTCAAAAGAAACAGCTTGAACTAGTTTTTTTAGGATATGTTTTTTTTGAGTTGAGCTTAGTGTTGGATGATTGTCATTCTTATTTAACCAGTCTTGAATCCACTTCTTTTTTTCTGGATTTCTTATATACATGTATTCTACTCCAGTTGCTTCACAGTAAATTGCTTCTAAGTGTTCAATAATTATCTTCAACGGCTGTGGCCCGATTCCAAGGATATCCCCTGCATTAAATATATTATTTAAATCATTTTGATTTAAATCGAAATTATTAATATCTAGATTTGGCGTATACGTTCTTCTATCTCTAACTGGATTTGTTTTAGTAAACAAATGACCTCTAGTTCTGTAAGCATCGATTAAATTAATAACATTAAACTCTTTTTTTAAGTCATCTGGGATTTGAGTAGCTACTCCATCTACAATTTGATCAATAGAATTATTATTAGATCCGAAATCATAGCCTTGAAAAAAAGCTCTCCAACTTGGCTCTAAAGAATCTGGGTTTTCCAGATATTGATCATATAGATCGGCAAAGTAAGCAGAATGTGCAGCATTTAAAAAAGAAAAATTGTCCATTTTTTTTCGAAGGATTTTCTTACACACAAAGTTAATGAAAAATATAAATTTTAACTAAATAAGTAACTTTTAAATAAGTAAGTATGTTTTATATTTTCCTCTCCATTAATGAATTTCCAAATTCATATAATAATTCCTTTTTTTCTTCCGATATTTTTAAAGAATCTAATATTTGAAAAGCTAATTTTGTGTATTTTTTAATCTCAGTTATAGTAAAATCAACTGAACCACTTTCTAGAAACAAAGCTTTAGATTTATCAATTTTTTCTTGAGAGTTATTATGGTTAGAGTATAATTTAATTAATTTAATTCTTTTTTCCGAAGAAAGAAATTCAATAGCTTTTAGATAGAGATAAGTCTTTTTATTTTCTAAAATATCACCACCAATCTTTTTTCCAAATTTTGATTCATCTCCAAAAGCATCTAAGTAATCATCTTGAAGTTGAAAAGCAATACCTAGGTATTTACCAAAATCATATATTTTATTTTGATCTTCTTTGCTTGCTTGAGCTATTATAGCTCCCATTTTCATAGAAGCACCTAAAAGAACAGCCGTTTTGTAAGTAATCATTTTCAAATAATCCTCAATCTTAACATCATCTCTTGTCTCAAAATCTACATCATATTGTTGACCTTCACAAACTTCAACTGCAGTTTTACTAAAGAGTTTTGCTAAATCAACAAAAACATTGCCTTCATATTTTTCAAAAAGCTGGTAAGCTTTGATTAACATTACGTCGCCCGATAATATACCTGTACTAATATTCCATTTTTTATGAACAGTTATATTTCCTCTTCGCAGATCAGCAGAATCCATTATATCATCATGCACTAAGGAAAAGTTATGAAAAACTTCAACAGCCAAAGCAGCATCTAATCCAGATTCATAGTTGTCAGAAAAAATATCTGTTGCCATTAGAGTTAAAATCGGACGTAGCCTTTTGCCTTTTAATGTTAAAATATAAGACACGGGGTCATATAAATTTAAAGGCTCTTTATTTAACGGAAAACTTTTAAGGTAATCCACAAAAACTTCTCGGTATTGACTTACGGTTAACATGGTGCAAAAATAATGTATTTAATTACATGAGTAAATTATATCAATAAAAAACTTAAAAAACTTTTGCAGTATCTAAAGTTTCCAACTACATTTGTATTCCAATTTAAAATTATGACTAAAAAAACTCTGTCTATTATACTATTGTTTGCAGGAGTAAGCGTGTGTTTAAGCCAGTCTTATAATTTAGAGATTGAAATAAATAATGTTGAAATTGATGGAGTAATTTATATGGCTATATATAATAATTCAGACGCATTTGAGAATGACAGTGATGAAAAAGATGTTCAAAGAAATAGATGGGTGAAAAATGTAGTTGAGAATATTAATATAGGTGTATATAAAAAGAGTATTGTTTTAAAAAAAGGGATCTATGCAATAAGTTTATTTATTGACTCTAACGATAATAAAAAACTGGATAAAAATTTAATTGGGATTCCAACAGAACAGTATGGTTTTTCAAATAACGCTATGGGCTTTTTAGGAAAACCATCGTTTAAAAATGCCTCCTTTGAATTAATTAAAAATTCTGAGATTAAAATAAAATTAAAATGAAACAGGAAATTATAAACAAAGCAACAGATCTTTTTTTAAGCCTAGGTTTCAAAAGTGTAACCATGGATGACATCGCAAATGACTTAGGGATGTCAAAAAAAACCATTTATACTTATTTTGATAATAAATCATGCTTAGTTGAAGCTGGAACTTCTCATTTATTTAAAAAGATTACTGATGGTATTAAAGATATTAAGACTAAATCATTGGATCCAATTAATGAACTCCATGATATAAAAATATTTTTAATGAACTCCTTAAAAGGGGAAAAAACCTCTCCTTATCATCAACTACAAAAATATTATCCATCAATTCATAAAGAGCTTAAGAAGAAGAAATTTGAATTCGTATTGGAGTCGACTAAAAAAAGTTTAGAAAAAGGAGTTGAGCTTGGCATATTTAGAGAGAAAATAAATACAGATCTAATATCAAGATTGTATTTCAATGGAATTATTGGGATAAAAAATCCAGAAATATTTCCATTAGAATCATTTAATCCAGCGCTTTTAATGGAAAATTATTCAGAGTATCATCTTAGAGCTATAGTTACTAAACTAGGATTAAAAAAATTAGAAAAATTTTTATTAAATCAATCAAAAATGTAATATGAAAAACATACTGTTCTTTTTTATAATTATATGTAGTTCGGTCTATTCTCAGACCGATAAAATGAATTTAAGTTTAGAGGAGGCAATTAATTATGCGCAAATTAATAATGCAACTTTAAAATCTGCCGACCTTCAAATCAAGTCCGCTGAGGCAATTAAACGGGAAACAATTGCGATTGGGTTACCAAAAATAAATGCTAGTATAAATTATAATAGTTGGATAAAGCAGCAAGTATCATTAATTCCGGCAGCAGCATTTGATAATACACAAAACATTGTTGATGTAGTGAATAATTATTTTAATGTAGATCAAAACAATAATAACATTAATCAACCAGAAGGATTAATCCCTTTAAAATTTGGAACGAAACAATCCATTAACGGCAATATAAACTTAACACAATTAGTTTTTGACGGGTCTTATTTTGTAGGAGTAAAATCTGTTCAAATTTATGTAGACATTGAAGAAGGTATAAGAAACAAGACATCAATTGAATTAAGAAAAAGCACTATTGAATCTTATGGGAATGTACTCTTGGCTAAAGAAAGTGTACGTATTATAAATAAAAATATAAAAATAGTTGAGAATACTCTAAATGAGGTAATTAAAATATATGAAAATGGCCTTACCGAAGAAGAAAATGTGGAGCAATTACAAATCACATTATCAGGCTTAGAGAGTAATTTGAAAAATGGACTGCTGCAACAAAAGTTAGCTTCACAGCTATTAAACCTTATCCTTGGATTAGAAATTAATCAAGAGCTTAATTTAACTGAAAACTTTGAAGATCTTATTGACAAAAGTATCGACATATCAATAATTTCAAAAACTAGTGACACAAAAAAATCTGCAGATTACATAATTAAGAATAATGATAAAACATCTAAAGAACTTTTGGTTTTTTATGAAAAAACTAAGCTATTACCAACATTAAATGCTTTCTTAAATACAGGCTATCAAGGATACTCAGATCAATTTAACTTTACTAACAAGTCACAAAAATGGTATGGATCTACAATCTTTGGGCTTAAAATGGATATTCCAATTTTGAGTTCTGGTGACCAATTATCTAAAATTACAAGGGCAAAAATTGAATTAGAAAAATCGAATTTACAATTAGACGAACTAGAAAAAAAGTTGGGTATTGAAACTACCCTTGCAAAAGGAAATTATCAATTTGCTATTGAAGATTACTACAACAAGAAAAGAAACCTTGAATTAGCTGAAAGAATTGAAAAAAAGAATCAAATTAAATTTACAGAAGGGATAGCATCTAGTTTTGATTTAAGAGAAGCTCAAACTCAACTTTACAAATCACAACAAAGTTATTTGTTATCCATGCTTAGTATAATCAACTCAAAGGCTAAATTAGAATCATTAACATCTGAAATCTCTAAAAATTAATTTAATTATGAAAAAAATATTTATAATAATCAGTTCTTTAATTTTCTCTTGTCAGAGTGATAATAAATCTATTGAAGAAGTTATTAATTCTAACGATATAGATTTAATAAAACTAAAAAGAAAAGAAATTACAGATAATCAACAAGAGATTTACAAAAAAATAAGTCTTATTGATGAAAAATTGAGTGAATTAGGAAACAATTCTAAATTCCCGATTGTTTCAACTATCAATGTAAAAAATGAAATTTTTAAACACTATGTACAACTGCAAGGAGATGTAAAATCGGATAAAATTATTTCTATTTATCCTGAATTTTCAGGAATTCTTAAAAATATTTATGTTAAAAGTGGGGAAAATGTAAGTCAAGGTCAAGTTTTAGCTACAATTGATGATGGCGGATTAAAGCAACAGTTAGCACAACTTAAAATTACTTATAATTTAGCTAAGACAACATATGAAAGACAAGAGAGGCTTTGGAATCAAAAAATAGGAAGTGAAATTCAGTTTTTAGAATCAAAATCTATGTTTAACGCTCAAAGCAAGGCAATAGAACAATTAAATAAACAGCTAGATAAAACAATAATTAAAGCTCCATTTTCTGGTGTTATTGACAATGTGATTGCAAAACAAGGTGAGGTTGTATACCCTGGAAGGTCAAATTTAATGTTGTTAGTAAATATGGAACAAATGTTTGTGGTTTCTAAGGTCCCTGAGAATTACATTAACACTATAACCAAGGGGAAAGAAATAACAATAGAATCTCCAATGCTAAACATGACGTTAAAATCTAAAATCAGATTAGTCGCTAATTTTATAAATCCGTCTAATAGAACGTTTAGAATTGAGGCTGACATTCCTCACAATGAGTATAAAATAAAACCCAACCTAAACGTAAAAATAAATGTCAACGACTATACCAATAAAAATGCAGTTCTAGTTAAGTTAAATTATATAAGTATGGATAGTAATAATGATCAATATGTATATAAAATTATCAATAAAAAAGGAAAGTCTTACGCTTCTAAAACTATTATTCAAACAGGTAAAGATAATGGAGACTTTGTGGAAGTTCTTAAAGGTTTAAGCGCAAACGATGAAGTAGTAAGCGAGGGTGCGAGAAAATTGACAAACAACAGTATAGTGAAGATCATTAATAACTAAATTTAAGAAATTGAAAAATAATCTAGAAAAAGAATTTAAACCGTCTTCTTGGGCTATTAATAATAGTGTGACTATTTATGTTTTAATGGCCTTAATACTATTTTTGGGGGTTAGTTCTTATTTTAATATGCCAAGAGAAGATTATCCTGAGATTAAAGAAAATATAGTTTTTGTAAGCTCAATTTACCCTGGAAATACTTCAGAAGACGTAGAAAAGTTAATTACTGAGCCATTAGAAGATAAATTAAAATCACTTAATAATATTGAAAAAATTAGTTCTTCATCTCAAGAAAACTTTTCAATTATAATTATAGAGTTTAATGATGAAATTAGTTTTTTAGAAGCAAAGCTTAAAGTAAAAGATGAAATTGAAACTGCTACAGCCAGCGAAGATTGGCCAATGTTTAATAATGTGAAAGTGGACCCAAGTGTTTTTAATTTAAATTTTACAGAAGAAATGCCAATATTAAATATCAATATATCTGGCGATTATACAACTAGTAAACTAAAACAATACTCTGAAATATTACAAAAAGAAATAGAGAGCCTAAGTGAAATAAAGAAAGTAGACATAAGAGGGGCGTTAGATAAAGAAATAGAAGTTGCCGTGGACATCTATAAAATGATGGCTGCAAAAGTTAGTTTTTATGATGTCATAGGGGCTATACAAAATGGAAATATCTCTATTTCTGCTGGGAGTTTAAAAGAGAGTGAGCAGAGAAAAACATTAAGGATAATTGGTGAGATTAGTTCGCCTATAGACTTAGAGAATTTTGTTATAAAAACTGAGTTTAACAGTCCAGTTTTACTAAAAGAAATTGCCAATGTAAGTTTTAAAGAAAAAGAAACTACAACATTCGCTAGAGAAAATGGTGAGGCTGTTGTAATGTTAGATGTAAAGAAAAGATCTGGACAAAATATGATTGAAGCGGCTGAAAAAACACGCAAAATTGTAGATAAGACCCTAAAAGATGTTTTTCCAAAAAACTTAAATATTAGTATAACTAACGATCAATCAGAACTGACTAAAAACCAAGTTATTGATTTAGTAAATAGTATAATTTTTGG
>TARA_B110000908_G_scaffold172490_1_pt1 | contig 10498 bp, 10 predicted proteins | sample TARA_B110000908 | Tara Oceans TARA_B110000908 (sample SAMEA4398067) | marine metagenome | biome: Polar Biome; feature: [DCM] deep chlorophyll maximum layer (ENVO:01000326); material: water (ENVO:00002006), including particulate matter (ENVO:01000060) such as... | depth 36 m
GTTTATGTGATCGTGGCACTTTGAGATGTGTTAGGCTTTGTCTGACAGCACCCTGAAAACACCTTATTTTATACTTTCACCCTTTGCAAAATTGCCTGCGCGGCATCATGCGTGCCATTGCCTCTTTTCATAGCGCCTGAAATTGTACGCATCCTGGAGGCCATTTCAGTATCGCTCAATAAAAATACTATCGTTTCTCTCAGTTTATTCGCTGACCATGAATCGCGTTTTAAATTAAGACCTGTGCCGGTTTGTACAGCTCGAAGCCCGTTGTCGTGGCCGTCCCAACAATATGGCATGATGAGAGAAGGAACCCCAAAATGTAAAGCCTCACAATAGCTGTTATTACCGCCGTGGTGGATGAACAAATTTGCCTGTGCGACAATTGAGGGCTGTGGAAACCAGCTGCCGAGATAGACATTGTCAGGGACCTGCTGGTAGCTTTCCAGAAATCCTCCGACATTCACAAAAAAGCGGGCAGGGAGTGTAGCAAAGACTTTGATAATCCTGCTAATCAGGTCGGTGTCGATGGCGCCCAGGCTCCCAAAGCTTAGATACACAATAGGCCCTTCGTTGAGAGGAAGTAGAGGCGGTTCAAATTGTGCCTCTTCGCGGACGCAACCGTCCAAAAACACAAAATTACTATCGGGCAGTGGTGTCGCGCGCTCATGGCGAATGGCCTTGGGGGCAAGCAGCAGGTTCAAATGTGGGGAGGGTTCAAGGAATTGCCCTTCAGGCAGAGAGGGCAACCCATGCGCTTGACGGAAGGTGTTGTAGCGTTGATGAATGGGGCGAATGGCATTGAGGTATGCGGCTTCAAAGGCGGAGCGCTTAGGGTCATTGGCGGCCATACCTGACAAATAGGGTGGCACATTTGCATCCGGAATTTCAGTTTCGGCGCAGGACACGACCCTTATCCAAGGTATGCCAGCATTGGCGATGGCAGGAAACATGATAACGTTGTCCAATACGATGCCATCGGGTCTAATCCGCTTGAGCAACTGCGACAGGCCTGCCTCGACGCGGATGGCGGTGTCGACAATCGCCTCCCAAGTGGGGCCCACGTAGGTTTTCAATTGCGCGGTCGGGACTTGGTTGAAATGCTCAAGGTGAGTGGAGACAAAGGCCTGCCATGTTTCTTCGGTTTGATGTTGCGCACTGGTGTTTTTTGGTAGTTGGTACTCCTTAAATCCGTATTCAGCGAATATACCGTTAAAGCCTGGGTGGCATAGGAAAACGGGCATGGAGCCTTTGAGTTGAAGTTGTTGGGCGATGCCGACGCAATTTAATGCGGAGCCAAAGCTGGCCTCGGGGAACAGCGCTATGACGGATTTATTCATGCTGGTGCTCCTCGTCCCATGGGTAGGATCCCACGATTAACAGTTTGTGGTTTGCGAATTTGACTGCGGCGCAAATGCACTATCATTTGGTTCGCAGCAAGCTGAAGTTGGGATCTTTCAAGGCTATCAAGGATTTCAAGGTGCTCTTTCAACGACTGGCGCAGGCGAAAATCGGGTATAGAGTGGTTCTTCTGCGTAGAAAGGCGTAGCCGTTGATGGGTAAGTAGGGCCCCTTTTGCAAAACGGTTGCCTGAGCTTTCGGCGATAAAGCTGTGAAATGCGCAGTCTAGATGCAAAAATGCTATCGCGCTCAGAGCGCCATTGAGGCGTTGTGAGAATTCTTCCATCTGTTGGCGCAGCAGTCTTGTTTTTTGACTGTCCATCTGAAATCCAGGGGCGATGATGGCTTGTGGTTCGAGCGACATGCGGAAATCTAGACTGTCTTTAAGTGCGTTTGGCGTATCCAGAATCGGTTGGAACGCCCACGCGCGTCCGGGTAGCCGCACAACTAAACCGTCACCACTCAGTATTTTTAATGCATTTAGTACCGATGAGCGTGGCGCTTCATAACGGCGTACAAGTGCACTGACAGACTGCAAATCAGTAATCCTACGTTCGGCGCGATCAGATAAAATGCGTACGGCGAGCGAGTCTTCTGTTTCCTCCAAATTTGATAGCTCTTCTGAGGTCATGTTTTCAGGCTGCACGTGCAAGAAGTACCCACCTTCGTCGCGACGTTTGACAATATTATTATTTTCCAATAACTTAAGTGCTGACCGAATAGGGGTGCGTGATACTCCGCAAGCCTCAGATAGTGTGGATTCTGGTAGGTGATCGCCTTTGGTAAAGCCCCGTTCCAGGAGAATATTGGTGATTTTCCGAGCCAGCTTTAAGTGGTTCTGGCGGGTATTGCTGCGGGGCTTTTGCATCATGGTCCTTTTGTGGAGTCGCTGTTTGGGGCCAATTTTTTGCATATTGAAGTTTAAATAAAAAAAAACTGTAAAAACAAATTGACGTATTTTTGTATTTACTAATACTGAGCAACAGCGTCAACTGAGAAACGCAAACAAAAAACAGCCAGCCCCTTGGGATGGCATCAAACCGATATAACCAACTTGGAGGTACTTTAAATGTTACGACTTTCCCTACGTAGTAGCGCCTGTGCAGTTGCGGTGTTTACCGCATTTACCGCACCTGCATTCGCGGAATCCCTAATCGTTTCCAACTGGGACGGATATATGGCAGCGGACGCCATGGACTCTTTTAATGCCGCGTCCGGTAATGAAGCTGAATTGGTATTACATGCTACAAACGAAGAAATTATGGGCAAATTGATAGCTTCAAAAGGCGTCGGTTACGACGTCGTGTTCGTGTCATCGCCATTTGCAGAAGTCCTGCACAACCTCGGCTTGGCTGAAACACTGGACCACGCCAAGATCCCTAATATTGCAAACCTTTTCGACGAAGCGACAATGTTGCCACATGATCCGGGTAATACGTTCTCTTTGCCATATGCATGGGGTACGACTGGTCTTTGCTACCGCTCCGATCTTGTGGACGAACCAACCTCTTGGGGTGACTTGCTGATGCCTGCGGATGATGTTGCTGGCAAAACCACAATGCTTGCGACCGACCGTTGGCTTCTGGCCGCTGGCCAATTGCAGTTGGGTTATTCTGTCAATGAGACTGATCCTGCTAAAATGGCAAAAGTCCGTGACCTGTTGATTGAAGCCAAGAAAACCTTGCTTGCCTATGACGATACAACTTTCTACGCTAAATTGGTGTCTGGCGAAGCTGAGCTGGTGCAAGCATGGGATGGCTGGTGCAACTATGGTATCGGTGAAAACGCGGATATCAAATACACAATTCCTGCGGAAGGTTCTGATCTTTGGGTAGACACAATGGTTATCCTGAAGGCGTCTGAGCATAAAGAAGCGGCTTATGACTTCGTGAACTACATTCTAGATGCCAAAAACCATCGTTGGGCTGCAGAAAACATTCTTTACAAAGTGCCAAATAAGGCCGCGATGGACGGTGTGGATGCTGGCTTGATCGAAGCATTCCCGAACATGGGCATGAAACCTGTGGAAATGCTCAAGTTTGAGCAGTTACGCGATGTAGGTGCAGCACAACGTGACTATTCACGCCTGGTGTCTGAGATCAAAGCTGCAAATTAAGATCTCCCTGACTTCCCCCGATTGCAGCGCACTTGGGGGACTATTCACCTTCTTTATGAATACCAGATATTTCCAGTGAAGGTCCATCTTATGTCCTCCGATCGCCGCCCCCTAATATTGATGTCGCCTGCGATATTGTGGCTATTCGCTCTAATGGTGGTGCCCTGTGCACTGATCCTAGTGCTCGCATTTTTTCGACGTGGAATTTATGGTGGTATTGAATATACATGGACGCTTGAGAACCTCAGGTTGGTGTTTGACCCGCTTTATTTTAACATTTTCCTGAAATCCGCAGGTATCGCTGGCCTATCCGCCGGCATTGCCTGTGTTCTGGGTTATGCGGCGGCCTATGCCATTGCGACCATGCCACGCCGCAATCAACCTTTATTGTTGTTCTTCGCCATTTTGCCCTTCTGGTCGAACTATCTGGTGCGCACATATGCGTGGATCGTGTTGCTGAACCGCGAAGGTTTGATCGTCAACCTTGCGCGATGGTTTGGGTATCAAGGCGAATTGCCTAGCATGCTTTACACCGAAGAGGCCGTGGTGATCGGACTTGTTTACAACTATTTACCCTTTGTGATCCTCAGCTGCTACGCACCACTGTCACGATTGAATCCCGAAATCACCGAGGCTTCCCGCGACCTTGGGGCTTCCGCATGGACCACGTTTCGCCGTATTACCCTGCCGATGACATTACCAGGAATTGTGACGGGATTTGTCTTTGTATTTGTCCTGTCGATTGGTAACTTCGTGACACCTGCCTTGTTGGGTGGTGGTCAATTCCAGATGATCGGTAACCTTGTCTACGCTCAATTTCTGACCGCAAACGACTGGCCATTTGGGGCGGCACTTTCGATGGTGTTAATTGCTGTGATGCTTGGTCTGCTGATGGCGCAGGCCGTGGTGGCAGAACGCGCCTCGGGTGCAAAAGAGGGGCAAGGCAATGGTTGAATGTAACACCTTCCGCTTGATGTTGCTGATCCTTGGCGTTGTCTTTGCCTTTCTTTACATCCCGATTTCAGTATTGGTTGGCCTGTCGTTCAATGAGGGCGGTTTGCCAACCGCATGGACCGGATTTTCGTTCAAATGGTACGGCGCATTGTTGGAAAACGATAATATATTACGGGCGGCTGGCAACACGTTGGTAGTTGCGATTTTCTCAACTGTGTTTTCGACCCTTTTGGGGACGTTGCTAGCGGTAGGGGTCGAAATCCGGCAGCGCAATGGCAAGTGGCTTGAGACGATAATTTTTGCCCCAATGATTATTCCCGACATCGTTCTTGCGATTTCATTGCTCAGCTTTTTCTCCCTGTTGGGTGTCAAAATGGGGCTGCATACGATCATCGTTAGTCACGTTGTGTTTAATCTTGCGTTTGTCTGTGCCGTGGTGCGGGCGCGTCTGAAAAGCTTTGATTGGTCTATTATTGAGGTATCTTCTGATCTCGGGGCTTCGACGTTCATCACCCTTTACCGTGTCGTGATACCCCTATTAATGCCTGCTATTCTAGCTGGTGGGTTGCTGGCGTTCACACTGTCGGTTGATGAGTTTATCATTGCATTTTTCACGGCAGGGGCAGGGCGTGCTTCGATCACACTACCAATGCAAATTTACGCAATGATCCGCTTTGGTGTGACGCCTGAAATCAACGCACTCGCCACTATCGTTATGTCTGTTTCAGTGATCGCTCTTGCCCTTTCGCAGCGACTGAACAAAGGAGGTCTACCAGGACAATGAGACAACCTTTTCTAAGTATCCAAAATGTCCAAAAGAATTTCGGCAACGTCAAAGCGGTTTCGGGCGTCAATTTGGACATCTACGAAAATGAATTCTTTGCTTTGTTGGGGGCATCGGGCAGTGGCAAAACCACGCTGTTGCGCATGCTTGCAGGGTTTGAACAATTGAGTGGGGGCGATGTGCAATTAGAGGGCACCAGCATCGCGCAGCTACCACCGAACCAACGGCCTGTGAACTTAATGTTTCAATCCTATGCATTGTTTCCTCACATGACTGTTGCCCAAAATATTGCTTACGGTCTTGAGATGGATAAGCTGCCAAAGGCTCAGATCAAAGACAGCGTAGATGAAATTTTGCAAGTGATTCAGCTGGGTCATTTAGCCAAGCGTAAACCGGATCAATTGTCAGGGGGGCAACGCCAGCGTGTCGCTTTGGCGCGGGCTTTGGTCAAACGACCTAAGGTTTTGCTACTGGATGAACCGCTTAGCGCATTGGACAAGAAATTGCGCAGTGAAATGCAGCTGGAGCTCAAACGATTGCAAGCCGAGTTTGGGATCACTTTTATTATAGTAACCCATGACCAAGAAGAGGCGCTGGTGATGGCAGACCGCATCGCCATCATGAAAGACGGTGGACTGCTGCAAGTCGGCACACCGCATGAGATTTATGAGGCACCTGAGACCCGCTTTGCTGCCGATTTTATTGGGGTAATGAACTTTCTACCTGTTACCAAAGACGGTGATGATTTTGTGATGGCAAACGGGGGTTTGATCAAAGCAATGCGCATCAACGCCTCTGTTTTGGGAACTGCTGTGGCGGCAATCCGACCTGAGCGCCTTGCGATAGGAGATGCGGGCGACAACACAGTAAGTGGCGTGATCTCTGCCATCGCTTACCACGGTCTTGACCTGCTATTGCACATTAAGACTGATGCTACCGAAACACCGATCATCGCACGTATGACTGCCGATGTGGTGGAGCTGCATAACCCCACTGAAGGCCAACAGATTACCGTGAGCTGGTCCGCTAAAAATACACATATTTTACCTGCTTAAGATCAAAATCAAACGCAACAAGGAGACACACATGGAACAGAAAACTTTTGCCCTCTTCCCCGAAGCCGCCTTTGGCCCCGCGCTGAACTCGGTTGGTATTGCCCAAGCCATCACTGCAATGGGCCACAAAGCCGTCTTTTTGTCAGACCCTGGGTTTGTCGAAATCTACCAAGGTTATGGTTTTGAGGCGCATCCTGTCGCCCTGTCAGAACCAATGCCCGCAGATCAAATGGCTAAGTTCTGGGAAGATTTCATTAATGGCCACATTCCCAACTTTCGCAAAGCCCCGATCGACCAAATCGACAACTATGTCAAGGAATGCTGGGAAGCGATTGTGGACAGCGCTAAGTGGGCCGAAAAGGATTTGCCAAGCGTTCTTGCCAAAATCAAACCTGATGTGATCGCCGTCGACAACGTCATCTTGTTTCCAGCAATTAAACAGTATGGTGTGCCATGGGTGCGGATCATTTCGTGTTCTGAAAATGAAATCGAAGACCCTGCAATTCCACCACATCTGTCTGGTATGTCGGAATCTGACACGGCAGGGCACGCCGCCTTCCGGGCCAAATTCGAAGAGGTCATCGCGCCCATTCACGCCGATTTCAACGATTTCCTCGCGACCTGTGGCGAGGATGCTTATAAGTTGGGTGATTTCTTTGAAGCATCACCTTACATGAACTTGATGCTGTATCCAAAACCGTTGACTTACAAGCGTGATACGCAACTGGACCCGGCGCAGTTCCAGTATCTTGAAGGATGTGTGCGTGAAGATGAACCCTATATTGTGCCAGAATTTGCGGCGAACAACGACGCTCCGCTGCTGTATATCTCTTTCGGATCGCTTGGGGCAGGTGACACAGATTTACTTAAGCGGCTCATTACGCTGGTTGGTAAATCGCGCTACCGTGCTTTGGTCAATGTTGGGGATTACAAAGCGGAATACGACGACATTCCACCCAATGTCATCATTGAAGGCTGGTATCCACAGCCATCAGTCATTCCACAAGTCGATGCGGTCATCCACCATGGTGGTAACAACTCTTTTACTGAATGCCTGTATTTTGGTAAGCCAGCGATTATTATGCCCTATGTTTGGGATGGCCACGACAACGCGATGCGCGTGCAAGAAACCGGTTATGGTTTCCTTTCAGATCGTTATAAATGGACGGATGGCGAGATGACATCCAAGATCGAAACCTGCCTGACTAACACCGTCATGGCTGAGAAGTTGGACAAAATTTCTACGCACATGCAGTCCTGTGAAGGACCGGTGAAGGCTGCTAATCTACTTGTAGGGTTGCTCAAGTGGGCCATCTAAATTCAAGCGCCCCGCACATCCATAACGCAACCACATTTGATGATCTTGTTGATTGGGGCACGCAGCCCGACATGGTAGAGGGCACCTCACAATCCATGGGGCGTTTGCTGCACAAGGGACCTGAAAATATCCCTGAAACAGGAATTTGGGATTGCACCCCGGGGAGGTGGCGGTTGTCACTGCCACGCGACGAGTTCTGCCATTTTGTGTCTGGTCGCGCGCGATACACCCATGACAATGGTGAGGTGATCGAGGTCACTTCAGGTACATGTGTGCTGTTCCCTAAGGGGTGGTCGGGTGAGGCAGAAATTTTTGAAACCATTCGCAATATCTATATGCTGACTTGAGGCTAAACTTATGAAAACTCCTGTAATGCGCAACCCGCTTGATATCACTGAAACCCTCGATTGGGGGATCATCCCCACCATGGTCGAAGGGGAGTCACACGTTAGTGGCGTCGTCCTTCACAAAGGCAGAGATGGGCAATCTGAATGTGGTCTGTGGATCTGTACGCCGGGAAAGTGGGACTGTCACGTGACCAGCGACGAATTCTGCCACTTTATTGATGGGCGCTGTACCTACGTTCACAAAAGCGGTGATGTGATCGAAGTTACCGCCGATACTGCCGCGTTTTTCCCAAAAGATTGGAAAGGTGTTTGCACAGTACATGAGACCATCAAAAAGGTCTATATAATCCGATGACTACTCTGGGTGCTCCATCGATTCTTGAAAAGCCAATTACCACGTTTTTGGCCCAACACGGGCATAGCGAAGCTAACCTTATGGCTTTGCCAAGCGACGCGTCACCACGACGCTATTTTCGGTTGGCTGGCGCTGATCGTCTGTTGATGGAGGACCAAACAGATCATGTAGGTTTCGCGGCCTTTATTCGGCTAGCCCGACACCTCAACGGCCTCGGCCTTAGTGCGCCACGCGTACTTGCGGCTGATCCGGCTGTGGGCTTGGCCCTGATCGAGGATTTTGGGACTGCGACATATGGCAAATTGCTGGGGGAAGGTCATGACGAAAAAGCGCTGTATGAACTTGCCATTGATGCCTTGGTGCATTTGCACAGTACGCCGACCGCCACAGCCATCACTGTTCCCACATATGACGTGGCCCTGATATTAGACGAGGTATCGATTTTTTCGCAGTGGTTTGTTCCTGTGTTTGCTCCGTCGATTGATGTGGTAGGTTTTGAGGCCACGCTTCGCGATCTTTGGGGCATGGCAATAGCGCCCGTTTTAGATGCACCTAAGGCATTAGTTTTACGTGATTTTCATGTGGATAACTTGATGCTCCTTGAAGGGCGTAAAGGCATTTCTGCCTGTGGTTTGCTTGACTTCCAAGACGGTGTTTTGGGGCCAGCGGAATACGATCTGATGTCGCTCTTACAAGATGCGCGCCGTGATCTTGCGGATGGATTAGAGGATGCAATGCTGCGCCGTTACCTCGATGGAATTCCATGGTCTTGTGGTACAGAAGATACAATTTTGCAGCGCTACTATCTACTTGCCGCCCAACGGCACACACGCCTGATAGGGCTGTTTTCTCGGCTCAATATCCGAGACAATAAATTAGGTTATCTAAATTTCATGCCCCGCGTTGTGGCCCAATTGCAGGTAGCAATGCGGATGGCAAACCTATCTGAGATTTCAGACTTTCTTGACACAACCTTGCCTGGATGGTGCGATGCCGGTTCAGCAATGGCCAAACACACGTAAAGGACATTTTAATGCTAGATATCCAGACACCGTCTTATTTTATCAACCCTAATTTTCATCTCTTAAAAGGCGCAAAGATTGCAGTTCAAGATCCTGCAACGCTGAACCATGTTGGTAACCGCGCCGTGGTGTGTGAGGCTGAGCTGAATAAAACCCTTGCGGAAGTGGCGACTGCACAGGCCAAATGGAAAGTCTGCGATGCCAAATCACGTGCCGCGGTGTTGCATGCGTTGGCAAATGGTATTGAGACTGCGAATTTGACCGAATGTGCAATCATCATGAGCCGCGAGATGGGCAAGCCTTATCCCGAAGCTATTGGCGAACTCGCAAACTGCGCCCCAATCTTTCGTTACTACGCAGAAATGGCACGCGATGAGGCAGGCAAAGTGGCTGGCACGACGCAAGTGGGATCGTTGCAATTTGCCAAATACGAACCGTTGGGCGTGTCTGTTCACATTATGCCGTACAATTTTCCTGTGCTCTTGATGTGTTGGACTGTTGCTGCGTCTTTGGCCGCAGGCAACGGTTGCGTCATCAAACCCGCAGAAGTGACTACCCTGTCGACGATGGAGTTCATGAAGGTGTTCGCAGCTTTGCCTGAGGGCCTTGTCGCGTGTTTGCCTGGAGACGCGGAGGTGGGAAAGGCGTTAGTTTCCAGCAAGAAAACCCACGCAGTGGCCTTCACTGGATCAGTCGCAGCTGGTCAAGCGGTTGCAATGGCGGCGGCGGCGAAGATGAAGCCTGCAGTGATTGAGGCTGGCGGCTCCGATCCCATGATTATCACAGCGCATGCGCCGATTGATGTTGCTGCCGCTGGTGCTGTGACAGGCGCGTTCCATATGACAGGGCAGGTCTGTACTTCCACGGAACGGATCTATGTTGTAGACAGCGTGCATGACAAATTCGTTTCAGCCTTCAAGGCTGAAACTAAGCGCCTGCGTATTGGAAATGGGTTGGATAAATCCGAAATTGGGCCGCTTATCAGCCAAGCTGCGCGTGACAAAGTCGAAGGCCTGATCGCCGATGCTGTCGCAAAAGGCGCAACAGTCGAATGCGGTGGGCGTATCCCGCCTGCGCATCAAACCGGTTGGTTTTATGAACCAACGATCCTGACAAATTGCACATCAGATATGGCGCTAATGCATG
>TARA_B110000908_G_C10267435_1_pt1 | contig 10494 bp, 11 predicted proteins | sample TARA_B110000908 | Tara Oceans TARA_B110000908 (sample SAMEA4398067) | marine metagenome | biome: Polar Biome; feature: [DCM] deep chlorophyll maximum layer (ENVO:01000326); material: water (ENVO:00002006), including particulate matter (ENVO:01000060) such as... | depth 36 m
CACTGCGAGACGCCTGGTGAGTTCTTATCATGTATCTTAGAGAAGAACAAAACTACATACTATGAATCTATTTCTACTTGTGGAAGATTTGAACGTATGGTTAGATTATTACATACAAATAATATCTTTGTTGATGATTATAGGTTACGCACTTGTATGGCTGATTTTTATGATCGAGTTGCGTCTACTACAGAAGAAGGATTAGAGATAATACTTAATAGTCTAGTTATCAACCGTGATGATTTAAGACATATTGAGATACTTCATGGTAGAGCCAAGGCGAATGTCACTAGAAGTACACATACACTCGATCGCCTTAAGCGTAATATTGAAGAAGGTGAATGTCAGAAATGCTTACTTGAACCAGAAGGTGCTAGATATATTGTCAAATGTTGTAATATTTTACTCTGCGAAGACTGCATGACATTATCTAGTCATGCATTTATCCACAGATGCCCCAACTGTATCACTCCAATAGAAAGAAATAGTGTTGTAGAAGTACCAGAGAAGATTTCATTAGAACAATTCTTAAAATATGACATTGATAATGCCATGGTGGATATTGAAAAGTATCATAAAGAAAAAAAAACTAAAGATCCGGATCAAGAGGAGATACCATATGATCCTGACCGAAACTTAAAACCTAAGACTAAGGCATTAGTTAAAATAATTACAAATCAAGTACCAGAAGCCAAAGAAACAATTACAAAAATGGGATTGAATCTAGATGGTGTACCTGAGTCAGGTAACTATCTGGTGAAGAATCCTGAACGTATTAATAAGTATTTAGTCTTTGTTAGCTATGCCAAATGTGCTAATGAGTTACATGATGATCTCAAAGAAAGAGGGATTGAGAGTATAATATTAAGAGGAACAAATAAAACTATTATAAAGACAATAGATATATTTAAGAATAGTACGATGGTTAATGTTATGTTTATGTACTCAACAGTATATTGTGCTGGTTTAAACCTTGAATTTGTTACACATATGATCTTTCATCACTCAATCCTAGATAGAAGTATTAACAAACAGTTAATTGGTAGAGCACAGCGATTGGGTAGGAAAGAATCTTTAAAGTTAATATATCTAAGACACCGAGGAGAGAAGCATCTATAAGATTATACCAACTCTAAAAGGAAGTAATTAAGTATTTATATTATAGTAACTTTCAACTACTTACGGTGGTTGAAAATATATCTAAAGGTAATCGGTATATGGGCTAATATCGGCTGTTATCCGAGATATTAATTAAATACTATTTTTGTATGATATATTAATGGCTGGATTATTAAAAGTTAATCGTGATGAAGTCAAAAAAGTCGTCGGTTCGATCCTTGGGGGGGAAGAAGAAAAGGAGTTAGATCTTAAAAAATCTTATCTTAAGTTTAATGAAATGAGTGATCATATTATACGTTATACTAAAATTATGACTATGTTATACAAATCAACTATCTTTACTAAATTCCCAAATGAAAAGGCTATCTTAGAATCATATATTGAGACGGTTTCCAAAGCACATCAAGAGTTCTTTGGAAACCCACCACCAGCTTCTCGGTTAATGGATATGCACCCTCTCATACCTAAGTCAGAAGAACCCAAAGTATTAGCATTCCTTAAGTATTATAATAAGGCTAAAAAGGCTCAAATTCTTCATAGTATCATGAATACTTTAGGTAAATTAGTTGATTATAAATCGAGTATTGGTGATATAGATAATTTATCTGATACATTCTTCGCGAAGTCTTCAATGTTAACGTTTCAACCAATCGAAGATTTACCACTTAACTTTAAACTTATATATATTTCGGACATTATCACTGATGATGAAAGAAAGTTGCTACTTCTTTCCATTCATAAAATCTATACAGTATCAATGGACTTATACAAGTCATATAGCAAGGTAGATATCGATACTGAGAATTTCGTCAAAGCTGTAAGAATCACAGTCGAAAAGTTGAAGAAACAAATCCCTAGATGTAATGAAGCATTTCAAAAGATTTTAGACTCTACAGATCTTTTGAAGGATAACTATGAAGACTACTACAAGGATTATGTGGGTTCACAGAACAGCATGATCATAGCAGAAAACTTTATTCAAGATGTTGCTGGTACAGTAGATAAGTCACCTAGACTTGCTTTACAGTTCCGTAAGATCATCCAGCATCTAAGGAACATGACTAATCGTCTCATCGCTCAAGACCCTAAGTACAAAGATACATTCGGAACATTGCTTGACCAAGCCGACAATAGTTTCAACGAGATCAAGAAAAACATGAAAGAGGAAGGTGTTGACTTAGAAGCTGAAGCTGAAGCTGAAGGAGAAGATGATTTAGACCTAGGTTTAGAAGGGCTAACACCCGAAGCATTAATGAGTATGGTTGGTGAAATTAGAGAAGATATCCAAAAAGAAACAGTTGCTGATGCTTTAGTAGCTAAAGAAAAAGAAGCAACTACCAACATAGTTGATAATTGATTAAAATGTTCAATAAATTATAAGTATAATATATAATGAATTCTATATCTGATTACAAAGGTCTTATATTAATTACATTTATTATCCTAGCTATCTTATACTTCTCTCCTGACCTAGAATGTATGCTCCTGTTCTCTGGTATCTTAGTTAACATTATAACTATATGTCTGAATACAGGAGCTTTAAAGATAGCTACTATTGGTAATAGTAATAGTAATAGTACTAGTAATAAAGCTAGCTTTAATAACTCTATACCTGAAAGATTTATTAATGTACGAAATCAAGATGCTGTAGATGAATATTTATCTGAAAAACCTCGATTTGATCATCTAACTGATAAATCTTTAGAGAGAGAACTCCCATCAATTAATACAGATGACGACAAAAAAGAAACCCTAACAACTAAATTAGAATACAAAGAGTTTCCACCAGTAGCAAAGTATAAGGGTGCAGTAGACTATGCTGATGTAAGCGAACCAGCTCAAGTAGCAACTGACCGTGTCCCTTTAGCAGCAGTAACTCATCAAGGTGCCAATTCTAGACGTCAAACGGCTGGAGCTTACCAGTTACGAAAGTTATTATTCCCTGCTGTGGCAAGAGAATTAGAACAAGAAGAGAGTAAACCCTGGTGGCAAGCGTACGATGAAAGTACTACCATCGATCCTAAAACAGCTCATTACTGAAATTTAAATTAAATATTATTTTTGTATAATGACTTCCAATCATGAGAATATAGTCTACAAAAAATATCATCAGGAATGGTTCGTAATAGACGACAATTGTCAATTTAAAAAACTGATTATTATAATTCTATTATTTTTTCTACCTATTATTCACATACATATATAAGTATACTTATGTCCGAAAATAATTGGGCAGATAACGGAGAAGATGACTTCTTCGATATGGTATCAAATGATATAGAAGTTAACAAAGAAAAAAAGCTTACTAAGATTAAAGAAGCCAAAGATTATATTATTAAATTATTCAACAATATAAATGTAGACTTCGAACCTGAAGTAGTATACAGGGGAACAGTTAAGAATATAATACGAGGATTGGTATTATGTCAATTATTTAAGCAACGCACTATCAGTCTTTATCGTGAAGGTAAAGAAGATCGTGAATATTTAGGATCATTTATGATGTACCAGGTACAAAAATATCTACATAATAATATCAAGGTTACTGAATGGAATGCTGTATTGACTGATGTTTATAACTATTTTAAACCATCATTAAAGTCTAAATCTAACGATCTACCCAATGCTGTAGTTGCTAAGGTCAATATTAACAAGATTATAACAGAAAGTATCTTGCTAGCAACTCTATTAAACAACAAAAAAGAATATATAAAGAGAAAACATATAGAACCACCAGTTTATTAGAATTATATTGTATTTTTTGTTTATTTAAATATATATTTAATGGCTTTTAAACAAAATGTTGCATTAAGTGTGAGTGACCTTTCAAGAGATCCTCATCAAATGTTATTACATGAATTACATCGTGAGAATAGAGAAGATGCTATGAAGGTGGATTTAATCGGAGGGCGTCCAGTTGACCAGAGAGTTGGTGCGTCTGATCAATACTTAATCCTGGATGGTAACGAAAGAAATAAAGCACTTTCCGATATAAAGGCTGGTGTTTTCGTCTTTGATATTCAGAACGGTACAGGTACAGGATCTGAAATTATTGGGGTACATGACGCATTACATACTATCAGTGAGATTGAATTTCAATCTTTCCCTATGCCAAATATAAAGGTACATTTCGTTCAGAATCTTGCATATCAATATCCAGGCACTCCTAATGTAGGCATATGTGCAACATTTCTTACAGAACAAGATGTATTTTATACTCAGCTATTATACCCAACTCTTCCAGTTCTTGTAAAGATACCTGCTATACCCCTACCCGGTGATGTTATACCTATAGACCAAACATCAGTCAATAGATTTGAGATACAGATCGCTGAAACTTCGCTACAATCGTATGCTGATAAATGTGGATTTCGTCATAATTTTGCCTTTGATATAATTTATCTAAACAACCAAGCTTATGCTAATCCTGTCTCCCCAGTGTTTGTTTTTACTGACCCTATTGTCACGATTAGTAGACTGTCAATAACATTTTTCGATGCGTATAGATGTTCTACCTTAAGTTTTCGACCAGAAAGTCTGGTAAATGTAAGACTTGGAGCAATCGCTGGTACACCTCTCTCTGGTGGAAGAGTACCATACTACCTAAATTTATTCTTTGAAACTAACTTACCACCATTTCAATTCGGAAACTATATTTATATATCACCAACACAACCCGATGGTACTCCCATTATTTCTACTTACTTTGATACTAGAATATTTAAGTTTCTTACGACTTGTGGTATCAATCAGAAGGCCGATCAAAATTACCCATTAGTAACACATAATGTAGCACCTGTACCCATTCGTAGTAAAGATGGTGTACGCTATTGGGTTGCAGAATCTAACCCCAATATCCAATATCCAGTTATTCAGGCTACTTCAACCAATGGGCCTATTGCACCTATGATTCCTATCAAAATATTAACAACCCTAACTGAAGCACAAGCATATGGATTTACAACCTTTGACCCCACTAGGAATATTATTCTGTTAGTCCCTAACCAAGCACTCGATTGGAGTAATCCTAATAATCTAATTAGATGCGTTGGTGTTAATTCTTTCTTACTTAGATATGGTACGACTATCGAATATACTATTAAAATTGCTAGCCCCACTACTGCTATGTATTTTGCCGAAGACCTACTATCACCTCTAATACCAGTAGTACCACCACCACCACCACTCATCGTTCAGTATGCTGGATTTTATATGCTTAAAACACCAAATGTAGACATTAAGAAAGCACCAACGGCTAATCCATTCATTGATGCCATAAAGTTAACGAGTGCTAAGCCATTTTCCAATGTAAAACTAACTGATGATACTAATAATTTTGTAAGACAAGCTCTATTACCAAATATTGATGAAGTAACAGTATGTCTACCATTAAACCAATTGCGATTACCTGTTCGTATCAGACGTATCCTACGTCGTGTCACTCAGCTTGGTGGGCTTTGATAAGGAATGGTGTATCACTAAAAAGTTTTCCATTAATAAATATACTAGTATTATACAATTTCTGAAGACATTTAGGGTCAAAGTTATTAATACAATCATAAGATGATCCTATTCCAAGTATACCAGCCCTTGCCATAATATTAATCAAATATGTACTACAATTGTAGAAATATTGTACATTATTATACTTTAATACACAATTAGAGTTGCCCATTCCTGCATAGTTTCTCATTAATAAAGTCTTAATTGAATTTTCTTGTAAGTTAGTTAATGGACGCAATAAGGATAAGACATAGACATTGTCTTTTATTTTCTTAACAACTTTCTCAATAGAGTTTAAATTAATCTTTCCGTTTTTGTCTATGTCTATCACCTTAGTAGTTTTACCTTGTCTGATTAGTAGGTACATCCTCTTGATATAATCTTCATTATTTGCTACAAGAAGTATATCACCACTCTTTATTTCATTTTTGATATTTTTTATATTAGTACTAACTGTATTTGAAGAGATTAAATTAGATTTAGTATAACAAAATATCACAATTATCACAATTATCAGCAATAGAAGTAATAACATTCTATATAAATTAAGCACAATATTATATTTGTATATATTAATGACTGGATACACTGGTATTAGTCGCGAAACTATTTTGCGTAAACGTACACCACATAAAAGAGATAAAAGGGATAAAAGGGATAAAAGGGATAAAAGAGAAGAAAGAAATGTGACAGAAAAAAGAAATAGAGAACCTAAAGAGAAAAAGGAAAGAAGAGATACGATATCTCCACTAAAGTATATGGCATCATTTCAAAAAACTATCAATAATGAATTTGATGAACAATGGAAAGATAGAGATACTAATGAATATATCATTGGTATGGTAATGAAAATTAGTACATTAATTGATCTATATGGATGGAAATGGTGGTCAACTGATGATGATATTAATATAAAAACTTTTAAGATAGGACTAACTGAATTATATCAGTTTATTATATCAGTTTATTTGAAAGATAATAAAAATATTGTAGAACTTGAAGTTAGACCAGAAACACTATCAATAGATCTGTTTAAAGAAATGTTAGGATATGCTTTAAAGGGAGATATTGATAAATTATATAAACTAGTACTATCTATTGCTAAAGAATTAAAATTCAACATATCTATGTTGAATACGGTTATGTTAACATCAAGGCATGTTATGTCTCTATCTGGATATATTAGGGGTCGGTATACTCAACATCGCTACATTGAAAACGATGTTGAATTAACTGAAGACTGTTGTAAGAATTTACTGTCTTATAATGACCTAGTCAATAATGTATATGACTTCTATTCGATACCTACTGAGGAACGTTTAATTAATAATGTATGATAAAATTTATACCTATATATATATATTTAAATATGGTTGATAGTTCAGTTATTGCTTTAATAGTAGTTGGAATTATAGGCTTCTGTCTACTCAACAAAAGTAATGATGGTAGTAAGATGTTAACTTGGGGTGATGTTGGTAAAATCCTACTAATATTTGCTATTGTGGAAGGATTAATGTACTTAGTTGCACCACTCCCTGTTAGAATAGCTTCTAATAATCCTATTCCAACTATCAAGACTATGATTTTCGAAGGTGGAAGGCGTAAATCCGCTACAATGGATAGTTCTGATAACGAAGGTGTTGGTGGTGCTATTATGGCTGGTAGTGTCCTAGATTCCGTTAACTATTAGGACATTTATATATAAATGGAGGTTACAAAAGAGATAGTTATCGGAATATTAGACACTATTATATTTGATAAATACGATGATAAATATACTAAGTATCTAACAAAAAGTATTAACTATGGTATTGAGTATTTAGAACCGATCGATATAATAATAATTCCTAGAAAGATATACATATCAACTAAAAAAATATCCCATTTGGATCCAAGTGAGTACAGACGAATAGTCGCAAAATTTTGTAGTACTTTGGTAGTTGATATCACTTGTCGGTATGGAGATAAGAAAATTAAAACTTGTAATTATTCATTTATGGGTGTTACTGAATCAATCAAACCCGAGTCTACATTAGACTCAGTTAGGTTCTTATTAATGACAGAAGAGCGTTATGCGACAATCACTATCGATATACCACCAGATCTGTCTATAGAGGTACTCATTGATAACTTTGATGCTAGGACGGATATAAATGAAGAGTGTATTTATATTGAACTAAATAATTGAATCCGTAGAAGTCTTATAAATAGACAATGAATATTCAAGAGAGGATCGTTCAATCACTATCTATAATCCATCCTAAATGGAAAGAGCTTTTTGATAAACATTATTCAAAACTAAGTGATGCCTTGCAGATACTTATAAAATGTCCACCCAATGACATAACTCCACCAATCGAACAAATTTTTTCTACATTTATTATCAATCCTGAAGATATCAAAGTAGTAATCATTGGACAAGATCCTTATCCAAAGAAAGGTGATGCTTGTGGATTATCCTTCTCATGTGATGGGGTTATACCCAAATCTTTCATTAACATGAAGGTATGTCTCAACCGATGCGGATATCAAGCTGACTCAAGTGACTTACGCCCATGGTTGTACCAAGGAGTAATGCTGCTTAATATGTCTCTGACCACAGAAGTAGGTCAATCAAATGCCCATAAAAGTTATTGGAAACCATTCGTAACTGCTATGATTACTGAGTTAACCAACCTCACTGACGATATATGTTTCTTCCTTTGGGGGCGAGAAATACAAGTACTCAAATCGCACATCAAAGGTCGACAACATATATATGAATGGAGTCATCCATCACCCGCAATAGATAATACATTGATCTATGAAAAGAAATTTGTTAACTGTAATCATTTTGAAGAGACTAGTGATATAGACTGGTCTACTGGTAAAAAAATTATGATATATACAGACGGTGGATCTATACTTCACGTTAAATCATCATATGCTGTCTATATCCCGAAGATATTACGTCTATATGGATTAATCGAGGGTAGTGAATATATGATGCTTGATAATAAGATCCTAACTAAACCCAACACAGCAATTGAGCCAACAAGTCAACGAGGTGAGTACTTAGCTATTACTTATGCTCTCTATATTGTAAAAAAACTAAATATGCGTAACGTTGTCATTGTTACCGATTCAGCTAATTGCGTAGGAATCATCACTACATGGACAAAAGACACTAGTAAGTATAAAAACTCCGATATTGTATTCATTATGCGAAAGTTATTCGAACAAGTCAGAGACAGAGTCGATATTGTTCATACCCTTTCGCATATGAAAGATAAGAACTCACCTCACAATGAAGGTAATAATATCGTAGATAAAATAGCATCTTATGCTATTAAGAAATGTAAAGACTTTGATACATATATCGACTATCAGGATGTAGAGCTAAACATCTAAAAGAAAAATCTTACTTATCTATTATTATTTTTGTCTTTATCTTTACTAGACATATTACATTAAGCAGATAAATAGATTCTATATAATATGACAACCCTATTCACCCTTGAAAATACCCGAATTGCTAAGTTTGGAGATATTCCAAAACCCAAGATAATTAAGTCTAGTTTGGTACCAGATATCAAATCTCAAGTCAACATCCTGACAGCACGTCAGACCGTTACTAATATTCTCAATGGTTATGATCCTCGTAAGTTAGTTATTGTAGGACCTTGTTCTATTCACGATACTCAAGCTGCTATGGATTATGCCTGTCAATTAAATAAGTTACGCATACTTTATAATAAAAAGCTTTTTATTATAATGAGAACCTACATGGATAAACCAAGGACTCAAGTTGGTTGGAAAGGATTTATTAATGATCCTAGACTAGATGGTACTCATCATATTTACGAAGGTTTATTCAAATCTAGAGAACTATTGCTTCAAATAAATAACTTAGGATTACCTGTAGCGACAGAATGGTTAGATACTATCACACCCCAATATATCTCCGATCTCGTCACTATTGGTATGATCGGAGCTAGGACTACTGAGTCGCAAGTTCATAGACAGCTCATTTCGGGAATGAGTATGCCTGTTGGATTTAAGAATAATATGAGCGGTAATGTACAAGTAGCCTGTGACGCCATGGTGGTAGCCGCTCATCCACAGTCGTTCTTAGGAACGACTGATGAAGGAGAGATTGCACTTATCAATACCCGTGGTAACGAAGATACATTCCTAGTCCTACGTGGATCACAACAAGGAACTAACTATGATGCTGACTCAATTGCTGATGCTGTGGAAACACTTAAATCAAGTGCTGTTAAGCCTGCTATTATTATTGATTGCTCTCATGGTAATTCTCGAAAAGATTACAAAAATCAATCTTATGTTTGTACGTCAGTAGCAAACCAAATAGCTACAGGTAACAAAATTATTAAGGGTATAATGATTGAATCTAACCTACATGAAGGTAATCAAAAGCTCAGTGATACACCACTTAAGTATGGTGTATCAATCACCGATGGTTGTGTCAATCTTCAGACAACAGAGGAATTAATGCAATACTTGGCTGATAGAGTAGATCTATGAGATATTTAGGATACATACCAATAATCACCTTCTCAAGTTCATTTTCTGATAACGTATTGCGTAACTCCTCTACTTTGTTATATTCATTAGACTCTAATATCTTCTTTATTGTTTGTTCTAAATATCTATTAATTTCAAATGTTGTAACTAGATGAGCATCACCCCCTCTTTTGTTTACTGTATTAACCCGACTTATTAAATTAAAAACAACAGGATCATAGGCTAGGTTATCATCGTCATCTGAATTATTCATTATTTGCTCTCCATATTCGAGGCACCAACTAATAATATTTTTGTGTATAGTAGTTGGTGTATTGATATGTTCTAGCATTGTATATATATATA
>TARA_B110000908_G_scaffold135602_1_pt1 | contig 10487 bp, 13 predicted proteins | sample TARA_B110000908 | Tara Oceans TARA_B110000908 (sample SAMEA4398067) | marine metagenome | biome: Polar Biome; feature: [DCM] deep chlorophyll maximum layer (ENVO:01000326); material: water (ENVO:00002006), including particulate matter (ENVO:01000060) such as... | depth 36 m
CAGCCTCAATCGGATCATCGAGTGGCGTGGAAAACCAGAAACTATTCTAGCTTTCAACACAACCATTTTTCGCGCAGATCTCAATGGACAATCCATGCGGAAAACCAAAATCAAAACAGGTGACGAAAACAGCCAAAACTGATAGCAATAAACCTATGCCTTAAGGCAGCACGTCAACACTGGGCGCATCCCCCGGTACAAGTGGGCGCATGTTGTCGGAATAGGTGGGCCGATCCCCCGGAATACGCAGACAGTGGCGTGAGGCTCGCAAATGCCCATTCGACAGCCCCGACTTTCGTCCAGTGCATATCTATTAGACAAGTTGCAAGTTATGTTGATGCTATTTAGGCAAAGTAAATCGCTTCATTGCCATGTGGAAATCCAACCAATGTTAATGCCTCGTAAGCCCTAGGGGATCAAATCGCTTACTTTGCCTATGCTCATGTCAATTGCTGGAAAAATGCCGATCGCCTTCAGGAATTGAAAGGAGGATTGTAGCATCAAAATTCTGCATATTCACGCCCATTTCCCCAGTGCTTCAATAAATATGCATCCAATGCGCATCAGGTAATCTGAACTCGAATCTGCCGTTGACCCTGTTGTGGCCAGGTTACTCATTGCTTTGGATAAATCAGGCGTCGCAACGCTTGCCTTTTAACCTTGCGCTGGCCCAGGATCGGCCGTCGCTTGTCCACGAAATGAGCGTGGCAAGGTTTCAGTACCACTCAGTGATTTCCACCCATCATCATCTCATGGACCGCTTCCATGCCTCTCTCAGCCATCGCGGAAACTTCAGCCGCATGTTTTTGCAACGCAGCAACAAGCTCTGGGTCGTCTGAAGTTTGGGTCACAACGATGCCCTCATCGGTCACGTCAATCTCCGTTTCAATTTCATCACCACGGACAAAGAAGACATCCAAAGTTGGACTTTGAATCCCGATCTGAGGATCATCGCCCTCTTCGACACGCGTGATCATACCTGTCACGTGGCTCACCAATTGGTTCATCACCTCTTCATCCGTTGAGCGGGTGGCTGTACGAATGCCATTTGAAAGGTTGGTAACCTCGCGCGTGATGGTTTCAAAGTTGCGAAACATGGTTGCAAGTTCGCCGCTTTCTTCTGGCGTCGCATTTTCACCAAACAAGCCAGGCATATTTACCTCGTCATGCCCCGTTCCATCAGCGCCGTGCATCTGACCGCCACCAAACATATGATGGGCCATTGGGAAATATGCACCACTTCTGAAAATGAACGCGCCACCAATTGTCAGCGCTGCTAGGACCAAAAGCCCGATAATATATTTACGCTTACCGCGTGTCTTTGGGTGAGATGACATCTTCTAGTCCTATCCATGTTGAATTCTAAAGTAGCTATTTCCCATTTGGTTGAAAAATCATATGATATCTATCATGCACCTAACAATTGCTGCACTTTTTGACGAAGGCGTTTCGACTTGTCTGAAAAAGGATGAAGTCCTGTTTCGCAGTGGTAGCCCTGTCAAATTTATGTTTTTTGTCGAGAGTGGCGGTGTTGACCTGATCCGTCATACATTATCTGGCGACCAGTTGGTGCTTTCACGTATGAAACAAGGTTCGGTTCTGGCTGAAGCATCCGCCTATTCAGAAACCTATCATTGTGACGGCGTCTCGGTAGGTCACTCCCGCGTTAAACGGATTCAAATTGCTACATTTAAGAAAAACTTAACCCTGAATATAAAACTTCACCAAATTTGGACAGAAAACCTTGCGCATGAATTGCAAGCCGCCCGTATGAACGCTGAGATATGCACCCTCCGCACAGTGTCGCAAAAACTGGATGTCTGGTTGGAAACAAATATTAATCTGCCCCAAAAGGGTCAACTGCAGACACTGGCCCAGACCTTAGGTGTCACGCGTGAAGCGCTTTATCGAGAACTTTCAAAACGCCGAGGGAAAATGGGCGTGACCCGCATTGGGCTTTGACAACATCGTCGCGTATCACCCATAGAGCACTAAGCGGATTGCGTATGCGACAAGACCAAGTGCCGCAACGCTTCCGATCCACAGAACAATGAACCAACCGATCCGGCGTATGTGCTCACCCTTCATCAGTGGTAGCCCTCCTCTGGATTGACCTTCCCGCGAAATACCCAGTAGGCGTAGGCCGTATAGGCAAGGATCATCGGTACTAGCACGGCCGTTCCGTACAATGTAAATCGCAAACTTTCGTCTGGGGCTGCCGCCTCAACAATAGTCAGGCCCGGTGGAACGATGTTCGGATAAAAGCTGATCCCAATACCGATAAAACACAACACAAATATGCTTTGGGCGGCAAAAAACGGTTGCGCGTCTTTACCTGCATTTAGGCCAGTGAACAGCGCCCATGCGGCTGCCAATACGGCCCCAGGCATCAGAACACTAAAGATGCTGCCTGGCAGGCTAAGCCAGCGTTGGAAATACTCAGGGTCCTGGAACGGGATCAGGATACTAACGATACCGATGAAACCCAATGTCCCGACAGCCAAAAACCAAGCATGGCTTTGCATCCGTCGTTGCAAGCTGCCTTCAGTTTTCATGATAATCCAAGTCGCCCCTAGTAAGGCATAACCGACCACAACCGCGAAACCAGTCAGCAGGGAAAACACGCTAAGCCAATCCCACCAGCCACCAGCATAGGCGCGGTCAGCGAACTCGATGCCCTGCACCAAAGCCCCAAGGGCGATGCCTTGCATAAAGGCAGCAACGATCGATCCGCCGAAGAATGCGACATCCCATACGGGTTTCCAACGCTGTGTTCGCCAACGGTACTCAAAGGCCACGCCCCGAAAAATCAGGGCAAGAAGCATCAAGATGATCGGCATATACAATGCAGGCATGATCACCGCGTAGGCTAGTGGGAAAACTGCGAACAGGCCCCCTCCTCCCAACACCAACCATGTCTCGTTGCCGTCCCAGATTGGGGCGATCGAGTTCATCATCGTAGCTTTTTCACGCTCACCATCGGCTAAGGGAAAAAGAATGCCAACACCAAGGTCAAACCCATCAAGGACCACATAAGTGAGTACCGAAAATGCAATAATTCCAGCCCAGATAAATGAAAGTTCAAACATTTTTAAATCCTTATTCGCCGTGGACTGAAGTGGGGTCAATTTGCATGATGGGCGTGATGCCAGATGACCGGATCGGGCCATCTTTCAAGCCATAGTAAAGCGTTCCTGCCGGTTTGTTCATCATGCGTAGCAGATAGAACGTGCCTGCGCCGAACACGAAAAAGTAGACGACGATGAATGCAATAAGTGACGCCGCGACAGCGGGCGCCGCAACAGGCGCAAGACTATCCGAGGTCCGCAGCAGGCCATAGACTGTGAAGGGCTGACGGCCAACTTCGGTAGTGATCCAGCCGGCAAGCACCGCCACAAACCCCATTGGTCCCATCACAATCGCAGCACGGTGCAGCCAACGGTCTTCATAAAGCCTCCCCCGTATACGACGCCAAAGACTCCAAGCGCCAAGCCCAAGCATCGCAAACCCAAGGCCGACCATGACACGAAAGCTCCAAAACAATATGGTGACTGGTGGCTCGTCCTCGTCAGGGATGGTGTCTAATCCGTCTAGCGGTGCATCCCAGTGATGTTTTAGGATAAGGCTTGATACCTTTGGTATCTGAATCGCGTAGTCGATCCTTTTTTCCTCGGGGTTTGGGATACCAAACAGGATAAGTGGTGCCCCGTGAGGATGGCTTTCGTAATGCCCTTCCATCGCCATAACTTTGGCTGGCTGATGCTCAAGCGTATTGATGCCGTGAAAATCACCCGCAAGAATTTGCAGTGGTGCAACAACGATCAGCATCCACATCGCCATAGAAAACATCCGTCGCGCGGGTACATCTTCGCGATTACGTAACAGGTGCAGACCACCAACGCCGCCTACAACAAGCGCTGTCGTCAGATAGGCCGCTAAGACCATGTGAACCAAGCGGTACGGGAAGGACGGGTTAAAAATGATAGCCCACCAGTCTTCTGGTACAAACTGGCCCAATTCGTTAATGCCATAGCCAGCAGGCGTCTGCATCCAAGAGTTGACTGACAAAATCCACGTGGCCGACATCAATGTACCAAAGGCAACCATCGCTGTCGCAAACATATGAAGTTTGTCGCCAACACGTTCTCGGCCAAACAACATGATCCCTAAAAAACCAGCTTCCAAGAAAAACGCGGAAAGAACTTCGTAAGCCATCAGCGGGCCCAAGACCGGACCTGTCTTATCAGAAAAAACCGACCAGTTGGTACCAAATTGGTAAGACATAACAATACCGGACACGACCCCCATACCGAAGGCTACCGCGAAAACTTTCTTCCAGTAATTGAACAAAGTCAGATAGGTTTCATCTTTCGTCCGCAGCCAAAGACCGTTCAGCACAGCCAGATAGCTAGCTAAGCCGATGGAAAATGCTGGGAAGATGATGTGAAATGAAATTGTGAACGCAAATTGCATCCGGGCCAGTGTCTCAGCTGTCATACCGTCAAACATCTTGTTGTCCCTTTAATTGCTCGAAGCACCCGATAAACGACCGGGGACCATAATTTTCGTGCGTTATCCCTTTGGGCCGAAATCCGCAGTGGTAATCATCCCGTCACCATCACCGTCAATTTGAGTGAACCAAGCCGCAGAATTAGTCGAAAACTCCGCTTTGGAAACTTCGCCGTTAGCATTGCTATCATTAAACGCCAATGTCAGCCCTTCTTGCATACGGCCACCGCCCTGCCCGTGGCCGCCCGCGTTATTTTCCATATCCGCTGCGCGGGTTTCATCGAACAGCGCATATTCTTCGGCAGTTATAACCTCATTTTCATCTTGGTCGAACATGAAAAACACATCGCCGCGACGTTCAGTGATCTCTTCGAGCAAAACAGAGCCGTTGTTATTCAAATCCCAGTTTTCGATGAAATGAGAACCCAGTGTATCCTCGGCAAAGGAAAGGGTTGGGATGAGGCAGATGAGAACTACATAGGTTGAAAGTTTTTTCATATTTCGATCCTTTTGGCGGATAAATTAGAGCTGAACAGAAAGTAGATTGGAGAACCAGTTGGGCGATGTATCGACGTTCCTGTCGTCAATGTTAAATATCATACATTTTAAATAGTGGTTTAATTGGGCATCACTAGCTCAAGCCATTTACAAAAGCAATACTTTGAATGTATCTTTACATGTGACAACAGGATGCACCATGAAACTGACCAACTATACCAACTACGCGTTGCGATCTTTGCAGCTTGCCGCGCTTAAATCCCCCGACCTTGTGCGCGCGGATGACGTGGCGAAAATTCACGATCTATCCCGACCGCATATCATGAAGATCGTGCATGAGTTGGGCAGAGCCGGATATCTGGAGACCGTGCGCGGTCGCGGTGGCGGCTTTCGCCTTGCCCGTCCGCCCGAAGAGATTATCGTCGGCGACGTGGTGAGAATTAGTGAGGGGCCTTTGGACGTTGTTGAATGTTTCAACCCAGAGAAAAACACCTGCCCGCTGATGGGCATCTGCATTTTGTCCAAAAAGATAAAGGAGGCCACAGCGGCGTTCATGGCCGTGTTGGACGACCTAACAATTGCAGATATTTCTGCAAACCGTGGGCAACTGATGGAGCGAATTGCACCGCTGGAGATACCAAGGAAAGCGACGACTTCACGATGATCGATGCACAAAAATGGGTAGAACGATTTCCTGGGCTGTCTCGTCTTAAACCTGAGGTAAAGCAGCTCCTAATATCTCAAAGCGCTATTCATCAGTTTCCAAAGGGGACAACAATCTTTGGTCCAGGGAATTCGCCTGAAAACATGCTTTTCCTTCTGGATGGGACGGTCCGCGTTCAGCAAGTGTCCGACACTGGCCACGAAATTGTTCTGTACCGTATTCACGCGGGGGAAAGCTGCGTCCTTACTACGGCTTGTTTGCTTGCCTATGAAGACTATTCCGCTGATGGTATCGCAGAAACGCCGGTTCAAGCGGCAGCCGTTTCACGCGATGTCTTTGATGAACTTGTGGCCCAATCAAAGTCATTTCGTAGCTTCGTTTTTGCAGCTTTCTCCAAACGTATCACAGGCTTGTTTCAGATGATCGACGAGGTCGCGTTTCAACGGTTGGACGTGCGCCTTGCGGACAAATTGATAGCTCTCTCAAACGATCAAGACGTTGTAAAAACGACCCATCAGAAACTTTCGATTGAACTGGGCACAGCGCGTGAAGTGGTCTCGCGCCAACTTCAGGAATTCCAGAGGCGTGGCTGGATCGAACAAGCACGAGGAAGTGTCCATTTGCTTGATTGCGTGCAGCTTAAACAACTCGCTAAACATAATACGTAAATAGAATTCACGCTTGGTGACAATATCACCGAAGTTTACGCCTTAAAGCTCCAGAATGAATATAACTTTAGTAGGAGAATAAAAAATGACTGTAAATCTTGGCGCCATCGATCGCGCAATCCGCATTATCCTAGGACTAGTCCTGCTGGCCGCACCGTTTGTAAGTGGCTTGGCTATTTTCGCATCCAGCACGGCAACCACTGTAGCAATGATAGCAGGCGTCGTAATGCTAGCAACATCAGCCATGCGGTTCTGCCCAATTTATCGCATCTTGGGCATCCGGACCTGCAAAATCTGATGGACACTGTATTCACACCATTTCAGTCCCTTGGCGGCGGTGCCTTAATCGGCATTGCTGCTGTTCTACTTATGGCAACGATGGGCCGCGTCATGGGCGCGACTGGTATTCTAGCAGGAGTTTTACAACCCGAAAACCTTTCGGATTGGTCTTGGCGTACGGCCGTCTTAGTCGGCATGATCAGCGGCCCTATTGCTGTCATGCTGTTCACCGGTGAATTTCCAGCGGTGCAAGTGCCGGCCTCAACCACAATGCTGATTGTTGGCGGCTTTATTGTAGGTATCGGCGTGACGTTTGGAGCTGGTTGTACATCCGGCCACGGGGTTTGCGGGATGGCACGCCTGTCCCCGCGTTCAATCATCGCGACGATAACGTTCATGCTAACAACCGCGATTACAGTTTACGTAATCCGCCACGTTTTGGGGGCCTGAAACATGCGTCTAATTACCTCCTACCTTATCGGCCTTGTGTTTGGCGTTGGCATTGCTATCTCTGGCATGGCTAACCCTGCAAAAGTGCTCAACTTCTTTGATCTGGCAGGCACTTGGGATCCAAGTCTCGCCTTTGTCATGGGTGGCGCACTTATCGTGACGTTCATCGGCTATCGGTTTGTATTGAAGCGCCCTACCCCGCTGATGTCTGCCAGTTTCCAATTGCCAACACGCCGTGATCTTGATCTGCCGCTTTTAGCTGGTTCTGCAGTCTTTGGCGTTGGTTGGGGGATCGCAGGGTTTTGCCCTGGCGGTGCATTGCCAGCCTTAGGGACCGGCCGGTTGGAAGTATTCATTTTCGTAGGTGCCCTGCTTGTTGGCATTTTTGCAGCCAAAGCCCTGCAAGCAGCACTTGCCAAACGGGTGCAAGCCCATGCTCAATCAAGTTAAGGAAATCACATGATCTATCCAGTTGATATGTCCGTCAAACCAGACGTTTCAGCCCATTTTGATGAGGCAACCAATACGATCACATACATCGTCAAAGATCCTAACAGCGATCATTGCGCGATCATTGATAGTGTTATGGACATCGACTACGCGGCGGGCCGGATCACATATGAAGCGGCAGACAAATTGATCGCTGAAATCCAAGATCGCGGCCTAACGGTTGATTGGATCATCGAAACCCATGTCCACGCCGATCACCTCAGTGCTGCCCCCTACATCCAAGACAAGTTAGGCGGCCAGATCGGCGTCGGCGAAAAAATCATGGTGATCCAGGAAACATTCGGCAAAGTCTTTAACGAAGGAACTGAATTCCAGCGTGATGGATCACAGTTCGATGCCCTGTTTAAAGATGGTGACACCTACATGATCGGAACAATGCAGGCTTTCACCATGTACACGCCCGGCCACACGCCAGCTTGTATGGTCCACGTCGTTGGCAACACGGCCTTCGCGGGCGATACATTATTTATGCCTGATGGTGGGTCTGCACGCTGTGACTTTCCTGGCGGAGACGCAGGCGAATTATTTGACAGTATCATGAAGGTGCTTTCGTTACCCGATGAAACACGCCTCTTTATGTGCCATGACTATGGTCCGAATGGCCGCGCGATCCAGTGGGAAACTACTGTGGCTGAACAGAAAGCTGACAATATCCATGTGGGCGGTGGCAAAACCCGCGAGGAGTTCATCAAGTTCCGCACCACGCGTGATGCGCAACTGAGCATGCCCAAACTGATTATCCCATCCTTGCAGGTGAACATGCGTGCAGGTGAAATCCCAACGGATGAAAACGGAAATCAAATGCTAAAAGTGCCAGTCAACGGCATCTGATAGGAACAAGACTATGGAAATGAAAGCACTGACTGCAGGCTTATCTGTCAGCGAACAAATCCTACATACTGACATTCAGGCGATCAAGAAGGCAGGCTTCCGCGCGATCATCTGCAACCGCCCTGACGGTGAAGGTGCAGATCAGCCCACGTTTGCGGAAATCGCGGAATCGGCCAAGAAAGCGGGACTTGAAGCGTCTTATCTGCCCATTGCCTCCGGCAAGGTAACGGACGACGATGCGACTGCCTTTGAGAAAGCGCTGTCTGAACTACCTGGTCCTATTCTTGCATATTGCCGAACCGGAACACGTTCCGCGACACTGTGGTCACTGGCGCAAGCAGAGCAACGCAGCGTTGCTGATATTCTCGCGGCGACCAAAGCGGCGGGCTACGACATGGCTGGCGTTGTGCGGCGGATCGTCAATGGTGGCAAAACACCGACCGATTCTGGCGATGCCAGCTACGCCGTCGTGATCGTCGGTGCCGGTGCGGGCGGTATTGCCGCTGCGGCCAGCTTGAAGGCACGTAAACCTGAACTTGAGATTGCTATCATCGACCCTGCAGATGTCCATTATTATCAACCTGGTTGGACCATGGTTGGGGGTGGCATTTTTGACGCCGAACAAACATCACGCACTATGGGCTCGTTAATCCCCAAAGGTGTACATTGGATCAAAGCAGCAGTGGCAGCCTTTGAGCCTGAAAATAACGCCATTATCCTAGATGGTTGCCGGGTTGTTAAATACGATCGCCTGATCGTGTGTCCGGGCATAAAACTGGATTGGAACAAGATCGACGGCCTTGTGGACACTTTGGGCCACAACGCTGTGACATCGAATTACCGCTATGATCTTGCACCTTACACATGGCAACTTGTTGAAAATATGAAGCAAGGTCGTGCAATATTCACACAGCCCCCAATGCCGATCAAATGTGCAGGTGCGCCACAGAAGGCGATGTATCTGTCAGGAGATGCTTGGCACCGTCGGGGTGTTCTGAAGGATATCGATATACAATTCAACAACGCAGGCGGCGTGCTGTTTGGCGTAAAGGACTACGTACCAGCCTTGATGGAGTACGTTGGGAAATACGATGCTTCGTTGAATTTCTTCCACAATCTTGTTGCTGTCGATGGCCCAGCCAAGAAGGCATGGTTTGACGTTGCAAAGCCAGATACGCCAGTGGAACAAATCGAAGTCGAATTTGACATGATGCATGTCTGTCCCCCACAGACTGCGCCCGATTTCATCCGCGTTTCACCGCTTGCCGATGCTGCAGGCTGGGTCGATGTAGACCAAGCAACCTTGCGCCACAAAACCTATGATAACATCTGGTCTTTGGGCGACGTGATGAATGCGCCGAATGCAAAAACAATGGCGGCGGCACGCATTCAAGCACCTGTCGTAGCAGAAAACATCATTGCCGACATGCGTGGCGGATCACCCGTTGCGCAATACAACGGCTACGGTTCATGTCCGCTGACCGTGGAGCGTGGCAAAATTGTCTTGGCTGAATTTGGGTATGGCGGGATCATGCTTCCTAGCTTTCCCAAAGCAATTATTGACGGCACCAAGCCCTCTCGCGCGGCATGGTTCTTAAAAGAAAAGATGCTGCCGCCAATCTATTGGAAAGGTATGCTGAAAGGTCGTGAATGGATGGCCAAACCGGAAAAAATAACTGCTGAGTAATTCGTATTTGGCCCTCAACGAATGTCGCTGAGGGCCCCCAAATATCTGAGAACGCCATGACAACTGATTTAACCCGCTTCCTTCCGATTTTGACGTGGGGCCGGGATTACAACCGATCTGCCCTGTCCAATGACCTTGTGGCGGCTTTGATCGTAACGATCATGCTGATCCCACAATCCTTAGCCTATGCACTTTTGGCTGGCTTGCCACCTGAGGCGGGTCTATACGCGTCGATTGCACCAATCATGCTGTATGCTGTATTCGGAACAAGCCGCGCCTTGGCCGTTGGGCCAGTTGCTGTCGTTTCGCTAATGACAGCCGCAGCCCTTAGCAACATCGTTGAGCAAGGCACGATGGGTTATGCTGTTGCCGCGCTGTCGTTGGCCGGGCT
>TARA_B110000908_G_scaffold152410_1_pt1 | contig 10455 bp, 9 predicted proteins | sample TARA_B110000908 | Tara Oceans TARA_B110000908 (sample SAMEA4398067) | marine metagenome | biome: Polar Biome; feature: [DCM] deep chlorophyll maximum layer (ENVO:01000326); material: water (ENVO:00002006), including particulate matter (ENVO:01000060) such as... | depth 36 m
GGGACGAGGGTGGTGATGTCGGTGCCGGTGTCAGTGGTGACGCCGTTCTCGATTTTGATGCGTGTCCATGCGGCGTAGTCGGGGACACCTCCACCTTGAGTGCCTGAGAAATTAGGCCAACCGCCGGTGTCGAAGGGGCCGGAGGCCCCGGAGCCGAGGTGCCATTTACCGAAGGAAGCTAGACCATAGTCGGGAGCTTCAGTGGCCATGATTTCGGGGAAGGTGAGTTCGGAGGCAGGCAGAGTGGCGTTGCCCTGGGGATTGCCAACGGTGTGCTGGTAGGGTTGGCGACCAGTGAGGGTTGTGGCGCGAGTGGGAGAGCAGATGGGTTGGGCATAGCCACGGGTGAAGAGCAGACCGGCGTCGGCGAGGGTTTCCAGGTTGGGCATCTTGGCGAGCTGGATGCCCGCGCCAGGGGTGTTGTAGAGCTCGGAAGCATCGATGCCCCAGTCATCAAGAATGATGAGGAGAACATTGTTTTGGGGCCCCTCGCCAACGATGGAGTTGTCGTAGGCGAAGCCAGTGTCATCGAAGGGGGTGAGGTAGTCGATGTTAGCGCGATAGAAGTAGGCCGAGTCTGTGTTGGCGCGGGTAGCATCTGTGATGGTGGTGGTTGAGCCATCGGCGAGTGGGGCTGCGACGGGAACCCACGGTGCAACGAGATCCGAGGATTCGATGGTGTATTGACCGCCTTCGACAGTAGACCAGGTGAGGGTGACATCACCTGAACCCTGATCGACATCAATTGTTTTGACCTCTAACGTAGCTTCCGGTCCGCCCTCGAAGATTATGTCGCGGTTGGCCGGGAGGGTGGCATTGTTAGCTCCCTGGACGGTGCCGAAGTAGTAGCGGCTAATGTTGTAGGGAAAAACGGGGGTGCCATCTGTGGCGATGCAGGAAAAGTAGGCCCAGGTGCCGCTAGGGAATTCCGGGGTGACACACCAACGGACGTTGTATTCGTTGAGGTCGAAGTCAGTGCCAAGGGGTAAACTGAGGTCGCCTTTATAGGCGTAGTCCTCGAGGTAGTGGCCCAGAGTGTAGGCGGCGCTGACATTTGGTCCGTATTGATCGGTCGCAAGCGGATTGGTGCGGGTTACTTCATTGCGGGTGATCCAATCGGGGAGGGTGGTCCGGCCAATGGTGCCTAAGTTGGTCGAGCCATTGCTTCCATCACGGGTTTGGTAACCCGAGATCATCCTGCGGACGCCACTGGAGGGATTGAGTGGGTCATCGTAGCCGTAGGGACCGTAGATGGGGAATCCGTCGAAGGTCCAGGCAAGGATGGGAGAGTGATTGCCGTTTGCTGATTCGCTGTAGCTGTTTGAGACTGGATCGTAACTGACTGAATCGCCAAGTAGGTGGCGAAGTCCAGTGGGGTTAGCGTGGTAGTGGTGGGTTCCACCAGCTTGGTGGGCGTTGGCGGGATCGAAGGTGTTGGATTCGTTGACGTAGGCATCGCGATTCCAGATACCGTCGCCGCGGTTGGGGGCGGTGGGTGGCCCGGCGTCGGATTGCGTAGCGTCGATGAAAGAGAATGCATCTCGGGAGTCGAACATAGCAACGCCATCCACGAAGTAGCCGATGGCGCCGCCTCCGGTGAGAGTTTTGGGAAGCGTGGCGACGACCGGGCTGCGGGGGAAGCGGGCCGCTTGAGCGATGTTGGCGGGGTAGTTGCCAAAGATGTTACCATTATTGTACCATGGACCCATGATGTGGAAGGCGAGGCCGGAGGTGCGAATGTAGAGGTCAGTGGTAGTGGTGGAAATTTCGCTGACTCCTGCGTAGGTCGGCGTCAGTTGGCTGCTTCCGCCGTTGGGATGATTCCAGCTGGTGACTGGGGTGACGGAGGTTTCCTCGGTTGTACTTGGATAGATCTGGGCATACTGGCCGGAGAGGTCAGTGAACCAGGAGGAGGCGAGGGGCTCAGCGTAAACTGGACAAACAAGAAGGAATATAAGAAGTAAACGAATCATGGTATAGTGGCTTTTGATATAGAACTGCTAATTTACGGAGTCGTTGCGGTTCTGATTGTTAAGATTTGGTTAAATCGAATGTAGATGTTCTGGTAAAAAAACCCTGTTCCGAATGGCAATGATTTAAGAGCCATCATCGTCTTCCTTAAATAATCAGGTAGGATCCATGAAGTCGACCGTTCCGGGCCCCGCTGTAAAGGGGCTATTCCTGTCTAACCGATTTAAATTTGTTTCTTCCCCACCCATTTCACCGCGTTGGTAAGGAACGTCTTGAATGAGCGTCTTGAATGAGGGGCTGGTATGCGCCTTATCGTCGTGGCCGAGTGTGATGCAGATGATACGAGTCTTGGGGTCTTTCACCACCCAGACACTGGGGTGGGGTTCTCCGTTTTGTCCGGGGCGTTATGGCAGCAGACGTGTACGTGCTCGGAGGACTTCAGCTTAAAGCGGTAGTTCTCGTCGGAGATCTTGAATGTTTTTGGAATCTCCTCGGTGACGGCATGGCCGGTGTCACTCACGGTCACCTTGAACTCGCCACGTCCGTGGCTGGTAGTGCCGCCTCCCGCGAAGCGGTCATTGTAACCCTTCCATGGATGCTTCCACGTCGCCGCGTGCAGCAAGACCATGCCCTTGCCGGCGTCTGCGTGGGCGTGAAGGGCCTTTTGCCATCCCTCCGTTCCCCACTGATTGTGATTGCCGCTAAAGACGAGAACATCCGCCTCCTTGATGAGCTTGAGCGCCTCTCCCAGATTGGGTGTGGCCGCGACATCGATTCCGCCAGCAGCCTTGAGGGTCTGCGCATCGGTGCCCAGAAAATCGCGTGGGAAGTGGTGTGAACTGCCTGCACCTAGGAGCAGTAACCTCAGCATCCCCTCCTTAGGGGGCTGGGGAGACTTGGAGAATGATTGCCCCATCGGCTGGATACTGGTGGGTGCGAGTTCGCCCTGCACCAGGCTGACTGGGAAGAGAATGGCGAGGATAACAAAGAGTGCAGTGGGGAATCTCATGGAGCTGCCAAATGTAATATCCCTTGTCTATCGTGCCAAGCGGATTCTGCGCAGCCTGAACTCTTAAGCTGCTTAGATGTATGATGGGCTACTTCCCTTTGCTGATGAGATTGGCAAGTTGACTAGCTTTGTCCAAAATAGTGGCCGTGTCACATCCGTGAGAGTAATAATTCTTCATAAGCATAGCGATCATGTTTGGAGCCAACATATAAGGTCGAGTTGAGAGCGCGTCACGGAGGCCTTGTTTTTCATTGTCACGTAAGATCACAATGGCTTGCTCGTGAAATTCTTTGGGGATCAATTTTTCGATCTCTTCTTGAAGTCTTTTTGGAGTTGATTTTGGAAATCCGAAAGATGAAGTAGGAGTGTTTTGTTGTTCTTCTGACATAATGGTTTGATGGAGTGAGTGTTGTTGTCGATGAGATATTAGATCCCAAGCCTTGAGGGGGCAATAGCTCTATTGCCAGATATGTCAATCATTCGAAGAGTCAATAAAAACAAAAACTACCGACCCATGAACAATAATTACATAGGTGATACCGTTGTAATCTGAATTTAGAGAGGGGCTCGGTGATATGCCAGGTCGCCTAGAGATCCTGTTCGATGAAGTCAATACGACATCGGGGGGGGATAAAACATCTAAGAGCCAACAAGGAATTTCCAGCCGGAGAAGTAGCATGCGAATCAGCCTGGGGCCGCCGATTTGCCACCCTCGCTGAGTGGATTAAAAATGGCCAAGGAATTTGATAACAAGGCTGGGCGCAAAGTGCTGCGCTATGAGCATGGAACGAACAACTACTTCTATGTATTGCCATGCAAGCGCATTAAAAACCCGCCGCCGACGATTAACACCTCATCGCAGACCGATGGGTGGTCAAAAAAGCAGGAGGATCTACTTGTCTTCTGTCAGCAGAATAAGCTGCCGATGATATTTGCGTGGGGGCCGTTCGGTCATGCTTCACGGCCCAATATGGCGAACAGTGCCGTCTATGATTTTCCGTGGCTCGATATCGTAAAAAATGCGGCTTATCCAGTGTTTACTAACACCGATACAGACAATGTCTACCCTGGGCATCAGAACACAACAGGTAAGGATCAGAAGGGGCTATTGACGATTCCTAAATTGAAGGTTGAAGTCGCTCCTGTAGTGTTGGTGTTAGAATGGAAATTATCAGTGACTTGCTCGATGGCGCGGTATCGCGTTTAGGGGTGAGATGGGCCACGTTGGAGCGTGAATCGTATTTGAGTATTCGATAGGCTGAAAGGTAAGGAGTAACTCTGTGGTATAGGAGGGAGAGGCATCGTTAGCTTCACATTATTTTTCTCCATGATGAGTTTCATTCAAACTACTTGCGCCGGGGTATTCTCCGCTTTGCTACTTCTCAGTCCGTGTGCGTCCTTTGGTCAGTCGACAAATATCCCGACCAAGCTTCTGAAGGAACAAGGCAAAGATGCCACAGTGGTCCGCTATAGCGATTTCGGTGCAAAGGGGGATGGGGCGGTAGACGACTTTGCGGCCTTGGCGAAGGCGCATGCTTACGCTAACCAGAACGGGCTCCCTGTCAAAGCTGACGATGGAGCGACTTATTTCATCGGCGGAGCCAATCGAACCATCATCATCCAGACCAATACGGATTTTGGCACAGCCAAGTTCATTGTCGACGACACAAAGCTCGAGAACGTGAGGGCTAACGTTTTTGATGTGCGCTCCGTTCTTAAGCCCATCAAGCTGAATGGAATCAAGTCGCTGAAGCAGGGGCAGCAAAAGATTGACGCGGAACTCCCGGGTGCTTGTGTCATCACGGTAACCAATTCCAAGGTCAAACGCTACATCAGGCGCGGTAATAACCAGAACAAAGGATCGTCGCAGACGGATTCATTTCTAGTAGACAAAGATGGCAATGTTGATCCTAAGACTCCGATTATCTGGGGTTTTAATCAACTTACTAGAATTACGGTGCAGCCGGTGGACCAGAAGTTGTTAACTATCACAGGAGGTAAATTCACCACGATTGCCAATGTTTTGGATAGCTCGACTTATCATGCCAGAGGAATCCTGATTCAACGTTCCAACGTGGTCGTCGATGGTGTTGAGCATTACATCCGTGGCGAAGGTAAGCAGGGTGCGCCGTATTCGGGTTTCATCAATATCTCGAGATGCGCCAATGTGATTGTGAAAAACACGGTGCTGACCGGGCACAAGACCTATAGAAAAATCGGCTCGGATGGAAAGTCGGTGTCGATGGGTACGTATGATATCTCGCTTGGTTCCGCGCTGAATGTCTCTTTCGTGAATTGTAGTCAAACCAATGACATCATGGATTCCAAATATTGGGGGGTCATGGGCTCGAACTTCTGTAAAAATCTTACTTTCGATGGCTGCAAATTATCCCGCTTCGATGCCCATCAGGGAGTCACGAACGCGATTATTCGCAACTCAACCATAGGATACATGGGGGTCCGGTTGACTGGGACTGGCACATTTCTCATGGAAAACACTACGGTGCAAGGACGGCACCTCATCCACTTGCGTGAGGATTATGGCAGCACTTGGCGTGGCGATATTGTCATCCGTAACTGCCGCTTTTCCCCGCGTGGAGGAGGATCTAATCCCAGTATTTTAGGTGGGTCGAATGATGGGCAACACGATTTTGGTTACACCTGCTTCATGCCCGCCAGCATCTCGATCGACAAACTTCACATTGTCGATTCCAAGAAAACGAAAGGTAGTAAGGGGCCGGCCTTGTTCGCGAACTTCAACCCGAAACTGACTAGCGTCTCTTACAAGCAGAAGCACCCGTATGTGGTCACCCGCGAGGTGAAGCTCAAGAACGTGACCACCGCCAGCGGCAAGCCGCTTAGAATCAGCGATAACCTCTATATGTTCAGGGTTGTTCGGGTCGAAGGGTTGGGAGAATAAAATAGGCCTAACCAAGTGCCATTCATGCCGCCCTCTTTACTTCTTCGGCCAGGGCCTCAGACCAAGGAGAATCTCCGCTGTCTCAGTTAGCGGCTTGTCCGAAAATTTACTTTTGGTGTGCTCCGCAAGATGCCTTCGGACCAAGTTATAGACGTCCTGGCGGTCCTGGCTGGTGTCGACCTCTATGCAGTTGTTGTTAGTTTTGAAGCGTTCAACGATGGGTAGAGTCTTCGCCTTAAAGGTATCGAATCGTAGCTTAATACTTTCGACGTTGTCGTCACTTCGTCTGGTAAACTTTGCGCGACCGAGGATACGCTTTTCGAGAATTGGGTAAGGGCACTCGAAGTATAACATCTTCGGTAGTTCGACATCGAGGCCGAAGATCTCACTCCACGCTTCCAGATTGTCCAGTGAGCGCGGGAAGCCATCGAGAAGAAAGTTGTTTTTTCCCGTTGTTCTGGTGATTGTTTCCATTGCTGACTTAAGTAAAGTCACGGTGATTTCGTTGGGTGCCAGCTTTCCCGCGGTCATGAACTCTTCGATGGTGGCAGCAGACGTCCCGCCAGCCTCGCGCTCGGCACGGAGGAGATCACCGGTGGATAAATGGGTCCAGCCCAGTTGCGACTCGGCGAGTTCGCACATGGTTCCCTTTCCGGCTCCGGGACCTCCGAGCACAAAGACGACATTGGGCTTCGGGCAAGGCTGCCTTGGGTCGCAGTGGTGGAGCGTCACCTTCGGTGCTGGGGCGACGCCCTTTTTGTAGACGTGCCATTCTTTATCCGTCGGCGGCATTTCATCTTCGCATGTCATGTCGTAGGCGAGATGACCATCGAGGCGGCAGATCCGCCACGATTGGTAGCTGTTCGAGTAAGAGAGCGAAGGGCTTCTTTCCGATTTTCCATCGGCACGGTCCCATGCCATCCGGCCATTCCAGTAACCGGGACTGGATACGGTTCCGGATTCGGATTCCGCGGGCGGTGCGGTGGAGGGAATAAAGAGCCCATCCACTTCGGGAATACCAGCTCTGGATACTTCGATGAAGAAAGTGTTGGGCTTTAGTGTGTTCGTTTCGGGCATGATGTTTTGTGGAATGACTAAGTGATCGGGATCTTTGCTGATTTCGATCACTTGACGGCGATCTTGAATCACCCAGCGTGGATCATGGTTTGGAGGAACAGGGCAGATCCGAATGAGTAGCATAAGGCAGTGGCAGAAAACAGCAATAACCTCTGATCGCCCTAGATCACCACGTATTGTTACGCTTTACATTCTAAACCGAAGGGTCAACGGTTTTATTTTAATCGAACCCAATAGTTACTCATCGATGTTAAAAAATATATTTCTCACACTACTCGTAATTGGAGCCAGCTTCACCTCTCTCTTCGCAGACAAGGGTAAGGTTCTCATTACGGGAGCAAATCGCGGCCTTGGTCTTGAATTAAGCCGTCACTTTATAGCCGACGGATATTCAGTAATAGGAACTGCACGTAAACCAGATGCTGCGGCCGATCTTAAAAAGGCGGGTGCTCGTGTTATTCAGCTCGATGTTACGAGTGATAAATCTATTGCTGCCATGGCAAAAGAACTTGAAGGTGTTTCCATTGATATTCTCATTAATAATGCCGCCTACTTTGGGTCACGTATTCAGGGACTAGAGGCACTCAATAAAACAACACGGGAAGACTTTCTGCGTGTGCATAATATCAATGTTCTCGGGCCGTTTTTTGTAACTCGAGCTCTATTGCCCAACATCAAGTTATCAAAAAACCCCGTTCGTAAAATCATCCATGTTTCATCACACTCTGGTGCAATGTTCATCGAGAGGAAGCACGGGGTTGCCTATGCTTACGGTAGCAGTAAAGCGGCCTTCAATAGAATGACTCGCAGTATGTGTGCGGATTTAAAAAGTGATAACATTGCCGTCGTATCACTCGCCCCTGGGCATAACAGAACGGACATGGGAGGTGAAAAGGCACCTCTCGACCCTAAAGTTTCTATGAAAATAGCCCAGCAAACGATCATTAAGCTAACCATGGAAGACACTGGTAAGTTCGTCTATTTCACAGGGAAGTCAGTGAAGTGGTGATGGTCATCCTTTCATGGAGATGAGCGAGGTCGGCACTAGTATACACAAGTAGCGCACCGAGGACAGTGTTAGAGGCCGCGCATGACGGCGATGAGTGCCGGCGGCGACAGTTTTTTTTACTTCGGTATCGGTGACATACACCGTGCCAGTGACCACTGGGCAGTAGAGATAGCGGCCGATTCGTGACGGGCTGGCAGCGGAAATGTGGCCCCAGCCGATACCGGTATTGCCTTTGTCGCCGACCGCGAAGCCATTTGCATTGAGCGGGCGATTGTTACGATGACCCTTGATCGTAATGTGAGTGAAAAGGCTGCCTGTGGAGTTGGAGGCGTTGGCGCTACTCAATTCGGAGAGGCTATACTCAGTGACCTCTTTGACGTCGTTTGGTTTCATCCCCTTCACCTGCAGCACGATGAGTCGGCCATCCGTCAGGCCGATGAAATAGTTTTTAGTAAGAAGGAAGATGACGATGATTCCCGGTAGAACACAGAGAGCGATCAGAACGATGATGAGAAGCATGTTAGGCTGCTTCACACCATAGGCCCAATGTTTGATAGTTTCGCCTTCTTGAAGGTGCGGTGCGAAGGCTTCTTGTATTTGTTCGTCAGTAATTTTGGCATGGTTCTAGTGATAGTGGTGGTTATTTTTAATTAGAAGTGTAGATCATGAACTTTATGTGCTCTCAAGTCGATCATTTCTGATCTGATCTGATCTGATCCGATTGCGATTCAATTCCGAAGATGTGATCGTTTTTCCGAGGCACATGATCCAGCCCCACCTAACCATTCTCAACGATTGAAAATTTGGTTTGATGCGGCTCCCTCCAACACCGGCTGTTCCTTCATCAAGCAGTAATCACTGCTCGTAAAGTCATCTTTTCTACTTGCCTATCTTCGTCAACTTATCGATTTCTTTTTGTGCAAGTTCTAATCCTGAATGGTGGTCGCCATCTACAGTTAGTTGGTCAATTTGAAGCCATTTATTAGGTGTCATATACACCAGATTCCCATTGCATTCATAGGGAGTATTCAACTTGAAATTCCGCGAAGTAGTAGGCTCATCAATCGCTGTGCATTCGTAGACTGGATACTGTGTGCCATTGAGGATAACGTATGACTTATAAGGCTTCACCAAATGCCTGTTTACTAACAGCTGAGCTGGTTGTCTAAAATCGAACTCAAAGTCTTTTTCATGTGGCACATAGTTGTAGGTGTATTCACTCTTGTCCTGAGGTGTTCTAGGCACAGAGTCATTATCAATATCATCAAGCAGTTGCTTTACCATGCCCTCGTCATTCTTCCAAATCCGATCATAAAGCGTGTCTACTGTATCACCATCTTCAAGATCTACATAAGACTTATAAGCAATCTCACCCGTATCTAAACCAGAGTCCATAAAGTGAACCGCCATACCTGATTGCTTATCACCATGCCAGATTGTCCAGAAGCCTGGATGCCTTCCACAATGACGAGGCAGTAGAGATGTGTGGAAGTTTACAACACCCATGGGTGGGATATTGAGAAACTCATCGGGTAAGAAGAACTGATAGCCAATGACAACAATCATATCAGGTGCCCACTCACGCAATTGATCCATGACACCTTCATCTTTAGGTTTACCACAAATGATTGGAATGCTCTGCTCTTCAGCGATAACATGGATTGCCTTGCTTGAGCTGCCTCCAGATGTCGTGGTTGTAATACCTTCTGTAGGTGATTCCAAGATACCTACAATGTTAGCATTATTCTTCACGAAATACTCCATGTGAATGGAGGTGAGCTCCCATGTGCGTGTACCAATAATTACAATTCGTTTTGTTCTCATATACTAAGTGTTAAATTTTTTAATGAAGTGAATGACTGATCAGAATGAATAATGGCGTTGTTGCTCTCTCGATAGTCGATGGGGCAGTAATCGTCTGAAATCAGCTTAGATATAAACATAGACTTCTAACCCGCCGTGCCAAGGAAATTTTAGAAGCGGGTATTGAACTGTGGAGATCAACGAGATTTATGGGTTATCGCCCCCCCAGGATACACTTAGGTCATGGTGGCTCCAAACTTTCCTCCTCCCTTTCAGGAGGGCAACGACTTCTAGTATAAACTGGCTTAACTGAGCTGTATTCAGGTTTGTTCACTAATGCAGGAATCAGAAATCTAACACAATATGTCTATACGCAATAAAAAACCCGCCCGGGCGAAGCCGAGCGGGTTGGAGAGATCGTTGAAGGTTGGTAGGAATTAGAATCTGAATCGACCGCCGAGTTCGAAATGTAGGGCGTCGTCGAGTGTTGAGTGCTTACTAAGACTGGAGAAAGAATCCAGATCGGGATCATCCATGTAGATATACCGCATGCCGCCAAACAGTTCAAATGACGAATTTAACTTGAAGATGACGCCAGCGAAGACATGTGCGCAGAAGACCACGTCGTCGGAGGATTCGTGCTCGTCATCGCCCCCGATCTCGTCA
>TARA_B110000908_G_scaffold115352_1_pt1 | contig 10443 bp, 7 predicted proteins | sample TARA_B110000908 | Tara Oceans TARA_B110000908 (sample SAMEA4398067) | marine metagenome | biome: Polar Biome; feature: [DCM] deep chlorophyll maximum layer (ENVO:01000326); material: water (ENVO:00002006), including particulate matter (ENVO:01000060) such as... | depth 36 m
TTCGTCGTCGCAAACACAGACGCTCAGGCCCTTCAACAATCGGTTTCAAAGACACGTGTGCAGTTGGGTATCAAAGTCACCGAAGGTCTTGGCGCTGGGGCTCGCGCAAGCGTTGGCGCTGCGGCTGCTGAAGAAAGCATTGAGCAGATAGTGGATCACCTTGCTGGTGCGCACATGTGCTTTATCACTGCCGGTATGGGTGGTGGCACAGGGACTGGCGCTGCACCAATTATCGCACAAGCTGCGCGTGAACTGGGTGTTCTGACCGTTGGTGTTGTCACCAAGCCATTCCAGTTTGAGGGTGCTAAGCGCATGCGTCAGGCTGAAGAAGGTGTTGAGGCGCTTCAAAAAGTTGTTGATACGCTGATCATCATTCCGAACCAAAACCTATTCCGTCTGGCCAATGAAAAGACAACGTTTACCGAAGCGTTTTCAATGGCTGATGATGTTTTGTACCAAGGTGTTAAAGGCGTTACCGATTTGATGGTACGCCCAGGCCTGATCAACCTCGACTTTGCTGATGTTCGTTCCGTGATGGACGAGATGGGCAAGGCGATGATGGGTACAGGCGAGGCAGAAGGCGAAGATCGCGCGATCCAAGCAGCTGAAAAAGCGATTGCGAACCCATTGCTGGACGAAATCTCGTTGCGCGGTGCCAAAGGCGTATTGATCAACATCACTGGTGGTCACGACCTTACACTGTTCGAACTGGACGAAGCGGCGAACCGCATTCGCGAAGAAGTCGACCCAGAAGCTAACATCATTGTTGGTTCCACTTTGGATACCGAGCTTGGTGGCGTAATGCGCGTCAGTGTTGTTGCAACAGGTATTGATGCCGTTGATGTGCATTCCGAAATGCCAGTGGCGCGTCGCAGCATGTCTGCACCGCTGCCAGCAAGTTTTGCGACTGAAACACCAGCGGTTGCAGAGCCTACATTGTTTGAAGATCTAAACGTGCAGCAAGCTGCTGCATCAGACATGGCCGATGACATCTTTTCAGAAGAGGCACCCACCTTTATTGCGCAGACAGATGATCTGCCGCCACCTGCCTATCAGCCACAAGTTGCTGCGTTTGAACCACATGATGATCGGGCACTTGAAGCTGAACCCGAAGCCTTTGTTGCACCGCGTGCGCCTACACCGGGAACGCCGTCACCTGAAGCAATGGCGCGTTTGCGTGCTGCTGCACAAAGAGCAAAGCCAACTGCTGCGCCTGCCGCCACCGCACATCCACAAGAAACTGCTGCGGAGCGCCCACGTTTTGGTATCAATTCTTTGATCAACCGGATGACTGGTCACGTAGATCAACAGCAACCTGAACAACCAGTTGCACGCCAGCACCCCCCCGTTCAGCAACAAGCTGCAGTGGCCCCACAACCAACAGAGGCTGTGGACCCTGACCAAGAACGGATTGAAATCCCAGCGTTCTTGCGTCGCCAAGCAAACTGACGGCACGTAAATGTCGTGAAGGAAGCCGCCTATGGGCGGCTTTTTTCGTTTAAATAACAAGGGTGTGGGGGTGACGTGGCGCAATGCCGCCGATCTGCAACATCCATGTTTCAGAGTGTTGCAATGATTGAGTTGTGATTGTGACGTGGGCTTCGTATCTCAGTGTCAACACAGCACACCAGTGTGCGTCACTCCTGAGGTAACTTTGCAAACAACGATCAAATCTCCCATCAGTTTTTCCGGTAAGGGGCTGCACTCTGGCGCACCTGCCAAACTGACGATTCGTCCTGCTGGGGCGGAGCATGGTATTTGGTTTGTGCGCACTGATGTGCTTGATGGTGATAATCTGGTTCCAGCGCGTTGGGATGCAGTCAACCGTTCCCCACTCTGCACTAAGATCGAGAATGCCGCTGGTGTAGAAATTTCCACGGTTGAGCATGTGATGGCGGCCCTTGCCGGATGCGGTGTACACAATGCACTGATCGAAATTGATGGCCCTGAAGTCCCAATTGTTGATGGATCCGCAGTCCCGTTTGTACGCGGCATTATGCAGCGCGGCCTTCAGGTTCTGAATGCACCTGTACGTGCGTTTGAAATAATGCAGACCGTTACTGTGACAGAAGGTGGGGCCACGGCCACGCTGGAACCTGCAGATACGATGTATATTGATTTCCACATCGACTTTGATGACGCAGCCATTGGCCAGCAAAGTAAGTCTTTGCGGATGAATAACGGCAGTTTTGCCCGTGAATTATGTGATAGCCGCACATTCTGCCGTTTGGCAGATGTTGAAATGATGCAAGCCAATGGTTTGGGTCTGGGCGGCGCACCCGGTGAAAACGCCGTTGTGTTTGATGGGGATAAAGTTTTGTGCCCTGGCGGTTTACGTCATTCGGATGAACCGGTTCGTCACAAAATGCTGGACGCTTTGGGTGACTTAGCTTTGGCAGGGGCCCCGATTATTGGCCGTTATACTGGTATTCGCGCAGGCCATTCATTGACCAACACGTTGTTGCGCAAAGCGTTTGCGACGCCAGGTGCCATTCGTATGGTGGTGTGTGACGCTGAAATGACGCAAAAACTTCCAGGCTATGGTCTTGTCTGGGACGAAATTCCGCAAGTCGCCTGATCAGCCAATTTCCTTTATTTTTGTTCAGATTTATTACTGCTTAAGTGCAATGGGCATTTGCAAGGTTTTGCATGTTAATTTAATGTGCTAGGAGAAAACTAACAAAACCTGAATTGGTCCTGATTGGCCCTAAGTGGGTAGGGGTGAAAGCGGTGAGGAAAGCATACATGGCGAGCAGTGCCTCACGGAAACGGGTAATTGGTGCGATCGTGATGGTGGCTGTATTGGCTGCCTGTAGCAATGGTGGTGGTCGGCCCTCACGTGGATCGATCTTCAATCAACAAGAGATACCATTAGAAGAATTTACTGCCGAGCAAATTTTTGAGCGTGGTGAGTTTGAAATAGAAAAACGTCGCCCAGACGATGCAGCGTTCTATTTCGGTGAGATCGAACGCCTGTATCCATACTCTGACTTCGCCAAACGCGCATTGATCATGCAGGCTTTTGCATTTCACAAAGATAAAGATTATCCAAACAGCCGTTCTTCTGCACAGCGGTTTATCGATTTCTATCCCGATGACGATGATGCAGCATATGCACAGTATTTGCTGGCTCTTAGCTATTACGACCAAATTGACGAAGTTGGCCGTGACCAAGGTTTGACATTTCAGGCGTTGCAGTCTTTGCGTGAAGTGATCGAACGGTATCCAAATAGCGAATATGCAAAATCCGCTATTCTAAAATTCGACCTCGCCTTCGACCACTTGGCGAGTAAAGAAATGGAAATCGGCCGTTACTATTTGCGTCGCGATAATTATTCGTCTGCGATCAACCGCTTCCGCGTTGTTGTCGAGGACTTCCAAACGACGTCTCATACCGCAGAAGCGCTGCACCGTCTGGTCGAAGCTTATCTGTCATTGGGTTTGGTGAATGAAGCCCAAACAGCGGGTGCGATCCTTGGGTATAATTTCCAATCAACGCAATGGTACGAGGACAGCTATAAGCTGCTCAAAGGCCGTGGACTTGAATTAAAGGCGTCTGGTGATGGTTGGTTGCGTCAAATCTATCGTCAAATGATCAAAGGCCGGTGGCTGTAACACAAGGTGCGCGTCATGCGCACCATACAGGCCAAAGCTGATGTTACGCGGGCTTGATATATCAAACATGCTGATCATTGATCGGTTGGAATTGGCATTCCAACCGGGCTTGAATGTGCTGACGGGTGAAACTGGTGCGGGCAAGTCTATCTTGCTGGATTCGCTTGGGTTTGTTTTGGGTTGGCGTGGACGTGCTGATCTGGTGCGTCAAGGCGCGGATCAAGGCGAGGTGACTGCGTGGTTTGATTTACCAGTTGGCCACCCTGCACATGCTGTCCTTGAAGAGGCGGGTTTGCCTGACGGTGAAGAATTGATTCTGCGCCGCATCAATACATCTGATGGACGCAAAACGGCTTGGGTCAATGACCGCCGTTGTTCTGGCGAAGTGTTGCGTCAGCTGTCTGAGACATTGTTAGAATTACACGGTCAGCATGATGATCGTGGGTTGCTTGACCCGCGTGGGCATCGCGCCATTTTGGATGAATTCGCGTGCGCTGAAAGTGCTAAAGTCAAAACCCGTAAGGCGTGGTCAGCGATGGGGGCCTCTCGCAAAGCATTGAAGGCTGCAGAAGCGGCAATGGATGCGATCCGCGCTGAGGAAGAATTCCTGCGCCATGCCGTTGCTGAATTAGGTGCGTTGGGTCCTGAACCCGGTGAAGATGAGGCGCTAGATACCCGCCGCCGTCAGATGCAAGGCGCTGAAAAAATCCGTGACGACGTCATCAAAGCGCTTGAGGCACTGGGACAGGACGGGGCCGAGGCCCGCATGGGCAATGCCTTGCGTTGGTTGGATGGTGTTGCTGATAAAGCGGAAGGTCAGCTTGAAGGCCCGATTTCGTCCCTTGGCCGCGCGATGGTCGAATTGGACGAGGCGATGGATGGCATTGTGACCTGCATCGATACGTTGACCTTTAATTCGACTGAACTAGAAGACACCGAGGAACGCTTGTTTGCGATCCGTGCGATGTCCCGCAAATATGATGTGGCTCCAGACGAGCTGGCAGCGCTGGCGTTGACCTTAGGTGCAAAGCTGACCGCGCTAGATGCAGGTGATGCGGACTTGGCCGAGCTGCGTGTTGCCTTGACTGCTGCTGAAGCTGGATATGATGACGCAGCTACTGCCCTGACAAATGCGCGCCGTAAATCTGGGGGCAAGCTGGACAAGGCTGTTACCGCAGAATTGGCGCCATTGAAAATGGACCGTGCAGTATTCGAGACTGTGATCGAACCAGAGACAGCTGGCCCTGAAGGCCGTGACACAGTGACGTTTTGTGTTGCGACCAATCCGGGTGCGCCGTCTGGTCAATTGAACAAGATTGCATCTGGTGGTGAATTAAGTCGTTTTCTTCTGGCGCTAAAAGTTTGCCTTACAGATGGTGACGCCGGTCTAACAATGATCTTTGATGAGATTGATCGCGGTGTTGGCGGTGCAACTGCGGATGCAGTGGGACGTCGTTTGGCAGCACTTGCCGAAGGTGGTCAGGTCTTGGTTGTTACCCATTCCCCACAAGTGGCAGCCCTTGGGGCACATCATTGGCGGGTCGAGAAATCTGTCACGAAGGGTATGACCACATCACGTGTTGTCCCGCTGTCACCTGATGAACGGGTGGACGAAATTGCGCGCATGGTTGCAGGTGATACGATTACAGAGGCTGCACGCGGTGCTGCACGTCAATTGATCCAGAACGCAGTTTAGCTGCGGATATTAAGTATTGCTCTGGCTGGGCTTTCACGACAGGCTCATTTGTCTTAAACATAAAGAAATCTTAGCTGTAGCGGACCGTGTCCCACCCCATGAAATCCTATTTTGAAACCCAGATCAACGCGGCATGGACTGCGTTTCGTAGTGGTTGGCAACTTTTGCGCCGTGAAGGACCCGGACAGGTCCAATTTTGGTTCATCGCGCTGGCCATTGGGATTGCCTCAGGTTTTGCCGCCCTGTTTTTCCGTAAAGGTATCGAAGGGTTACAGTCATTCCTTTATGGAACGGATGATGTGCAAACATTGCAAAGCTTTGCGCAATCCTTGCCTTGGTATTGGGTGTTGGTGATCCCAGCGGTCGGCGGATTGTTGGTTGGCTTGATCTTGCACAAGTTTACACCTGACGCACGGGTGCGCAGTGTTGCGGACGTGATTGAAGGTGCGGCCATGAACGAAGGGCGCGTGGAAACCCGTGCAGGGGTCGCGTCAGCATTCGCGTCATTCATTACACTTTCTTCAGGTGGGTCGACAGGGCGCGAGGGGCCGGTTGTGCATCTTGCGGCTGTGATCGCGACCAAGGTCAGTCGATATATCCACGCTGATGGGATTACTGGACGCGATCTGCTTGGCTGCGCCGTTGCAGCCGCCGTTTCCGCCAGTTTTAATGCCCCCATCGCTGGCGCACTTTTTGCACTTGAGGTGGTGTTGCGTCATTTTGCGGTACACGCTTTTGCGCCTATCGTAATCGCGGCTGTTGCGGGCACAGTGATAAACCGTATCGAATTTGGAGGCGTGACAGAATTCACGCTGCCTGCGCCAGAAGCCCTACAATTTTATGTCGAATTACCAGCCTTTGTCTTACTTGGGTTGGTCAGTGGTCTGGTTGCTATCATATTGATGCGGTCAATCTTTTGGGCGGACGATTTGGGAACGAAAATTCAAGCCCGTATCGGGTTCCCCCGCTGGCTACGCCCCGCAATTGCGGGACTAATGTTGGGTGCTATTGCAATCTTTTTTCCGCATATCATCGGTGTTGGATATGAAACCATGTCGCTCGCACTGACCGGACAACTTGGGTTGCATGAAGTCATCGTGTTTGCTGCCCTTAAAACCTTTGCCGTTGCCATTACAATGGCAGGACGGATGGGCGGCGGTGTGTTCTCGCCCTCGCTTATGATCGGCGCATTGACTGGGCTGGGGTTCGGTTTGATAGCGACCAGTATCTTTCCTGAGGTTTCAGGAACTGTAACGCTTTACGCCCTTGCTGGCATGGGGGCCGTGGCAGCGGCAGTCCTTGGGGCCCCAATATCGACCACATTGATTGTGTTTGAGTTGACGGGGGATTGGCAAACAGGGTTGGCGGTGATGGTGGCGGTTTCGATTTCAACGGCGCTTTCATCGCGTATCGTCCATCGCTCGTTCTTCCTGACGCAGATCGAACGGCGGGGCATTCATCTGGCGGCTGGCCCACAAGCCTATCTGCTGGCGATGTTTCGTGTCGCAAGTGTTATGCGCAAGGCAGACGATCCGCGTGCCGCGAATGAGGATGCGTGTTGGGAGATGATCGGGGATGGTATTTATGTGGACGGAAACGCCACACTTGAGGCAGCTATGCCGATCTTTGACCGTGCATCAGTTCCGTTTATCCCAGTGGTGACATTAAGCGGCGAAGACAGCCCACCCGAACTTTGGGGCGCGCTGTTTCATGTGGATGCGTTGAAAGCCTACAACCGCGCACTGGCGGCAACGGCAGCAGAAGAACACTCCTGATCAGGTGCTTTCGACAGTGATCGTATCGCTGACATAGAAGGCAAGGTGGTCCGTGATAGCTTCAGCGCCTGCCATTGGTGCCTCATAATTCCACACTGAATTTTCAAGCGTGGTAGATTTTGTCACAACTGAAAAGTAAGTGGCATCACCCTTGTGCGGACAGTGGGTCGACTTTTCAGTTTGATCAAGGAACGCCATCGCGATGTCTTGGCGTGGAAAATAAATCACTGGTGCGTATTCGCCTTCAGACAGTTCCAACGCGTTCTTAGTTTCGCCCAGAACAGCACCACCTGCACGGACACTCCAAGTGCCGGATGCTTTACGAATTTTGATGTGGTCTGTCATGATCTATTTCCTCAATGCGTTGCGTCTTAATCTTGTATGAAGGCAAAATGTATCAGAGGGATTACCCGCCGACCACTTGTTTCACGTCATCAGTCAGATGGTACGCGTCGCTTCAGCCAACCAGACCGCAGTTTCTTTGGTGACACGTGGGGAAAGCAGGTCATACGTCTGCGCATGATATGCGTTCAACCATGCGCGGCTTTCGCCATCCAACATTTCCGTCACGATCAGACGTCGATCAATTGGGGCATAGGTTAAGGTTTTCCAGTTCAACATCGCGCGGTGATCATCGCCACCATCTAGGGCAGGGGCATCGGTGACCACAATCAGGTTTTCGATGCGAATACCAAACGCGCCTTCGCGGTAATACCCAGGTTCGTTGGACAGGATCATGCCCGCCTGCAAAGGGATCGTGCTGACACGGCTAAGGCGTTGTGGACCCTCATGTACACTAAGATAAGCCCCAACACCGTGGCCTAAGCCGTGGTCGAAATCTTGCCCCGCCATCCAAAGCGGCAATCTGCCAATCATCTCAATGTCGCGCCCAGCAAGGCCGATAGGCCAGCGCAGGCGGCTCATTGCGATCATACCCAGCAAAACACGGGTAAAGGCAACACGGGCTTCCTGTGGTGGCGTGCCAATTGCGATGGTGCGGGTAATGTCAGTTGTGCCATCCAGATATTGACCGCCGCTGTCCAAGACGATCAAGTGACCGTCTTCCAACGTGCTGTCCGTGTCCGTTGTCACACGGTAATGCATGATTGCGCCGTTCGGGCCAGTGCCTGCGATCGTCTCAAAACTGATATCTTTCAGGGCGTTGTCGCGGCGACGGAAGCCCTCAAGTTTGCTAACAACTTGGGTCTCAGTCAGGCTGCCAACAGTTTGATTTTCGAGCCATGCCAACAATTCAACAACAGCCGCTCCATCACGCAAATGGGCCTCAGCGCTGCCCGCAATCTCAGCAGCGTTTTTGCAGGCCTTTGGTAAGGCGCAGGGGTCATCGCCCCAATCGGCTGCGTCACCAACTGCATTTGCAACGATAACTGGAACCGAAGTTTTATCCAGACGCACTGCACCTGTCAGGTTGGATACATGTGCCAAAAAATCACTTGGTTGGTGAACGCGAACATGATCGCCAAGATGATCTTCCAAGCCGTTCAATTTTGCAGGCTGCATAAACAGATCAACTGATGCATCTGCGTTCAAAACAGCAAAGCCCTGCGCAATTGGATTACGTGGGATGTCGGCCCCGCGAATATTCAAAAACCAGCAAATTGAATCGGGCAAGGTGATCACAGCAGATGATTGGCCTGCTTTTACTAATGCGACAGAAAGCCTTGCGCGTTTGTCAGCGTGGGTTTCACCGGCAAACTCCAAAGGGTGTGCTTTAGCTGGAAGTTTTTCTGGCTCAGGCTGATCCTCCCAAATGCGATCCACCAAGTTGTCGGACGCAATCAACTCCACGCCAGATCCAGCCAAAGTTTCATGCGCCTGCTCAATCTGCGCGACGGTATGAAGCCATGGATCAAAGCCAACCTTACCGCCCTGCGGAAGCTGTTCGATTAACCACTCAGCTAATGAGGTCTCAGGCCACGGAACGGGAGTATACTCAGGCGCGACTTGGCTTTTTACTTGAGTACGGTAGCGTCCATCAATGAACACGCCTGCAATATCAACCAATGCGACGCAAAATCCCGCAGATCCAGTAAATCCAGTCAGCCACGCCAAACGCTCGTCTCGCGCAGAAACATATTCGCCCTGATGCGCATCAGCGCGTGGGATCAAAAAACCGTCCAAGTTTTCACGCGCCAATTCGACACGCAAATCTGCCAAACGGGGTGGCCCTTGATCTGGACGTGATGTCACCTCAAACGATTGAAACATAACACCAGTCCTTTGTTCATTTTGCTAAGAAAACTCTTGCCGTAGGCGAAATATGCAACGTCAGCTGACCCGCTTCATACCCATAACACGCGCACGGGCGCGTGGATCGGAATCAAACAATGCAGCCAACTGTTCGGTCATCGCACCTGCCAATTGTTCGACGTCTGTGATGGTCACTGCGCGATCATAATAACGGGTCACATCGTGCCCAATCCCAATTGCCAACAACTCAACCGCGCGGCGTTTTTCAACCATCGCAATCACATCACGCAGGTGTTTTTCTAGATAGTTGGCGGGGTTCACGGACAACGTGCTGTCATCCACAGGTGCGCCATCCGAAATCACCATCAGGATTTTACGTGCTTCAGGACGCGCCATCATACGGCGGTGCGCCCATTCCAGCGCCTCACCGTCGATGTTTTCTTTAAGCAAACCCTCTTTCATCATCAGCCCCAAGTTTGGGCGCGAGCGACGCCAAGGGCTGTCGGCACTTTTGTAGATGATGTGGCGTAGATCGTTTAATCTACCGGGCTGTTGCGGGCGACCATCGTTCAACCATGCTTCACGGGCTTGGCCGCCTTTCCACGCACGGGTGGTAAAGCCTAGAATTTCGACCTTCACATTACAACGTTCCAACGTGCGCGCCAAAACATCCGCGCAAATCGCTGCGATCGAGATAGGGCGTCCACGCATCGAACCAGAGTTATCCAACAACAACGTCACACAAGTATCACGGAACTCGGTGTCTTTTTCTACTTTGAAGGATAGTGGCGTTGTTGGATTGGCAACCACACGGGCCAAACGGCCAGCGTCCAAAGTGCCTTCTTCTAGATCAAATTCCCAAGACCGATTTTGTTGAGCCTGCAAGCGGCGTTGCAACTTGTTGGCCAAGCGGCTCACTGCGCCTTTAAGTGGCTCAAGCTGTTGATCCAAATAAGCACGTAGGCGTTCCAGCTCGACAGGTTCGGCCAAATCCTCGGCGCGAATTTCTTCGTCATGATCAGTCTGGTACACCAGATAATCTGGGTCGGCGTCGGATACAGGCTGCGGGGCAGGTGGCTCTAGCGGGGCTTCGCCCTCTGGCATCTCGGCCTCTTCGCCCATCTCTTGATCAAATTGTTCATCCAT
>TARA_B110000908_G_scaffold71443_1_pt1 | contig 10413 bp, 10 predicted proteins | sample TARA_B110000908 | Tara Oceans TARA_B110000908 (sample SAMEA4398067) | marine metagenome | biome: Polar Biome; feature: [DCM] deep chlorophyll maximum layer (ENVO:01000326); material: water (ENVO:00002006), including particulate matter (ENVO:01000060) such as... | depth 36 m
ATAATGAAATAGAAATATTGTATTAAGAATTTATAGGCATAAAGATTCTATATATATAAATAAGAAATAAAACTACCCTTAAGAGTAAAGATTTATTTCTTCTAACCCTCTAAATTTGTTTTAAATATTATTAGTATGGATAGATATAGCAGAAACAGAATATACCTAACTAAAGAAGAGCAACAAACAATTAAAAGCTTTCCTGTGATACTGGGTGGATCGGGTATTGGAAGTGTGATTGCTGAGTGTGCCTTACGCATGGGTTTTGAAAACATCACGATTATTGACGGAGATCAAGTAGAGCTTTCAAATTTGAACAGACAAAATTATATAGAAGAAGATATTGCTACAGATAAAGTTAATGCCATAAAAAAAAGATTATTATCTATCAATAAAGAAGCAAACATAACCGTACACAATTGCTTTCTCACTAAAGAAAATGTAGAAAGTTATATTAATGGTCACAAAGTTGCAATTAATGCACTAGACTTTTCTTCTGATATTCCATTGTTTTTTGATGAGGTTTGCCAAAGAAAAAATATTCCTGTTCTTCATCCTTATAATTTAGGTTGGGGAGGTTTAGTAACTGTAATTACCCCCAATGGTTTATCTTTAAAATCTATAGAGAAACCCAATGAAAAGTTTAATGAGATTAAAATGGTAGAATATGCTTCTAGTTATTTAAAATTTTGGAGAACACCCCATGATTGGATTGATGTGGCTATGGAAAAATATTTAGAAGAAAAAAAGGTACTACCTCCACCACAATTATCTGTAGCATCATACATGGTTGCAGCTATGTGTACACATTTACTATTTAACATAGCTACCAATAATAAGATAAAACAATTTCCCGAATTTTATCTCCCAACAATTATGAATGATTAATTAAATCAATTTATTATTTGTAGCATAGGCAATGGCCTCAGAAATATTAGTTACCTCCAATTTTTCAAATAATTTCTTTCTGTGAAACTTTACAGTATCAGGTGAAACAAATATGGCGTTTGCTACTTCATTTATAGTATAACCTCTTGTAGAATATTGTAAGATTTCTACTTCTCTACTTGTTAATTTTATAAGGTCTGTTTCTTTCCAGAATTCGCCATCTAAATCATATTTAAAAACTTTATTATCTCCCCTTTTATAAACGTTAATATTTCCTGATTCTTTTTCAGAAGAAAGAGAAATAATAGCCATCGCTTTCCATAGTTTTCCTTCTTTTGTTAAAAATAGGGGAGTCATTTTATGATTAATTAGAGTTTTTTCACCTTTTTTATTTATTAAATGAAAATCATAAGATATGGTATAATCTTTTCTGTCTTCAACTGGGACCCTGTCATAAAACTCAAAGCCAACTGTATTTATTTTAAGGAGAAGTTGTAAGTCAGATGCTATTACATGTTTAAAATAAAAAGCATAGCCCATTTCCTTTACTTGATCTGCGGTATTTCCACATAAAAATAAAGGGTTATCAGAAACATAATCAAATCCCCTGTCTTTATAATCTATAACATATAAACTTTTATAGGTAGTTCTAGCAAAAGCGTCTATTGATTGTAAATAATTAATGGCTTGTTTTTGATCTTCTTCCGAAATAGTATTAAGACTATTTCTAAAAGAAAAAAAATCTTCTATGTTGGGAGGTTTCATATTTTTTTATCAAATATACAAATTTTTTAAAACTACTACTCTTTAGGGTAGTTTTTTTACTACTCTTTTTTGTGGTTTTTTATGTGTTTTTCTAGGACTACCTTTTTGTGTAATTCATAAGGGTTATTGTCTAAATAAATTTGAGTATAAACACATATGTTATGATACTTCAAAAAAAAATTATAGAAAAACTCCCTAAAACTCAACTATTAGATTTAGCAAAATTTGTTGTGAAAGAAAACATTAAACATCATAAAAACAATAAACTTCCTGTTGATTATATGAATGATGTAAACTCCATTTATAGTGAAGAGTTAAATTATTACAATACCTCAGAAATTTATATAGTCAAAGATTCTTTGGAAACTATTTTAGGGTCTATTCGTATTTTAAAATGGAATTATACCGATGTTTTACCTATTCAGAAAATTTTTGGAATCAATCCACTTCTTGTAACTAATGAGCCCAATATAAATGCCATATATCATATTGGACGTTTTGCAATACGTAAAGATATTTCTGATCTTAATTTATTTAAAAAATTACTCTTCTATGTTGCTCAGCTTATTTGCAAACATCCTAATAATATTGCTTTTGCTGAGTGTGATAGTAAACTATTAAGAATTTTAAACCTATTGGGAGTAAAAACCTCTGTTATAGGTGCATCAGTTAATTATTTAGGCTCCGAAACTATTCCAATACAAATTGACTATGAAGGGTCTATAGATTTTTACAATAAAAACAAACATTTAATGGCGAATGATAAACAAGTATCCCAAGATCCATTATTAGTCGCTTAAAATGGAATAATTAAATAAATCACTTTCATTAAATTAAATACCTAAAAATATTAAAATGAATCTAGATTCTATAAATAACAAAGAGGGGAACTCAGCGTCAGATATTTTAGTTCAATTAATTAAGAATATAGAAATGCCTTTAGCTTCAATTATTGAAGCAAACAAAAAGTTTTCAAAATTAAATACTATCAATGCTATAAGTTCATTAAATACTAAACCTAATGATATTATTCTTTCTAGTAGCCAAGAAATAACAAAATTAATTGAAGAGGTGTTAAAATTGGCTAGTGGAGATAAGTTTATAGAAAAAACTCCCTTGATCTACAAAATATACCATTCCAATGAAAACGTAAAATTAATGTGTAAAAACGATATCAATCTAAATAAAATTTCTAAGCAAGACGTTTCTTGGCTAATAAACTTAGAAGATGAAGTTACTAAAAATATTAATTACAAAGATTTAAATTTATATGATTTATCATACAAATTAGCGGTTAGTGAGAGACAATTACATCGAAAAATTAAAAGACTACTAAGTTTAACACCTAATAAATATATTAGGATTTTAAGACTACACAAAGCGAAACAATACATAGATGATTATTTGTATGATACTATTTCGCAAATTTCTTATGCTGTAGGTTATTATGATACACATTATTTTTCAAAATTATTTAGACAGCAATATAATATGTCTCCAAAAGAACTTTTAAATGCTAGGCGCTTATAAATGTCAAATGGCACAGTTTTTTTGGCAATTTTGTAAGTTTTTTTTTAATCATTATTGTAAATAATTTACACATCTTTAACCTTTAATGGATCTTACGCAACAACAAAAAGCTCAAGAATTTTTAGTGAAAATCTATACGGAAGCATGGAGGGACGAATCATTTAAAAAAAGTTTAATAAATTCTCCGATAGAGACTTTAAATAAGTTTACCCGTAAAATTGCTAATTTACCAAAAGATAAAGTTTTAATTGTAGAAGATCAATCGAACCCTAATCATATTTATATTAATATTCCTGCAAAACCTAATTTTGAGGATATGGAATTAAATGATAAGCAATTGGAGGCTGTTGCAGGCGGATACTTTTATTCCGTGACATTGTATTTGTTAAGTTATTTAGCTAATAATATATTAGATTTATAATAAACACTACTTATTTCAGATAGATATTTAATAGATTTATTTTGCTTTAAAATATCTTTTACAACCAATATTTCTCAATTTTTATTTCCATTGCGCTGCTATGCAAACTTAGAAAATAGATTTATTTGAAAATCAAAACAACTGTTTTCACTAAAATTAAAAATGTTTAAATCACTTCCTGCATTAATAATATTTTCAAAATTTAAAAAGAACATGTCATTTTCAACTGTATCAATGTCAGTTTTAAAATAATACCAAAATATAAATTAGCCTTATTAATATTTAACGCATAACAATTATGAAACGTGTACTTTTTTTATTAGGTCATCTAAGTGATATAGACATTGAGTGGATGATAAATAACGGTAGTAAAAACGAATTAGAACCTGGTGATCGATTGATTAGAAAAGGTGAAGCTATTGAGTATTTATACATTATACTTTCAGGTGAATTGTCCATTACAGATGGACAAAGCCAAAAGCATATTGCACACATTGGAGCTGGAGAAATTGTAGGAGAAATGTCTTTTCTAGAATCTCGTGCACCATCAGTATCAGTGATTGCATCACAAACTACAGCTATTTATTGTATTTCAAAAGAATTAATGAATAGTAGGTTAGCTAATAACTTAGAATTTAAAGCTAATTTTTACTATGCTATTTCATTGTTTTTATCTGATAGGCTTCGTAAAACAACAAGTCAATTAGGATATGGTTCTCCAGATGAAGTAGACAGTATAGATGAAAACGTTTTAGATGGTATTTCTCAAGCAGGATCTAGATTTAGTCAGATTTTACAAAAATTTTCTGAAGTTTAATAACAATCTCATAATGAAGTATAGATTCCTTTTTTTTAATTTATTTTTATTTTGTATGTGCAAATCGTATTGCCAGACAACAATACCTGTAGATATTGTTAAGCTATCAAAAATTACTCTTGCTAAAAGTCCAATTATTAAAAGAAACCTTCTAAGCGTTACTAATGCTGAAGCAAATTTTCAAATACAGAAAAGCACCTTTGATTATCAATTAGTTTCAGGATTTTCATTAAACCGGAATGCATCAAATCTTTTTGAAGCAGACCCGAGAAACGAATTTATATCCGATCAATTAAAATTAAAAAATTCAGGGATATCTATTGGGTTACAGAAAACATTGCGATCTAGCTTGAGAGCTAGCTTAAGTATTGATTATACCAATGTAAAAGACAACTTTCCTTATAATAGATTTAGTCAAAATGTGGGTGCATATTTTCAAGATCACACAGTTTCTAGTACATTTTCTTTAACTCAACCAATTTTAAGAGGAAGAGGAAATAAAATAGCAACTGCTTTAGAAAAAGCGTCAAAATTAAATATAGAAAGTACAAATGAAAATGCTGAATTTTCAAATTCGTTTGAACTTTTACAAACTGGATCATCATATTGGCAATATGTTGCTGCATACAAAAGCTTAAAAATATTTAAAGAGAATGAAGCACGTGTTAGACGTGTCTTAGAAATTACTCAAGAGTTAGTAAAAGCAGACAAAAGACCTGCTGGTGATTTAGCTCAAGTTCTAGCAGATTTAGCAAATCAAGAACGTCAAACAAAAGTAGCGGAACAATCATTATATACTGCTAAAATAAACTTAGGCCGTTCCATAGGATTAAATAAAGGAGATACTAAACAATTAGGAGACCCAACAGATGAATTTCCAGTAATAGAAGAATCCAAATATAGTAAAAACTTTAATGAAACTAAATTTTTAGAAATAGCTCAAAATAACAGAAAGGATATCATGGCTTCAAAAAAAATACAAGAAGCACTAGAATTACAATTTGATTTAGCAGAAAATAACAAAAAACCGCAACTAGACCTTGCAGGATTTGTAAGTTATGGAGGCATGAATATGGGAAACGGTTTAGAGAGAGCTTTAGCCACTTTTTCACAAAATGAAGGTAGAACTATAGGGTACGGGATGAGCTTAAGCCTCACGTTTCCAGTAAACAATAATCTTGCAAGAGGAAGATATATACAAAATGAAATTGCACTAAGAGATCAAAAAGTTAGTAATGACAATTTGATAAGAAATATAGATTTAAATGTTTCTAATGCATTAAATAATTTGAGAACGAGCGTCGAAGCATTAGTAAAATCCAAACAATCTTTTAAGTTTTACCAACAAGTCTTTAGTAATGAACAAGTAAAATTTAAAAATGGGTTAACTATTTTATTAAACCTGATACAGTTTCAAGAACGTTTAACTTTTGCTGAATTGGAATATTTACGAGCACATCAACAATTTGCATTAGCAATTTTAAATCTTCGTTATGAAACAGGAACATTATTGGCTCATAAAAAAGGAATTATAAGAATTAAAAAAAATTTATTTTATACAATTCCAACAGTAATTAATGATTAAAAAAAAATAGTATGGCAGCAGGTTTTTTTAGAAAAGCAGCATTAGAAAAATTATCTACACCAGAGAAGTTAGATCAATTAATAAAGGTTACAAGTCCAAAAGGATGGATTGCATTATTTACCATAGCAATAGCTTTAGTTACTGCTATTACATGGTCTTTTTTTGGTAACGTTAAGACAAAATTAAATGTTTTTGGTGTATTGTTAGGTGGTGAAATACATGAAGTTGTAGCAACTTCTCAAGGACAGCTTATAAGTCTTCATGTTAATATTGGAGACGCTGTTGAAGAAGGTGATGTGATAGCTACCATTGAACAACCAGAGCTTTATCAACAAATTGAAGAAGTTAAAGCATCTCTAAAAGAACGAGAATTTGATTTGCAACAACTTATATCCTACGGAAATCAAGATACACGTTTGCAAGGAGAATTGGTTCAACAACAAAAAAGTAGTATAGATTTACAAATACAATCTGAAAACAAAAAATTAGTGTTTTTAAGAAATCAGTTAAAAACTGAAAAAAATTTACTAGGTCTTGGACTTATTACGAACTCTCAAGTTGTAAATACACAACAACAAATAGATGAGTCTAAAAACTCTATTGAAAGACTAAAGAGTCAGATGGTGCAAACTTCTAGCCAAAAATTAAATATTGGTTTTGATTTACAAAAAAAAATTAACATCAATAAACAAAGAATTGCAGAAAATAAAAGACGATTAAATAATTTAAAAGAGCGCTATGATATACAAACAAATATAAGAAGTTCTTATTCTGGAGAAGTCTTAGAGGTTTTAACAGATGCAGGAATAATTGTAGGGCAGGGATCACCTCTATTTAAACTTAAAAATAAAAATAAAAATACACGAGATAAATTAAGAGGTGTCTTATACATTCCCTCCCAAGATGGTAAAAAAATTAAAGAAGGTATGGAAGCTCTTGTTGTACCATCTACTGTTCAACCACAGGAGTATGGCTTCATGAAAGGAAAAATCACCTATGTTTCAGATTTTCCAATAACAAAAAAAGGAATGATGATGACTGTTAAAAATGATCAATTAGTTCAAGGATTATTATCCAGAGGAGCCATGTTTGAGGTGCATGTAGAATTTGAAAAAGATGAGCAAGCTTTTAGTGGTTTTAAATGGACTTCAGCTAAAGGACCACAAATAGCAATTAATGAAGGAACTTCATGTATTGGTAAAATTACTATTAAAAGCGAGCCTCCTGCAACAATGGTTGTTCCAGCTTTAAAGAAATTTTTTGATCTATATTAATCTTTAATAATTATGAGTAAGAAGAAAATTCTTAATATAGAAAAACAAGCAAGACCAGTAAAAACTCCGACAGTTTTACAAATGGAGGGAGTAGAATGTGGTGCAGCTGCTTTGAGTATAATATTGGGGTATCATAAAAAGTTTGTTCCTCTAGAAAAATTAAGAATTGCTTGTGGCGTATCTAGAGATGGTTTAAAAGCAACAAATATTTTAAAAGCGGCTAGAGAATATGGATTAGAAGCCAAAGGTTATGCAAAATCAATTGAAAAATTAATGCAATTAGAAATGCCAGCAATTATTTTTTGGAATTTTAATCATTTTTTAGTTATTGAAGGGTTTACTAAGAATAAAGTCTATTTAAGTGACCCCGCTCAAGGAAGATATCATGTAAGTCATCAAGAATTTGATGATGCTTTTACAGGTGTAGTAATGACTTTTAAACCTGGAGAGAAATTTGAAAAAGGGAATGAGAAAAAGGGTTTGTTAAGTTCTTTGGCCTCGAGGGTAACTAATTCTAAAATGAGTATCACTTATATTATTATAGCAAGTTTATTCTTGGTCATACCCGGACTAATAATTCCCTCTTTCACAAAAATATTTATTGATAAATACTTAGTAAATGGTATCTCAGAATTTATAATGCCATTACTTTTAGTAATGAGTGGAATTTTACTAATTAACTCAATATTAGTTTATTTGCAGCAATACTATTTACTAAGATTAGAAACTAAATTGGCATTAACTACATCTAGTAAGTTTTTATGGCATGTTTTTCATTTACCCATTGCTTTTTTCACACAACGGTATAGTGGAGAAATTGGAAATAGAGTTTCTTTAAATGATAAGGTCGCAAAATTATTGAGTGGAGATCTAGCAAACTCTGCTTTAAATGTAATTGTAGTGGTGTTTTATGCACTATTAATGTTTTCTTATGATGTTGTACTTACACTAATAGGTATTGTAATGGCTACTTTAAATATAGTAGCATTACAATTTGTCTCCAGGGCACGTAAAGATGCTAATCGCAATTTTATTAATGAAAACGGAAAATTATTAGGAACTACAACTTCCGGAATTAGTATGATAGAAACTTTAAAAGCTTCTGGAAGAGAGAATGATTTTTTCACTACCTGGACAGGGTATTTAGCTAAAGTAATGAACACTCAACAAGAACTTGGCTGGCTAACCACAAGACTTAATATTATACCTCCACTATTAATGTCACTAACAACAACAATTATTCTAGGAACTGGTGCCATGAGAGTTATGGACGGTGAAATGACTTTAGGTATGCTAGTTGCTTTTTTATATTTAATGAGTAACTTCATGGGACCTGTAAATCAATTAGTAAGAGTTGGTAGCTTACTTCAAGAAACAGAAGGTGATATGGGACGTATAGATGATGTATTAAACTATGAAATTGCTACTGAATTTGAAGAAAAAGAGGAAACAAAATTTTTTTTTCCTGAAGATAAATTACAAAAACTAACAGGTCATTTTGAGATGAAGAATGTTACTTTCGGTTACAATACAACAATGCCTGCTTTAATTAAAGATTTTAGTTTACGCTTAAGACCAGGTAGTAGAATTGCACTTGTTGGAGGTTCTGGTAGTGGTAAATCTACTATTGCTAGGTTGGCCTCGGGACTTTATGATCCTTGGGAGGGAGATATTTTGTTTGACAGCAAATTAAGAAAAGACTTTCCAAGACATATTATTACAGAATCTGTTGCAGTTATAGACCAAGAGGTACTAATGTTTAAAGGATCTATACATGAGAATATTGCTTTTTGGGATTCTAAAATACCAGAAAAACATATCATACAATCTGCACGAGATGCAGCTATTCATGATGTTGTTGCAGCTAGAACAAATGCATATGATAGTGAAGTAATGGAACGTGGAGCAAATTTTAGTGGAGGACAACGTCAACGGTTAGAAATTGCAAGGGCTTTAGCGTTAAACCCTTCTATTTTAATTATGGATGAAGCAACAAGTGCATTAGACCCAAAGTCTGAAAAAACAGTAATGGACAATATCAAAAAACGTGGATGCACTTGCTTAATAGTTGCTCATAGATTAAGTACCATTATGGATTGCGATGAAATAATTGTTATGGAGTTTGGTAAAATAGCAGAACGTGGTACACATCTAGAATTAATGAAGTTAAAAGGTGTTTATGCTCAATTAATTGACTCAAAATAAACGTAGAAGATATGTTTGAAAATAAAAATATAAAGTTAGAGGAAAACAATTCATTAATTTTAGGAGAACATGATAGATTTTGGATGATTACTTCTGGAGGTGTTGATATCTTTTATGCTAATATTGATGAAAATGGAGAATACTCTACTGCTTTAAAATATCTTTATAGTGCAAAATCTGGAGAGTTGTTATTTAGTCTAATGACCACAGAAAACAGACAATATGATTATAAATTAATAGCAATAAGTAAAGGTGCAACTATAGTAGCAATAAATAAAAATAAGTTATTAGATATAGAACATCTTTTTTTGAAAAATATGATTGATAGATGGGTGTTAAAAACAGCTCATTGTATTCAACAAAAAAATAGCCCAAGAGTATATAGTATTATTGAGGATTCTAAAGAGATAATCTTAAATAAAGATGTTATAGCGTTTCCTGCAAAAGGTTTATTATGGGTTTCTATACTTAAAGGTGAATTTAGCTTTTATTCAGAAAATAAAAAAGTAACATTAGATTCAGAAGTTAATTACCCTATTGCAGTATCCAATAATTTATGGTTAAAAGTATTAACAAATAATTCAAATATAAAAGTTTTATCTACATGGGCTGTTTTAAAAGATGAAATAGATTTCATGCGTTCATTAAATAATTTACAAGATTATTTATATGCAAAATTACTTGAAAATAACACTTTAGAAATCCAAGAAGAAAGAAATCGAATAAAAGAAAAAGTAACCTCGGAAGCATCTAATTTATCAAATACCCTAGAGCAACTAAGAACTATTGTCGTTAGTAAGAAAAAAAAGAGGATTCATCTTACAACTGATAAAAATTTAGATAATAATCTATTTGCTACCTGTCAGCTTATAGGAGACGCTATTGGATTTCAATTTGAAGCTCCAAAATTTATGGAGTCTTATAAAAA
>TARA_B110000908_G_scaffold32788_1_pt1 | contig 10411 bp, 18 predicted proteins | sample TARA_B110000908 | Tara Oceans TARA_B110000908 (sample SAMEA4398067) | marine metagenome | biome: Polar Biome; feature: [DCM] deep chlorophyll maximum layer (ENVO:01000326); material: water (ENVO:00002006), including particulate matter (ENVO:01000060) such as... | depth 36 m
GTTCTTCGGGAATTATAAACGGAACCCACAACTCGTGATATTTATAACAAAACATAACTCATGCCAACATATCCCAGCTCATCATTAAATGGATCAGGTTCCTTAGGTACGTCAGCAATGACGGCCGGTCAAACCTACACATTCGAATTATCTAACACACCGACGACGATTGGTTCGGTAGCTTACTTTACACTGGAAGCTAACTCAACTGCAAATCAAAATCTCACCACACAAACACCTTGTAGTGGAGCATTTAGTGGTTGGTTGAATTCAATTGATAGTGGATCACTAGTAGAAAATACCTTTGGATTTTCCATCTCCGTATTTGATGGGGGCGGAGCTTTTGAATACACCCCACTTCTAACAATTCCCGCGAATTCATACTATTTGAAGACAACTGGAAGAGTTGGATTACAATTGACGTAATATATACGTATGTATAGATGTTATTATGTGAAGAGGAGAAGTTTCGAGACGACCTCTTAAAATTAATTAGTTTAAATAAAAAATATGAATTTAAAAAATGCATTATTAGTATTATTTCTTGTTGTTTTTAATAGTTGTGCCTTAAGTTTAAAAGTTGGAGAAAAATCATACCCTACAAATCCACCTAACCTTATCAATGCCGAGACCTTATCTTATTCTCAATTGAGATGGAAATTAAGAACCGATTTTAGGTTTAGATATGATTATGCTCAATATGCTATAAGTCAATCCCAATCTTTTGATTGGAATAATCCTCTTTTAAATAATAGATATAACTTCTATAATCCTTATTTAGGACATAGTTACTATGGAAATAGAACTCAAATGTGGAATGATTGGTTATGGGGTTTTACACCACATAGGTGGTCTCCTTTTGGATATGATAGATGGGGGTATAATAATTTTGGTTGGAGTAACTACCACAGTTGGAATAATTATTATGGTTGGAATAATTGGAATACTTGGAATAGTCATTTAAATCCTAATTGGGGTAGAAGAGGAAGTACGACGACAAGAAATGGAAGAGCACACGCTTCTATGATACAATCTACAAAATTAAAACGAAGAAATACTAACGTAATACCAATACCCAATAATACAAGAGTAAGGGAAATTAGAAATAGTGAGGATAGGGTAATCAAACCAAGAATTATTAGAACTAATCCTACACCTATCCCTCCAGTAATAAGGAATAATCCCCCTAACAGGAATATTAGGAATAACCCACCATCAAGACCCGTAAGAACTAAAACTTCAAAAACACCTACTAGAAGGAAGAATTAGAAAATAATAAATGTTATGAGGAAATTGAAAGATAAATTAATATACTTCATTTCAAAATCGAAAATTGATGGACTTGAAGATGAAAGAAATAAACTCTATAAAACTATATTAAATAAGAATGAGGAGATTGAGAGTTGTAAAGGGGAGGTTTCATCACTCCATAAGAAAATTAAAGAATTAAATTGGATAATTGATAATAAAAGAATATACTAATGACCCCACAACAAAGAAATTTAGATTTTTATGCTTACGTTGCAGCAAATTACCCTCGATATGACTCAGAGTTTACTTTTCAAGAAGATGGGTTTGTTTATTATAATCCTATGGTTGAACCTACAGATGATGGTATTACATACAATGATATTACTTTTACCGTATCAGGACACCCATGGTCAACTGAGGTTGCATTAGCAGATATTGTTACAATGCAAGCTTACTTAGACTCCCAACAATAAATTTGGCTCCCCGAGGGAGCGTTCGTATATTTAGGTATAAATAAAAAATAAAGGTTATATGAATTTAGGTTATGCGTGTATAAACACGATTATGAGTGCAAACGGGATTATGACAAACCGTACGATGCGCAAAAAAACATTTCAGGCTAAAGGTTTAGAATATGTTTCAGATTTAGCATTACTCAATGTTAAAGATTTAAAAACAATTGTTCAGTGGAATAATGAAAATGGAGTAAAATTATTTCGTTTATCATCTCAAATATTTCCGTGGCAGGATGAGTATGATTTTTCATCACTAAAAGATTATGATGAGATTTGTGAGTTGATGCTAGAAATAGGAGATATTGCTATTAAGGCAGGTCAACGACTTACTATGCATCCCGGTCCATATAATTGTTTAGCTTCACCAAATCCAAAGGTTGTTGAAAAGACTGTTCGAGAACTCGATTGTCATAGCGAACAGATGAATATGCTTGGGTTTAAACCATCAAATTACAATAAAATCAATATTCATGTTGGTGGTGCTTACGGCGATAAAACATCAACGTTGGCGCGCTTTGTGACTAATTTTGGGTTGTTGCGTATTGACACTAAAAAACGGTTAGTAATCGAAAATGATGACAGTCCCAATGAATATTCTGTTAAGGATTTATATGAAGGTATTTATAAATCTATAAACATTCCTATCACATTTGATTACTTTCACCATAAATTTAATACTGGTGATTTGACGGAGGAAGAAGCACTTAGATTAGCTGCTACTACATGGCCTGAAGGTGTTGCTCAATGTTGTCATTACTCCGAAAGCAGACGTAAGGAGAAATTAGATGAATCCATCAGACCACAAGCACATTCAGACCTAATTTATGAAAGAATTCAAACCTACGGTTTAGAACCAGATATCGTAATTGAAGCTAAGTCTAAAGAACAAGCAATATTTAAAAGACTAATATAATATGAAATTTAAAGAATTATTATTAACAACTATTGAAGATAATCGACTAGAAATGTTGATACCCTCCCGAGAATATTCAGAAGAAGAGCGTGTATATATGATGGGTTATACTAAAGCATTGGAGGATATGTTAGAAGATTATGATGACGATTTATACACATTAAAACATGATAAATACACATATTCATTAAATTAATTAAACATATGAACCAAATAAAAGAACAGTTTTTAGAAAAATCATCAAGTGGAGAAATGCTTGATATTGTAGAATGTGTAACACGAGCTGAAAGTCAAGGATTATTGGTGGAAGTGATTTACACGGCATTAAAAGAAATGAAAGAACATCCCAAATCATCCCCACTTCTTACTTTACAGGTAGCTATGGAAGATTGGGATATTTAAAAGAAATTACGTATATTACACACAACAAATAAATAAATAAAAAGTTATGAATAGAGATTTAAAGATTGAATTAGTAAATGAGTTAGCATTTTTAATTAACATCCAAGAAAAAATTTGGCAATATCACCCAGATAATAAAGATCAAGTTGATGTGATTAAAGAATACAGTAGAATTGAAGAAGAGATAAAAGTTATCACTAATCAATTAGATAAGTAAAATACATAGGGGGAGAAAAACGTAATTCCAAAGAAAACAATCGACGGATTGCTTTGGTAGGGACCTGATGCTGCAAGCGCGCTAAAGTGTGAAGCCCCCTTAATTTACTACTGTGGTGGAATTGGTAGACACGAGGGACTTAAAATCCCTTGAACAGTAATGTTCGTGCGAGTTCGACTCTCGCCAGTAGTACAAAATTTGGACTCGTAGCTCAATTGGATAGAGCATCGCCCTTCTAAGGCGAAGGTTATAGGTTCGATTCCTATCGGGTTCACCCCAGGACTTTTAGCTCAATTGATTAGATCAAGGCCCACCCACTTTCATAAAAATTTTCCTAAAATATTCTACAAACACCCATAATATTCGCGGTTTATTGCGCGATTACATGCGTTTTAAACGCATACCAACCCAAAACCATATACTTTATCGTGTTTAAAATTATGCGCAGATAACACACAGTTTAAAGAAACCCCATTTTTTAAAGTAGGTTGGAATTCTAGTATTTATACCATATATTCACATTATAATCTATAAGTATTAAAACATGAGTTACGCAGAAGATAAATTAAATGATGTCTTTGAAGAAGTGCAATCATTAAATATAAGGGATGCATTTGATCTTCAATTAAAAAAAATGCAACATCAAGATAAACATAAATATAAACGCCCCCATGAAAAGTGGGAGTATGCCCTTTATAGAGTTAAAGGAGGAGAACCAAAGGAAATATATTAAGTATGAATAATAAAAAAATAGATGTAGATAAATTATTTAATCTATTTCCTGACGAGTCAGAAGGTGAAAATGATACAACCCATATAAATTTTAAAGACTCCCCAGTATACTGGATTGGGATTTATAAAAAACTCATCCTTAACCATATTAATTTTAATAAGAAGGTTATAAAATTCTTTAAAGAAGCTAATTCTGAACTTGATGTTGAAGACATGAAAGAAGCTGGAGAGTTTGTTACTTATAGCCGAGCTTGGAATTATATTAAAAAAATAAATTTAGATGATGATTTACATACAGATGCTATCTACAGTTACTCAGATGAATATTTAGAAACCACATTAGAATTAGGAATTCAATACTTTCAAAACTTAGAAGAATATGAGAAATGCGCCCTACTCTTAAAAATCCTTAAGATATCTCAGAACTCTTAAATTTAAACTTGGATACCAGAAAAACTTCGGGTACCTTGGAAATACAGGGATTTTAAGAAAGGGAAAATAGGGAGAAAAATAAGGGTTAATAAGGTTTAAAGGATAGGTAGGAATAGTGGGGAGTGGGTTGTATATTGGTGTTTAAATAAATATAAATTATGAGAAATAAAGAACTAATTGACAAGCGATTTATGCAAATCGATGGGAAACTAAAAACCCTAAAATTTCTAATGTCAAGACAATCTTCAAAAGAACAATTCATGGATGAAATCAAGGGATTGACAGAAGTTGTTGATGACCTAAAATCTATTATTGAAAGACAATCTACCCCACTTAGAAATGGGTAAAATACCCCACATATTAAAAGGTTTACCATTTACACTAGCATTTATATTAATATTTCCACTATGTGTAACTTACATTTTAATTACAAGTTTAATAAATAAATAAATAAAAGTTATGAAATTAACAGCAGAAAAAATCCAAATGAATTGGGTTGAGTTTATGGGTAATATTGATACTTATATCTCTTCACCTCGTAAAGAACAACTAGTAGAATTTTATGAAAAATATGGGGATCGTATTATGATGATGCCTGCGGCCCATAAAAAAGAATACCATTCTGCTTTTCCAGGTGGTTATGTTGACCACGTTAATAGGGTAGTTAAAGCTGCTTTATCAATGTCGGGTGTTTGGGAAGGGTTTGGTTGTGATATGTCTACCTTTACTACTGAGGAGTTAGTATTTTCAGCTATAAACCATGATTTAGGTAAAATGGGAGATGACCAACATGAGGCTTACATCCCCCAGGATGATAAATGGAGAAGAGATAAATTAGGTGAAGATTATATGTTTAATAAAAAACTAGCATTTTCAGCTGTTCCAGATAGAGGATTATTTCTACTTCAGGATAATGGTATAAAATATACATTTAATGAAATGATAGCAATCCAAACCCATGATGGGTTATATGACTCAGCTAATGAAAAATATTTAAAAGGTTTTATGCCCGAGCAAAAACCCAGAACATCATTACCATTTATCTTACACCAAGCCGATATGATGGCAGCAAGAATTGAATTTGAAATTGAATGGTTACCTAAATTTAAAAATAGTGTGGATGGTAATAAAGAAAATTTTACATTATCCGACAATAAGAAAAAAACAACCACTAACGTAAAAAATAAAGCATTGGGTTCTATTAAAAGTCAAGGTTTAAAAAATATGTTAGATAATTTATAATATATGATTTCCACAACAACCGTAATTATTACAGTTTTATTAATATTGGTCGCTATTTTAGGATTTGCGACCTTTAATCTTTTACGTAAAGTAGAAAATGCAGAAGATATTGTAGTTAATTATCTTATATACCTCGATAAAATATCCTCAGTAATTGAAATATCAGATACTAGATTAAAAAAAGTTGATGCTAAGGGTACATTTAAAAGTGATGATGAAGTAGGTTTCTTTTTTCAAGAAATTAAACAAATTCAAGATATTTTAAATGATTTTAATATTAAAAAACTACAGTAATCCCCTATGGATCATATAATTAAAAAGCATAAAAGTCAACCACAGAAGAGAGTATACTTTTCAAAAGAAACAGAAAATGCGATTGTTAGATACAATCGCTCCCTTGACGGGGATGAGAGAAGTGAAATCTATCAAGAATATATTCATTGGCCCTTTTATAAGCTTACTGAAAATATCATCCATACTTTCAAATTTTATTATACTGATGGAGTTGAAAATTTAGAAGATTTACAACATGAAATTATAACATTTTTACTATCAAAGATACACTTATTCAACCCAGATAATGGAGCTAAAGCATATTCATATTTTGGTACTATTGTAAAAAGATGGTTAATAGTATATAATCAAAAAAATTATGGAAATAAAATAAAAAATATTTCTATAGCAGATTTAAATCATTACTCTCAATTAGATACTACAGACCCAGCTTTTATAACATCTCGTAAAGTAGAAGATGCTATTAAAACAACCGTAGAAGAAGAAGAATTTAGTAATAGTGATGATTCTCCTAAAGGCTATAAACATGAAGATCGTTTATCTTTGTTTATAGACCAATACACCCAATATTGCACGGATAACATTTACGAATTTTTTCCTAAGGGCAATGATGCTACTATAGCAGACGCAATATTAGAATTATTTAGAAAAAGAGATCATATAGATGTATTTAATAAAAAAGCACTTTATATATACATTCGTGAAATGGTAGATGTTAAAACACCTAAAATAACCAAAATTGCTAATAAATTATATGGTATATTTAAAGAAAAATATCTATTTTATTTAGATCACGGTTATTTCCCCTCCAAATAATCCTTTTTATATATATTTATAACTAAAAAATATGGGACAGTTAGATTCAAACGTTTTTGGTGGTAAAACATTTTCTGATATATTAGAAGAAATTTATAATAACCAAAAAAGAAGAGACGCACAAGTTGTAGCCCTTATTTCAGAATTAAAACCTTTAGTTCAAGAGATAGGAGATGCTACTCTTATTGTACCTCTTATTAAGGAATATATGGAAATAGGAGTTAAAAATGATGAACAACTTATCAAAATGGCTACTATAGTCCAAAGAGCATTAGCACGTACAGATGAAGATGGAGGGTTAGGAATTTCAGATGAAGAAAAAACACAACTTCTTGCTGAAATGGATAAACTCCAAATAAATAAGGAGTAACATGATTAAAAATCCAACGGGAATATATTCGGGGGCTAATAACCCTACATCAACCAAACAACATGCTGCTGGGATAATAGCTGCAAGGGTAAAATTTGCCATGGTAGATGATAAAGAACAACCTCAAGCCTTTAAAGACTTTGGAGAATGGAGTTCTATTGGGGGCATTTTCTTTGATAAAATTAATGAACCTAGCCCAAATCCCAGCTTTACAAGTGATAATTTTGCTAAACCTCTATTCCCTAATAATTCTACTATTCCATTAAAAAATGAAATAGTTTATATTTTACCTCTACCTAATAGTAACATACAAGCATCTACAAATGCTATAACAAATTACTATTTTCAACCTATTAATATCTGGAATAGTACTCACCACAATGCCATACCAGATCCTATACTAGGAAATTCTCTCCCAGAAGCACAATCTCAAGATTATGAGCAAACTACTATGGGTGCTGTAAGAAGGGTTACAGATGGTGGAACTGAAATTGATTTAGGTAAAGATTTTAAAGAAAAATTAAGTATAAGAAACTTACAACCTTTCTCCGGAGATTTAATTTATCAAGGTAGATGGGGTCAATCCCTTAGATTCTCATCAACTTTAAAAGAATCAGGAGTACCAAATACTTGGTCGAGTGCTGGTGAGGATGGAGATGCTATTACAATATTAAAGAATGGACAGCATGAAGAAACTACAGACCCGTGGATACCTCAAGTAGAAGATATAAACACAGATAAATCAAGTATTTACTTAACAACAACTCAAAAAATACCTATTGATGTATCTAGTAAAAATTATAAATCTTACCAATCACAACCTGAATCTCCCAACACATTTACAGGGGAACAAATAATTTTAAATTCAGGACGTTTATTATTTAATTCTAAAACAGATTCAATTTTACTATCATCCCAAGATTCAATTAATTTAAATTCAGTAAATAGTATTAATATAGATTCACCTACATCTGTTTTAAATTCAAAGGAAATATATCTAGGTGATAAAAACGCATTTGAATCTTTAATATTAGGTGATAAATTTTTATCGGATTTGCAAAAAGTATTATTATCTCTTATCCAATTATCAGCCGCACTAGCAACCCCAATAGGAACACCAGGCCCATCAGCCCCAAATGCTGCAATTCCAGGCCCAGCTACTGATACACAAATTAAAGCCCAAAATATGCTTAATAAGATAGAACAATACAAATCAAAAGTAAGCAAAACTAAATAATGGCAAGTGCAATAGGAAAAATAATAGTAAAAAGTATAACTAGAGTAGTTAAAAGTACTTCTAAGTTTGATATTGTTGTAGATGATTTGATTGATAAATTTAAATCATCATGTCCTCCTAAACCCGAGCTTTTACGTTTAGTAGCACAAAAAAATCAAATTCAAACTGCCTTATCTGGTTTAGGAGCAAGTATAAATACATTACAAACAACAGCCAATACAACTAAGAATATTATTACTTCTATTCAAACCGCTGTTAGCATAATTAAAGCAATTCCAATACCAACATCAGTACCCCCAGGTGTAGGTATTCCTATTAATGTCATTACAATACTAGCTGATAGTTTAGATATTCTTGGTAAACTATTAGATGGAGCTAAAGGTTCAGTATCTATAGTCCCAACTGCAACTAAAGTTATAGGTGAAAATATTAATAATGTATTAAATAAGTTAGGAGAATTAGATGTGTTAGTTAATGGTTGTATTGATGAGTTAGCTGCTGGGTTGAACCAACAGGAAAAAAATGAACTTATCAATGAAATAGGAAACGCAGCAGCAACTGCTGGTGATTTTTCTAACCTAGGTGATAATGTTATAGATGAGGAAGCATTATTAGATAGATTATCTCCAAACTCTGCAGATCCTTTAATTTATAAAAGATTTATACTACAAACACAGTCTAATGATGATAACCCATTTTCCTTCCCACAAAGAAGAATAAGAGCTTATCGTGAGCGACAACAAGAAACTAGACAAGCAACTCTAGCAGAAAAAAATTGGTTTAGTCCAAGAGTACCTCGTTTTAATGGTATGGTAACCGACACATACCCCGAACAAACCTTTACTAACCTTCCAGATGGTGGTTATTCGTATAGTACTTCTGTAAAGGTATTAATAAATGAAGTTAAATTTAGAATAGATCAAGAAGCACGTCTAGATCCTTTTAAAACAGCAAACCAAATAGAAATACCAGAAGCACCAGCTTCAATTGCTCCTACTACACAAATTGCTCCCCCAACCGGTGGAAATACCGGTGGAAATACTGGTGGAAATACTGGTGGAGGTGGAGGCAGTGGTGGTGGTGGCGGTGGTGGTGGTTCTTACAATAATGATGAAACTTATCTAAACAATCAACAAAACCCATTTGGAAATGACATTCCCGGAAATATGGGAAGTGGTAATAATAATTTGAACCAATTATAGAAAAAATACAAAAAATAATAACCTTTAATATTTATAATAAAAATGAAGTCAACAGAACTAAAAAAATTAATTAAGGAGGCCGTAAAGGAAGCTATCCAAGAAGAAATGAAAGATGTTCTTCTAGAAGCTGTTCGTTCTCCTAAAATTAATACCGTAGCATCTCCTTCACCAGTTTTAGAAACAATTAATCCTTCTAACCCTGCAATGGATCCTACTCAACAAAGAGAAGCATATCAAAACATTTTAGGAGGAATGCAAAAAGGATTTACAACTAACCAAGTACCCCAAAAGTTTGCTCCTACTGGAGGATTACCTGGGGGTGATTTACCATCAGGAGAAGTTGATATGAGTCAAATAATGGGTATAATGGGTAAAAAATAAAAAATGGCTAGAATATTAGAAAATAGAACACCAATAGATTCAGTTGCGAGAAAGGCAGTTGGGTTTGGTTTTCCCTTAAATGGGCCTGCTGTTTTCGTGCCTACTTATACTACAAGGGAACAAACAAAAGCTAATTTAATTAACTATTTATTAACTAATAGGGGGGAGAGAGTATTTAATCCTACCTTTGGTGCAGATTTAAGAAACTTAGTATTTGAAAATATCGTAGATGTAACTTCGGATGAACTCCAGGAACGCATACAAAATGATATTAGTACATATTTTCCCCAAGTTATTGTTCAAGAAATTAAGTTTGATAATATACCCGATTCTAATACTATTAATTTTACATTAACATATAACATACTTAACTTCGGGATAACTGATGATATACAAATATTACTACA
>TARA_B110000908_G_scaffold104176_1_pt1 | contig 10402 bp, 5 predicted proteins | sample TARA_B110000908 | Tara Oceans TARA_B110000908 (sample SAMEA4398067) | marine metagenome | biome: Polar Biome; feature: [DCM] deep chlorophyll maximum layer (ENVO:01000326); material: water (ENVO:00002006), including particulate matter (ENVO:01000060) such as... | depth 36 m
TATTTTGGCATCAGCCCAGACAAATTTTTTGTCGGCACCGGCAATGGCAAACGTTTTCAGTTCTCCTCCTTTGGCCATGAGCCCTGAACCCATATAATCAAAAGTGATGATCACCTTGTCGCCTTCAACCTTAAACGACTTCATCAATGGAGTGGTCGGCGTTTTTTTAGCGTAGGTTTTGTTCAGAATGGTCGAGGCCATACGACGGCCGACATCCTGTTTGTTTCTGGGATGAATATTGTTAGATTCACCGACATCGATCATCGTGCAGGTAAAAATATCAGGGGTATAGTTAGCGGCATGCACAAAGCTCTCCCGAATCATCGGCCAGACATTATTCGTCTCCACCGGATTCATCTGAGGATTTTTAAAGTTAGGTAACTGCACAGCATAAAATGGGATACTCTGACCCCATGCCTTACGCCAGCTACTTACCATACGAGCCAACTGAACTCGGTAATGTACGGCTTGCGCCATCACTCTTGTGTTGCTTTCACCCTGATACCAGATGGCTCCCTTGACAGCAAAAGGCACGAGCGGATGAATCATACCATTATACAGATTACCGGGATAATTTTGATTCAAACGCGGATATCCCTTGATGGAAGGCTTGCGGGGAGCACGTCCCCTCTTGCCTTCTTTATTTCCTTTGGCTTCTGCAACTTTCTTCTTCCATCTTGCTAATTGCGTTTTGTAAGTGGCTTGCGCTTTTTCAGGCGTATACCCTTTGGCAGCTTCATCCAGCGGAGCTCTCCGTGCCTGAGCAAAGGTATCGTCTGCCTGATCCGACCACGGGGTCCAGGTCTCAACACATGTTCCGCCCCAGCAGGTGGTAAGCAACCCAATTGGCACATTCAGATTCTTGTGTAGTTCGCGCCCGGTGAAATAAGCAGTGGCCGAAAAGTTCCCGACCGTTTTCGGAGAACAAACAGCCCACTCGCCCACGCAGTCGTCCGCTTCCGCCAAAGCCGGATTACGCTTCACCATGAAACTCCGGATCTGAGGATAGTTAGCCTTTGCAATATCTTCAGCTGGATCGGTCGACTTTGAAACTGGCCACGCCATGTTCGATTGTCCCGAGCATAGCCACACGTCGCCGGACAATACGTTCTTGAGCTCGATCGTATTGTTGCCTTTCAAAGTAATTGTATGCGGCCCGCCAGCCTTCGGTGTTTTCAGCTTTACCATCCATTTGCCGTCATTACCGGCCGTTGTGGTTGCTGAAGCACCCCAGTTTCCAGTTACGGTTACTTTTTCACCTGCATCAGCCCAGCCCCAGACCGGAGCCTTCGTTTCACGTTGAATAACCATGTTGTCGACAAACAGTCCGGCTGGTTTCACATCGGCCATCGCCATCGTTACTGTGACGGCACCCGCCGCTGCTATCATACATCCTTTTGATATCATTTTATAAGTCATCTCTATAAGGTTTAAATTTTTGTTCATATTCTATGGATTTGTTTCAATGATTATTTCTTAACAAGAATGACCACAATAGGCGTCACCGTCCATCCTCAGTATGAATGATTCTCAGCCAAAACAGCCTATTTTAGAGGATCTTGCCAGGCCGGAATGCCTCCCTCTTTCATCTGCTGTTTGTACTGCACATGATAAGGATTCGGGTCCCTTTTCTGGCTCCCTTCATTAACCATGAAGGGCCTGACCTCATCCCACCACTTGTCGTAGGCGGCTTGCATGGTTTTGACAATTTCTGGTTTCTGAGCCGATATATTGTGCGCTTCTGCGGGATCGCTAAGAATGTCGTAGAGTTCCTCGTGATTCACTAGGCGGTAGCGCGTATTGCGCACTGAGAACCCGGCTTTTCCTGGTGTCTTGTCATACTTCGACTGGTCCGCCTTACCACCCCCCCAGCGGCCGATATGAAAAAATAGATTACGATCATTCCATTTTGCATCGGTATTCTCCAAAAGTGGCAGCAGGCTTTTCCCATCTATTTTTTTCGGCACCTCGCCACCAACGAGTTCAACCAGTGTCGGGAGGATATCAATGTGTGCAGACAATGATGCGCATACAGAGCCTTCTTTAATGACACCCTTCCATCGGAAAAATGCCGGCACCTTGGTCCCGCCCTCATGCGGGCTTTTCTTAAAACCTTTCAACCCGGCTTGATAGGCGAACAACGGCTTTCCATCACGAGCACCGACTTTCTCCTTGTCGGAAGCAAGTTTGGCAAATCCATTATCTGAAAGAAAAACAACAAGCGTATCATCGTCCAAATCCCATTTTTTAAGACTCGCCATCAATCGCCCGACATTTTCATCGATATTCTCAATCATACCGTAAAACCCCGCACCACTTTTATCGAAACCGAGCTGTTCAAATCTGAGTCGATTCTTTTCAGGTGCGATATACGGCCCATGTGGCGCGTTGGTGGAAATATAAGCAAAAAACGGTTTATCTTTGTTCTGCTTGATCCACCCCAACGCTTGAGAAAAAAAGACATCCGTGCAGAACCCCTGGGTCTTGACGAAGCTTCCGTTGTGTCGAAGCACCGGGTCTTGGTATTTATTTCCGGGCACGTCCAGTGCTTGGCCGATTCCACCATAACCATGCACAAATACCTCATCGAATCCGCGGGCGCCGGGTTGATATTTCTCCTCCAGTCCCAGATGCCACTTACCGAAGATTCCGGAAGTGTAGCCAGCCTTCTTCAAATATTGAGGCAGGGTCACCGCTGATAACGCCATCCTAGCACGGGCTCCACCGGTGTGGGTCACACCATTCTTAAACGGCACATTCCCCGTCAACAGCGCCGCGCGCGACGGAGAACAAGTCGGGCTCATATGAAAATCCGAAAGAGCGGTGCTCTCCTTGTGGAGGGCATCGATGTGAGGCGTTTCGAGCCAAGGATGCCCCTGGCAGCCTAACTGCCCATAACCCTGATCATCGGTCATAATCAGAATAATATTAGGCCTACGCCCAGCTAAATCAGTATCGTTTAAAGCCTCGGGATTCCCAACCGCCACTGCGGAAGCTCCGCCCAACAAAGATCCCACGAGCACCGCTGCAACGGCTAGAACTCTCGCCTGCTTATTATTTTTCCTTATCATATTGAAATTAGCTTGGATAAAAAATCATACCGTCGGGAGTTGTTACTACCAGCTCGGTCAGCATCATCGAATCGAGGTCTTAATTAAGAGATCACTTAGATCACGGTGATACTCAGACCATAATCGAAAACCACCACCGGACAATCATCCGTTTAGAGGACATTGGGTATTTTTCATGCGATCGATACAAGGGGTCAAGGAGGCTATGGTCTCGGTCTATCCGTGCCATCAGTCATCGAGAATCAGCAACAGTCATCAACAAAAACACCCCAAGAGGTTTCCCTCCGGGGTATTTGAAATGTTTGTTAAATTAGCTAGGCAATGTCGAAAGTGTTCGCCATTGCCATTACTTACGACGACGCAAGATCAAGGCAAGTCCACCAAGGCCAAGAAGGGCTGCGGAGGATGGTTCGGGGACAGCGACGATACTTACGTCCATCTCCCAGCTTATATTAGCTTCTGCTACCCTTGCTGATCTGCCCTCATTCCCTGCATATGAGAAAATCAATCCCTCATTATCAACGGTACCATCCACCCAGTCTTGCAATACGGAAGTCAAACCATTCCATGAAGTACTATAATCAGTAGTTGCTGCATCTCCAGTTTGGATCGATGTACCGAAGTTAGCCGCAGAAATGGCGCCTGATGGTGGAGTCCATGCTGTATTCAAAGAGTCAAATGCCTCGTTATAAGTGGAGTCGTATACATCAAAAAGGCTGTTCGACAAATGAACATCTGCTGCTGTGTTAAATTCTTTAACATCTGTGTCACCATTTGTACCATCACCTTCTATACCTGCAGTCAGCGTGGACGAATTGATCTGATACGCTTCTCCAGCACCCAACACACCCACAGTCACCTCAAACTGGCTAATGAGAGACGCAAGATCGATAGTCATGGTACCAAACTGCGTATTGGTACTGCCAACGAAATTGTTTATCGTCCCAAAAGTGCCGCCACCTAGATTATCAGCGCCATTTTTAAAGTTCCGACCAGCCTCCAGACCAGCCCCGCCATTGAGTGTCACCGTTGCGGCCTGCGAGGTCAGCGCCATCGCTGCGAATGCGGCCATTCCTAGAGATATCGTTTTTGTAGAGTTCGTTTTCATTTTTTGTGTGTAGTAGTTTAAGTGAACCCTGATGCAGGATTCATTTACATAATACCCCGAAAAACTGATCTAGCCATCATCAGTTTAGATGATCCTGCGCATTTTATAATTTAACATATTTATAATAAACAAGTTGAATCATCGGGGTACCATTTACTGAAGGACTGTGGGCGTCGGAAAAAAAAGCATCCCATTCGCCGAAAATTTTATGATTCAGTGTTCATTTCTTACCACACGGGACTTTCCTGGAGCTCCTCTTATTATTGCTACCAGGCACTTTTGTAGCCGTGATTTCTTTCCATGGATCTACGGGTATAAAGCTTGGATCGTTATAATCTCCTCCACTATGACTCTTCTTAGCCGATGCGATAAAGGCTGAAATAATTTTTCTCATTTCGACCGCCTTCTCCGGGTATTTTCCAAGTACATTGTGTTCCTCACTTCTATCCTTGGATAGATCAAACAACATCTCTCCCTCGCCATCCTTACTTAGGTTTGAACACAGTTTAAAATGGCTATCAATGACGGTTGTCTGGGTTGAACCAAAGTCTCGCCTAATCGACCTGAATGGGATCGGTTTGCTGCGTTTGTCTGACTTACCGTCAATTATATTAAAAAGGATACTTTCATCACTATTTCTGTTTGTTGTTATCTGAAATACTTCTTGAAGATCCAATCTGGCTGCCAGCGATCACGGCGTTGCTTGAATCCACTGTAATCCACTTCTTTGGGTTTGGGAGTATCCGTGTGCAACGCTTGCTCGTCGCCAAGTGTCTTATGCCATTCCTGCATAGAAGTCATTAACCTGGATGAGATCTTTTGAGTTTCTGCTCTTCCTGCGAGATTGACTATTTCCAAAGGATCTTTTTGAAGATCAAATAGTTGGCTGTGATTTATTTCTGGATAAACAAGAAGCTTCCAACGTTTGTCTCTGATCGATCTTATTTTCCCACTGAATCCCATAAATACCGTCTCTCTAACGGCATCCTTTTCTCCCTGCCAAAGCGGAGCAAGATCCGCCGTATTCACGGCAGGCGTTTTATGAATACCTGCCAGCTTCAGGATGGTGGGATGAAGATCGTGGACGTACGTCAATGCACGAGTCGATTTCCCCTTGGGAACTTTGGGACCTCGAATGATCAGGGGGGATTTCATGCTGTGTTCGTATAGGCTTTGTTTCCCCATGAGACCATGCTGACCCAGACTCAGCCCATGATCGGCCGTAAAGATGACGTAGGTGTTCTCACGATCTGACCTTTTCTCAATCGCTGCGAGTATGCGCCCAATTTGTTCATCCAGGTGCGTGACCAGTCCGTAGTATTCGGCCATTTGCTGCTGGATCATCTCCTTTGGCCTTGGCCATGGAGCTAGGCTCTCGTCTCGCATTCTGGGATGAAGCAAACCGTTGTCAAAGGGGTGAAGCGGCAAGAAGTTTGCGGGCACTGGAGGGAGGTTTTTGTAATACATCTCACGATAGGCCAGTGGTGGGTTCCGGGTATCATGAGGAGCTGTAAATGCCACATACAGAAAGTAGGGTTTGGTGTGCTCCTGCGATAGAAAACCGACAGCGGCGTCTGCAAACATGGTACTTGAAAAACCTTTTTCCACCCGACGCTTGGTTAGTTTTCCATTCTTGATATCAGACAGTGGAACTTCGATATGATTGGTCATCCCACCAAGGAATACCGAACTCCCCGATTGAAAACTATTTAAAAGCGTCCGAGAACCGTTATGCCATTTGCCGACAATGTGTGAGTGATATCCTTGGCTGCTCAATACGGCTGGAAGAGTTTTCAGGCCTGTCCAGTTTTTCGTATCCTTAATCTGCATCCAATGCCGACCCGTCATCAACATCGAGCGACTGGCCACACAGACTGCGCCACTGTAGGAGCCACCGCAATAGGTCTGGCGAAAAGAAAAACCAGCCTTTGCTAGACTGTCGAGGTTCGGGGTTTTTATGTGTGGGTTACCAAATTCGGCAACAGTATTTTCCTGCTGATCATCTGAAAAAAGAAAAATAATATTCGGTTTTTTAGCTGAATTATTTTTAGCTGCCTGGGATTCGGCTTGCACCATTGCCAGCGAACCCGTCAGCCCTAGGGCCGTTATTAAAGCTATCCATCTGCTCATCTCAATCATCTCAATCATCTCAATTTGTTCTATTTTATCGGCTCACTTATTTCTTTTTCTTTTTGCGGATGTTCAATTCGACATCATATCTGGAGACTAACCCCTCGAGGGCTGCTTTCAATTCTTTCACCTTGGAAGCGTGCTCAGGGTTGTTGTAGAGGTTTTGCATTTCGTCAGAATCATTTTTCAGATCAAAGAGCTCCCATTCATCCTTATTTTGAAAATGAATCAGTTTATAGCGGTCGGTCCGGATGCCGTAATGAGAAGCAACCTTGTGAGCGCCCCTGCCATAGTAGGTGTATAAGAGTTCCTTGCGCCAATCCTTCGGTGATTTCCCTTCGAGAAGGGGTTTAAAAGATTCCCCCTGAACATTTTCTGGAATCTCAATGCCGGCACAATCCAAGAGCGTCGGGGCATAGTCGATATTTTGAATCATCTGCTGAACTCTGGATCCAGGTTTCGTGACACCGGGCCATTTGATGATAAAAGGGTTTCTCAAGGATTCTTCATACATCCAGCGCTTGTCATACCAGCCATGTTCACCGTTATAAAACCCTTGATCCGAGCTGTATATAACGATGGTATTTTTATCCAAGCCCGTCTCTTCTAGATAAGCCATGATGCGTCCCACATTTTCATCGAGAGCTTTGATACAGCGCAGATAATCTTTAAGGTAGTGTTGGTATTTCCATCGAACCAGATCTTCACCCTTCAGATTCATCGAACGGAATTTTTCATTGCGCGGAACATAGTGCGCATTCCAGGCTTCGCGTTGAGCTGGTGTCATTCTCGTGAATTCAGCGATCGTAGAGCCATCTCTTGATTGGGTAACTGGAGCGTCCCGTGCAATCTTCTCTAGGTTCTCTTTCGTAACTGGTGCAGTGACTTTAAGATCATAAGCGATATTGAGATGATCTTTGATACTCATGTGTTGCTCCTTCAACGAGGAATTACGTTCTCCTCCGTAATTATCTAATAGGTTAGACGGTTCAGGTATTTCCACATCAGCCAGATAGTTGAAATGCCGAGGTGCTGGCATCCAGGTTCTGTGAGGCGCTTTTTGCCAACTGCAAAGAAAGAACGGTTTGCTTTTGTCCCGCTTATTCTTAAGCCAATCCAACGTCATATCGACAACGAGATCGGTGCAGTACCCTTCTTTTTGGATTGTTTTTTTACCATCCACTGAAAAGTCAGGATTGTAGTATTTCCCCTGCCCCGGCAATACCCACGAGGAGTCAAAACCCGTAGGGGTCGTGCCTAGGTGCCATTTCCCATACACTACCGTTTCATAACCGGCTTTCTGAAAGGCTTTGGCCATGGTCCACTGCGAGCCATTAAACTTAAAGCCATTGCTTAAAAAACCATTATGCCAACTGTGCTTGCCAGTTAAAATCGCTGCCCGACTAGGTCCGCAGATGGAATTACAGACAAAGCTATTTTCAAAATACATCCCCTCGTCAGCCAGTCGATCGAGATTGGGTGTGACCTTGTGCTCTTTGAGGAAAGCATGCATCCGACCTTGGTGCGCGCCCAAGGTTTGCAGGGAGTGGTCATCAGAAAATATAAATAGGATGTTAGGTCGTTGATCGGCACCCATGGCCTGGGTCACCGCAGTGACGGTGGAGGCAAGGAGTGATAGAGAGAAAACAATTTGGGTTAATTGTCTTTTTTGATGAGTGGTTCTTAGCATATACATATGTTTCTTTTCCTAACTATTTCAATTCCTCCAGGGAAACTGAAGGCTGTCATTTTTGCCCTCTTCGTTTGAACGAAGATCAAGCCAGAGCTGACTTACTGGAGCATCGCTACCAGACTCTACTATAGGACAAACAAGAATGGAATTTTCATCTTTCTCATTTCACTTTGAATCATTTTTTATTATTTTGAAGTTTGCCTACGGCCGCATCGATTTTGAGTAAAAGTCTAAACTGCTTGTCCGCGATCTTGGAACCAGCGCACGGTGCGGCCCAGGTATACATGCCTCCCGCGGAAACGACTCGCGTCGTCCATTCTATCGCCTGATCGGGCGGGAATGCACACTTCCCAAGAGTCCATCGATCCTGCAGTCCCATGAAGACATGCCCTAACGTGCTTTTCTTCGGGTCGCCAACGGGTTCACCACTGCAGTTCATCCATGGGCTGGCTTCGATCGCCGTAATCATGGGCAAGTTAACCTCATCCCAAAAATGGTTCCTCGATCTCGGAGTCGGGTGGCCACCAAAGTAGTCGCACTGCGCGGACGACTTAAACGGCGGGCCAGCCATCCGATTAAAGGCGACGATCGCCTTCGGGTTGCCTGCCAGTACGGTGTTCCGCCACGCGAGGCGTTGTTCAGGCGTGTGAATACCTCCTGCACCGTCAAACCACCAGCCATCGATCTTGGTCCCGTATCGATCCACATAATGCTTCAGGATCAGCTTCCTAACAGCTTCGTAATGCGTCATACCCTGAGACTCGATATGCTCAAACCAAACGTCCTGCAACGCCTCATTGGCTATATCCGAATGAAAGCCTTCACAGGCAAAATAGACGAGCGTTTTTTTACCCGTCGCTCTGACGGCATCAAGGGCTTCACCTAAGAGATCACGTCGAGGAAATGAGCCTCGGTCAGGATACACAGAGTCACTGAAATGATCTCTGGTTTTGAGGGTTTTTTCGAGTTCGGGGTGCGGCCCAGTAAAGAAGCAGGGCCCCGAGGGCTGGGTGACATTGAGAATCACATGGGTCGCTGTTTTCAACTGGGATATCTGTTTCGCCAATACCTGAACATCGAATTGCTTCACCCTATCTGGCCCATTTTTTTCTGATGGAAGTGGCATGCGTATGCCCCAGGTTCCGGAGTATGGCAATGCGTTAGGAGAGGAGTTGAAGGTTCTCGAATTTTCAGCGAGCTTCCTCTGCTCGTATTCCTTCAGCCGTTTCTGACCTTCACGTTCATTCATCTTTTCAAGCCCCAAGAGCATGACGACTGAAATCTTTTTGAGGTCGCCCGTGGCTTCAGGCTTCAGTCGTAGCGTCACTTTGGCAAAGGTATCGGCATAACCATCCAGACTGACCCCAGGAGTCGTATTACGGCCAAACCTCGGAAGATCATAATCGACCCCTTCAAAGGACTTCAGCGAATAGCAGATCAAATGTGCTCTTGTCTTATGGGGATAGCTCGTAATCAAGCCCTCGATTTCGACATCAACCTCGACGCCCCGGCGTAGATAGGGCATGTCTGCCTGTGAATGTCCCCCGCCCTTTGACGGAGCCTTGAGAACAATCTCATAGCTCTCATTCACCGCTGACTCCGGTTGTAGCAGTGGCTTTTCGGTCTTCTGGGGCTGAGGGTTTTCCTTACCATCACCAGTTATGGCAGTCTGGTTATTATTTTTAGTAAGCCTGATAAGGAGCATTCCTGCACAGAACACCAGAACTAGGAATCCGGTCATGAGAAGCAAGTTTGGACCGGTCTTTTTGGGGGGCGGAATGGCCTCCCCAAGGCTGGGAGATAAATTGATCGGTGGAGGTTTCATAGAGACAGTCGATTTCCTTTACGAAGTGTCAATGTAATCAGAATGCCCCATTTTGAGTATCATTCGTTTGGATGATCCTCTGTATTTCCCCCAATGGAAACTCTCACATCCTCTGCGGTGGACAAGAGTGTCTACGCGCCCTATTTCAACCCGCTTCGCGGGTCTAGGGAACGGTGTCTCAAACTACTCGGTTTTCATTCCCAAAATGGCTGCCAATCTGGCAACTGAATCACTCCAGGGAGCTTTCATATAGATTCGGGTTTTCACTCACCGGATAAATCGTTGAGTCCTCTGAGTTGCTCTGATAATCGCTGTGTTGATCAGATTGCCTTCTTGTTTGAGAGGGGGGAAAGCCACCGTAGGGGAAGGTGAAGCGAGTAACGCGTTCAACGAGTCGGCGGGCCAGTAGGCAGTTTGCCGCATAGGAACCGGCTCCTCGCACCGCATCATTCAAACTGATGATACACAGGTTGTGATTTCTGGATATTCTTTCGTTGAGTCTTGGTTAAAGGCCCAACTAAACACGAATGATAACATCATGAACAAAATGAACAAAATGAACAAAATGAACAAAA
>TARA_B110000908_G_scaffold171369_1_pt1 | contig 10387 bp, 12 predicted proteins | sample TARA_B110000908 | Tara Oceans TARA_B110000908 (sample SAMEA4398067) | marine metagenome | biome: Polar Biome; feature: [DCM] deep chlorophyll maximum layer (ENVO:01000326); material: water (ENVO:00002006), including particulate matter (ENVO:01000060) such as... | depth 36 m
TGCCAACACGGGCCAACACATCCTCGTAGTTTTTGCGCGGGCCGCCCCCAAGCCTGCGCACCCCTTTTGGGGCACCCGTAGACCCTGAGGTGTAGCGCATCAGCGGGCGCATCATCTCGCGCACGATCAACGGTGTCTGGGCCTCAGCAAGCGTTCTCCATTCAGGGCTGGCCGGATCGGCGTTCGCATCGACAGGATCGATACCGTAGGCTCTGCAAAGTGCTGCACCGGGTGTAACCGCGATCACTGTGCGCCCGACAAGTGCGGGACGCAGCGCATCAATCAGGTCGCGGTGAATGATCACAAAACGGGCACCGCTGTCGTCGCAAATGGCTGCGACTTCGTCAGCCGCAGCGTGCCAATTCAGGGCTACGATGACCGTACCTGCCTGTGCTGCAGCACGCATTATCTCAAGTTGTGCAAGATCATTGCGCATGATGACAGCGACAGGCACATCCGCGCTTGCCCCGATGGCGCAAAGAGCGTTCGCCCCTTTGGCCGCATTCGCCTCTAGTAATTCGCGTGTGATTTGTTGGTCAAAGTCTGCTACGTGTGCGTTTGGCATATTAGAGTTCTCGCTTGAATATTCTGCGTTCCTGTTGGGTTTCCAAAGGCGCGCTGAGTTCATTGGGGTGTGCTGGAATCACTTCTGTTGAAAGCTGATTTTCATCAGATTTGGCTTAGCGAGGGGACGCAAAACCTCTTACCAACCGATTCTAGAATCGTACGGTAAAGCGTGCTGTCGTTTTGGAAGTATTTCGGGGCCACTTCTCTACCGATGCTGTTGATCATGGGGGCAGTGGTGTCCTTCACGTTATGACCAAGCGTCTGCGTCGCATCTGCATCTACAAGATCCAGCCGCACCGTTTCCACTGTGCCAACTGTGGGCCTAATGGTGTCGGCAACGCGTTTCTGCCCCTCGCGCCGTCGTCCTGAAAATACAACATGCATGCCACTTCCAGCGCGTGCTTTAGCCGAGGCTTGGACAATGTCGCCACCTGCGCCGGTCATCCACGCCACTGTTCCGTTCAAGTTTCCCATATTGGCCCCCGTTTGATGTATGGTGCATTTGGGGACAGAAACTCACAGAACTTGGGCTATGTCCACAACGTGAAACCAAAAGGACCAACGGTTATGAAGCTGACAACGATTTGCGACGGACTTGATTTCCCCGAAGGCCCCATTGCTATGGCTGATGGCTCCGTCATTCTTGTTGAGATCAAGCGACAAACCTTGTCGCGTGTAAATGCCAATGGCAAGATCGACGTCATCGCCAAACTTAGCGGTGGTCCGAACGGTGCAGCTGTCGGCCCCGACGGTATGATCTACGTCTGCAATAACGGTGGGTTCATCTGGACCGAGGCGGATGGGATTACGCGCCCAATCGGCACGCCTGATGACTACATCAGTGGGTCCATCCAGCGGGTTGATCCAAATACTGGCGCGTTCGAGACGCTTTATGACAGCTGCGATGGGCAACCATTAAGAGGGCCCAATGACATCGTGTTCGACGCTGCTGGTGGATTTTACTTTACCGATCTGGGGAAATCTACGACGGAGTACGTCCATCATGGTGCATTTTATTACGCCACGGTGGATGGACGTCATATCCGCCGCGTCCATGCGCCGATGATTACCCCGAACGGTATTGGTCTGTCCCCGGATGACAAGACGGTGCATGTCGCTGAAACACGGACAGGTCGCGTCTGGAGCTATGATCTGATTGGCCCCGGTGAAATAGCGCCGCAGCCTTTCAAGATGCCAGGCAGGTTGCTGGCCACACTGCCCGAATATCAGTTGCTCGATAGCCTTGCTGTGCAAGCGGACGGCCAAATTTGTGTCGCAACATTGATGCGTGGTGGCATCAGCGTGGTGCCAACTGACGGCAGCCCCGTCACATTCGTTGAGGTGCCCGGCGATCCCTACATCACGAATATCTGCTTTGGCGGAGCGGACATGCGGGACGCGTGGATCACGGCGTCAGGGACTGGATGCCTTTATCACACCCGCTGGGACAGCCCCGGATTGAAGCTACATTTCAACGGTTAGCCCTGACCTTTGGGTGAAGATGGTGGACTTCAATCGTTTGAAGTCTTGGCAAGGCTGAGCAAATCGGACCAGCTTAAAAAATACCAAATTCATCTGTCACAAACGCCAAGATTGAAGGTTTCCGAGGTCTGTTCTGACTGTTCCTGAGTTTATAGAGCAAAAGAAGGTTTTCCGTGGGGCAGGGCCGACATAAACGTCTGAAAATGATTTGTCGGAATAGCGCCGCAGGACTACTCATACGCCGATTTTTTTGTTCATCCGAGTTAACGTGACAAAGCTATTTAGGGCGTAATAAAAGATGACAGCTTCGCTGTATTCAGTCAGTGTATCGACCGCTGGCATGCCACTCAGCGAAGAGGTGGTCTTGGGCAAACGCGTCTGGGAACGTCATTCGTGTATCAACTGCCACACGCTGCACGGGGAGGGTGCCTATTTCGCGCCTGAAGTCGGCAATGTGATGACACGTTGGGGCGTTCAAGACGAACCCGAAGAGGCCTTTGAGGTGCTGCAAGGCTGGATGGAAAGCCAACCCAGCGGTATCGAAGGGCGCCGCCAAATGCCGAATTTCAACCTCACCGAGGAAGAGATCAGAGGCCTCGCAGAATTTCTGCGTTGGGCCGATCAAACCGACACCGAGGGCTGGCCGCCCAATGATGCTGGGTAAAGAGGTAAAGCGCGATCCGAAAAGTGGGAACCGGTTTTCGGAATAAGTTGCGCGAAAAAGGAAAATCTTATGAAATATCAATCACAAAAAGTGGCCTATGCCTATTTCGTCTGTGCGATGGCACTGTTCGGGGTTCAGGTGTTAGGCGGTCTTCTCGCCGGGTGGATTTACGTCTCGCCCAATTTTCTGTCTGAACTTCTACCCTTCAATATCATCTGCATGATCCACACCAATGCGTTGATCGTTTGGCTGCTGCTCGGCTTCTTCGGTGCCGCCTACTTCCTCGTACCAGAAGAGTCGGAGCGTGAACTGTACTCCGTCAAACTTGCTTACCTACAACTGATCATCCTGATAGTCGGCACGTTAGGCGCAGTTGGCTCTTACCTTGTTGGGATCCACGGCGGGCGTGAGTTTCTTGAACAGCCGCTTTGGGTCAAATTTGGCATTCTCATTGCCGCATTGATCTTCCTTTTCAATATCTCAATGACGGTACTGGCGGGTAAGAAAACCGCAATCACCAATGTTCTACTTATGGGACTTTGGCTTTTGTCGCTGCTCTGGGTGTTCGCCTTTATCAACCCTGAAAACCTCAGCCTTGATAAGATGTACTGGTGGTTTGTTGTGCACCTCTGGGTGGAAGCCACGTGGAAACTGGTCATGGCCACGATCCTTGCGTTTCTACTGCTCAAGCTGACGGGCGTGGATCGTGAGGTCGTGGAAAAATGGCTTTATGTCATTGTCGCGACGGCACTGTTCTCTGGCATCCTGGGGACGGGCCACCACTTCTACTGGATCGGTTTGCCGGGCTATTGGCAGTGGGTCGGCTCGATCTGCTCAACCTTTGAGGTGATCCCCTTCTTTCTGATGATGTCTTTTGCCTTCGTTATGGTCTGGAAAGGCAAACGCAACCATCCGAACAAAGCCGCCCTTTTGTGGTCGCTCGGTTCATCCACTGCTGCTTTCTTTGGCGCGGGCGTTTGGGGCTTTCTGCACACGCTGCACGGGGTGAACTTTTACTCGCACGGCACGCAGATCACAGCCGCACACGGGCACCTGTCTTTCTATGGTGCTTACGTGGCTTTGAACCTTGCGATCTTTACTTATGCGATGCCACTTTTGCGTCAACGCCAACCCTATAATCAAGTGCTGAACATGGTGAGCTTCTGGCTGATGACAGGGGGGATGGCGTTTATGACCTTTGTGCTGACGTTCGCTGGCACCATCCAAACGCATATGCAGCGGGTTGTCGGCGACTACTACATGGAAGTGCAAGAAAGCCTGTCGATCTTTTATTTGATGCGCTTTGGGGCTGGGGTCGCGGTGGTGCTAGGTGCGCTTTTGTTCATCTATTCACAGCTGGTCATCCGCAAGGGCGAGATCATTGAACCTGGTTCTAATGTCACTGTGGCGGGGGAATAGGTGATGAAAGATTACGTCAGCTCCGCCGATGTGCCGCATTACGCGCCAAGTGCGCGTGAGTGTGAACTGTTCGAGATGGCTCAAGACAACGGTTTGCCCCTTTTTTTTGAAGGGGCCGACGGGATGCGGCAAAACTCGTTTTGTCGAACACATGGCCGCAAAGTTAGGCAAGCCATTGTTCACGGTGGCTTGCCACGATGGTCTATCTGCCGCCGATCTTATCGGGCGATATTTGCTTAAAGGCGGGGAGACAGTTTGGGTCGATGGTCCTTTGACACGCGCCGTGCGGATGGGCGGGATTTGCTACCTAGATGAAGTCATCGAGGCGCGCAAAGACGTGACCGTTGTATTGCATCCGCTGACAGACAATCGTCGGACTTTGATGATTGATCGCACGGTTGAAGAGCTACATGCGCCCAAGGGTTTCATGCTGGTTGCAAGCTATAATCCCGGTTATCAAAATGTGCTGAAACGGATGAAACCGTCCACACGCCAACGGTTCCTGTCTGTGACCTTTGATTTTCCGAAACCTGATTTAGAAATCAAAATCGTGGCCCACGAAAGCGGGCTGGATGCAGGGTGCGTTGCGCCGCTGGTGCGCCTTGCTGGACATATCCGCGCACTTTCTGGCATGGACCTTGAGGAAGGCGTTTCGACCCGTTTGCTTATCTATGCTGCCACCTTGATGCGGGTTGGTATGGGCCTGGATCAAGCGATTGAAGCGGCTATCATCGAACCCCTCAGCGACGATGTCGACGTGCAGACCGCCCTGCGCGATCTGGTCGCGACGATCTACGGATAGGGGACGCGCGCGATGCATTTGCTTGACCTTATGGAACCAGAGGAGACCATCGGTAATCTCTGGCACGACATGGCGCACGGAATGGGCGGTGATAACGCCTATCCAGACGCGGTCGTCAGGCTTGCTGATGTGCGCCGCAGTCTTGCTGTGCTGTTTCGCGCTTTGGGAGGCAGTGCGGGTGTCGAACTGGGCGAAGTTCCTGCAACGCTTGTGCGACACCGCCGCACCCTAAAACGCAAAATAGGGGCCGAGCGGGAAAAGGAATACGTGGCCAGATTTGACGGCGAACGGTTGCGCTTACCCCCGCTGATCGCGGCCTTTCCTGACGCAAAGCTGAACAAAGCCTGCTATTTTTGGCTCACCGCATTGGCTGCTTGCGGCGATATGCTTGAAGAAACTGACCATCCACGTGCAAATGATTGGGCGCAAATTCACGCCAACGCCGCGGCGATGGATCGCGCCTTTACTGCATGTCCTGGGCTGCGCAATGCTTATGCAAAAATGTGTGAATTTACCTTGGCAACCCGTCAGAACCCATCTCTGCCACTTGCAGAAGCGGCGATGGAGCAAGCCGTGCGCGACCAGCTAAGTGGCATCACTGCACAGGAGCAAGTTGGGGATACAGAGCGCAGTTACTTGCCCTTCGCTCCAGTTCCTTTCTGGTTGCGTTTTGGTAGGTCCGTGGCCGGAGATGTTGCCCAATCCGCCGATGAAATAAGTGCGCCACCTCCAGCCGCCGCGACTACAACCCGTAAGATGGGAGATCGCAAAGATCGTGGCGAGGCCAATCGCACGAACAGCTTTATCCTGCACCGTTTTGAATCGATCCTGTCTTGGGTTGAATCGATGAACCTGAACCGCAGCGTTGATGATGACGATGATGAAAATGCGCAAAAGGCGGCTGAGGATCAGGACGAAATCACTCTGTCTAAGGTAGATAAACGTGCTGCAACACGTCTGCGCTTACACCTCGATCTTTCCCCCGCTGATGCTGATCACGAAAAACTAGCGGGCGAATTTACTTACCCTGAATGGAACCATCGCAGTCACAGTTACATGGCCAACCATTGTCGCGTGCTGGATGCTCCTGCCGTGCCAGACATGGTCAATCCGTTCACCCCTGATCCAAAACGCATCCGCGAGGTGCGCCGTCAGTTTGAAACCCTACGCCCACGCCGTATCTTGCGCCCGCGTCAGATTGACGGAAGCGAATTGGACTTAGATGCGCTGGTCACTGCGCAGGCCAATCTAGCCGCAACTGGGGAAAGCAGTGATCGCATTTGGCAATCTGCGCGTCAGGTCGAACGTGATTTGGTGGTGGCATTCCTGATCGACACATCACGTTCAACCGAAGCTGCCGTCGGCGACACCTGCGTTATTGACGTTTCCCGCGAAGCTCTTGCCGCGCTTTCCACAGGCATTGACGCCGCTGGCGATCAACTGGGCATCTGGGGTTTTCGTCCCTGCGTCGTGATCGCGTGTTTCTGACCCGCTGCAAAGGGTTCGAAACGAAGATGAGCGCGGACGTCATCGCCAACATCTGTGCGCTCAAACCCGGCCACTACACACGACTTGGCGCAGCAATCCGCCACACATCCGCGATGCTGGCAGAACAAGGTGCCGCGCGCAAATTACTGATCGTGCTGACCGACGGGAAACCGAACGATCTGGACCATTATGAGGGCCAGCACGGTATTGAAGACAGCCATATGGCCGTGCGTGAAGCGCGCCGTTCGGGCCAAAGCCTGCACGGCGTTATCATCGACGAGGATGGACAGGACTGGTTCGCCCGCATCTTTGGGCGTGGTGATTTTTCCCTTTTGTCCAACCCAAAAAACCTAACCCGCGCGCTACCTGATATGTACCGCACACTTACACAGGAGACATAACATGCGCTTGATCGCCCTAATTCCCTTAGTCTTTGCCTCACCCGTTTTTGCAGATGCGTACGATCGCCCCATCCCGCAGGCGCAATCTGCGACGGCAGAAATTTGGTTTGGCATTGCTTCACTCGCGCTCATTGCGGCGCTGGCCTTAGTGAACCACTTGGTCAGGCGCAAATGAACCAGAAGGGCTGGTCATCGGGCCGTATTGCGCTGGTACTTTTCCCCTTTGCGGCAGGGGCTGCGGGTGTGAACGTGTTCTTTGCAACGCTTATTGGCAGTTGGTTTGGCTGGCCAATCTTGTCGACCAGCTGGTCTATGGCGATTGGCTGCATCATCGGTGTCCCGGCATCGATAGCCTTTGCGCGCCACATCAGGGGATTGATGGACAAGGCGAACCAAATCGAAAACACATAAGTGGCATCTGTTGCCAGCTAAGGGTCATATCGTTTCGGGTTGCAAGTAATTTGGCGCATGTGGGACATCATACCGTGAACAGTCATCGTCGAATTTATCAGTCTCCCATCGACGATATTCGCCCAATCTCTCTTTACCACCGCAGGAACGGTACAGTGGCGTCAACCCAAGCCAAGTTGCAAAGTTACGGACGTTACCAAATTGTCTTCCAGTGCCGACAGTGGGCACAATGGCAGATGCCGTGATTGGCCTGATACCGGATATCGTTTGAAGTGGGGCACCCGTTTTCCCGTCGTGCAACCTGCGTCACCTTAAGACTGCAACTTGGAATCCTCCTTTGCAGAAACACGATGCCAAATTCGGCTGTTTGGCTGCGCAGCTATATCACGCTTGCAATCAATTTTTTCCTCCAGCTAGGTCCTCAAATGCAGTTGCTGATGTTGGTCCCCAAGGTGGCTATTCTTTGATTGCCACATGGTGAATTTGTCCCGTCGCTTTGAGTTTCATGTGCCTGTAAAACCGAGGTTGCTTAAAATATATGGAATTTTCTTTTTCACTTTAAAAAAGCCTTTGGTGGCATGAGGCCAAGTGAGTGTGTCATAGTTTCGCTGTTGTTGATGCAAATGTATTCCGGCGTGTCCAAGTGCGATTTTGGCCGTGTCTAATTGTGTCCGGACAGGTCCAAGAGTTGCCCACGGCGTGACGATTTGGTTTGTACCTGCCTTTTGCGCGGCTTCAATCAGGGTCCCGCTCCATCCTTGTTCAGATGAAACGGTAGCCGTTTTATCGCTTGATCGCGAAATAGCATCTACAACAGCACACTTTTCAAAGGCCTGAACTTGATCGCTTCGCTTTCGTTGGGCCGAGGGCAGTAATCCTATTACCTCAACTTGAGGTCCGGAAATGAATGTCTCGGGCCGACAATCCTCAGGTGTAATTAACAGCAGATAATCACCTTGAGGCATTGGCTGGGTGGGCGGCAAAGGGACGAACGGATGATCTATGCCCTCTATCAAAGGCTCGGCGGTCACCGACAACTGACCCATAGGTTCAAATCGACCATTGGTAAATTGCGCGATGTTGGAAGGGCGAGCCAAATAGGTTTTGCCTTTGGTATGCAATCCACCAACCCAACGCCAACTCAGCGTGTTTGCAGCTGGATCGCCATCAAGCAAGTGATTTAGGAAAAAGTCGGCTCCCAATTCCCACGGCAAGCGAAGTGTGAATATCCAGATCGAGGCAAACCACATCCGCGCGTGATTGTGCAAATAACCCGTCTCAATCAGTTCGCGACACCAATGATCAAAGCAATCGATGCCTGTACGGCCCTCTGTCGCCTCGGTGTAGTCCGTCATCTTAAATTTATTACGTTCTAACGTTTCCAGCGCAACGTTAAGACCACTTTGATAGCTGTTCCAAACACTTGGATGCTGTTCCATCCAACCTTTGAAGTAGCTTCGCCAAAACACCTCTTGGACAAACTTCATTGATGCAGACAGGCTGTGGCGGGCAAGCGTTTGGGTGAGAACTTCTTCTTCGGTGATCAACCTATGCTTTATCCAAGGCGACAGGGCTGAAACCGAACTTCGATTGTTCGAACCGTAGTCGTAATTTCGCTGACCTGCGTAATGTGCCCCCGTGCGGGAGGCAAATCTCTCCAATCGCTCAAGTCCTGCGCGCCGTGTTGGTTCGAATGTAACGGTCTCAGGTTGATGTGGGACCTCTGGAAACATGTCTGGTGTGCTCATGACGCTAAAGTATCCTGCTTCTCATTTGCCGATTTCGAGTTTCGGGACCGGCGGCAGCGTTCAGAGCAATAACGTACCTCATCCCAGACCTTTGCCCATTTCTTGCGCCAAGTGAAAGGGCGTCCGCAGGTCGCACATATTTTTTGGGGCAGCTCAGACTTTTTCATTGTCATCTATCACAGTGAGGAACCGCCGGGTGTCGGATTTGTTGTTATGTAGTGTAGTTTGCGTACTCGATAGGGATGGCCTTTGTAGTCTATATTTCCAAAATGAAAGAATGATCTTTTAGTGCGGTCAATCAACAGGAAGAAGTTGTTAAGTTCCCAAATTGTGTTGAGGTGAAGCAGTCCTGCAAGCCGTTTGGAACGGATGGGAATTGACTGCTTATCTTTCCTTTTTTCGTTCATTTAAACAATCCTTAGCGGGAAAATGTTACTGCTAGGCGCACCCAAAAAATGAGTTGGGATAGCATCGTTTATATTGTTGTGTGCTAGCAGGTCAGCATGATTGAGGTCATCAACGGTGACATTGGCCCCAGGAAACCCAACGGTCCAAATTTGGGCCGCTTTGGCAGCCTTAACGCCATCGGAATTGTCCTCGATGGCGATAACATCCCAAGGGTCACACGCGAGTTCTTTCAGAACGTGATCAAAAACGTCTGAATTTGGTTTTGGCGCAAACCCATTCTCTTGCGAGGTGGACACATCAAAAACAATACCACTGTCTGACTTGAGCGATGATACAATTGCAGAGACCGTCAGACTTTCAGTGATGGTCGCAAACCCGATCTTCATCCCACGGGAGGTAGCGTTTTCGAAAAGGTGGATAACGCCTGGTCGCGGTTCTATGGGAGTTTTGCGTAGGATTTCTTGGAAAATTGCAGACTTTGTTTGATGTAATCCAGCAGCATCCACGGTTTGCCCGCGTAACTTTGCAAATTCAGAAATACGGTTTTCACCGCCTGATGACCTTAGCATGGCTTGGTACTCAGGCCGCGACCAATACCAATTTAACCCTCGATGTTTAAAGGTAATATTGAACGCATTACGTTGCAATTCCGAGGTTTCGACAACAGAGCCGATTGATCCAAAAATGATTGCCTTCATTGCGAACGCCTCTTGAGAGTAAGGTAACGGACTACTGCTAGAACCTGACAGGTAGCGTTAAGCAAATATTTACAATGTTGGTTGCAAAAATATTTAGAATTAAAAACAATCAAAACTAAATCTACCGTCAAAAACTCAGCGCCGTTTTCAGCCGTTCAAAAGCAATTTTTATTTTCCAAAAAAGGCTATCGGGTAGGGGCAGATACTAACAGCTTGATCTCTATATCTGATTTGTACGTCGATGCTGTCCCATTGAGGCTCCCCCTTTGAAGTGGTCCGCCCCTATAGTTAGGAAACGG
>TARA_B110000908_G_scaffold172511_1_pt1 | contig 10377 bp, 13 predicted proteins | sample TARA_B110000908 | Tara Oceans TARA_B110000908 (sample SAMEA4398067) | marine metagenome | biome: Polar Biome; feature: [DCM] deep chlorophyll maximum layer (ENVO:01000326); material: water (ENVO:00002006), including particulate matter (ENVO:01000060) such as... | depth 36 m
CGCAGCATTGAGGATATGATCGAGCTCCGCACTCGTCTACTGGAAGGCAATGAAGGATTCCTGCGCGAGATCGAAGGCGAGATGGACAAGGAGCGAGAAACGCAATCATCTGACTTCGCTGTTAAATTCGCCGGTATGCGTGAAGTTTTCGCCAGCCAAGGCGAGCAAATCAAGAAGCTGATGCACCGTAAGATGAATGTCTTGGCATCCCTAAAGAGTTTGTTTACCGCTGAGAATATCCCCAAACAAATTGAATCAGCCTTAGTCGATTCCGTAAAAACAGCTGTGGAGCAGCAAGCCAGTGACGATGGTGAAAATCTTGTTGAGCAGTGTCGCAAACACTGGGAAACGGTTCGCCCAAGAGTGAAAGAGCGGTTAGCTATTTCACTAGAAGATTTTGAGAAAGAGACCGGCGGATTTGGATCCACACGCGATCGGTTTATTAAACGTATGGGACGTGCAGCCAGACAAGTTGTGGTGAATCTGAAAATCCGCGGGGGCCTTGATATGCAACTCACCGCACGGCGTTCCGGTTTGAAGACATGGCTCTACATCTGCTTGCTATTGCTCCTTTCCGCTGGTGTTACTGGGTCGCTCAAGATCAACCCATATCCATACCTAGCACTCGGCCTTCTTGCTAGTGCGCTTACAAGTATGGTCGTATTTACTTTCCAATCACGCCGATCAAGATCCGAAATCATTGAGTCATTCGCTGAAAAGCTGGATGATTCTCGAGTCCCATTTGCTGATGCTCTTGGTAGTGATTACCGGGATGGAGTACGTGACTTCTATATCGAATATGGAAGCTTGCTCGAGTCCGTCCGGCGCCACATTGCTGACGCCAAACTTGATCTGCAGCCAAACCTCGAGCAATGGAATGGCCTGTTCCTCGAGTTGAAAGAAATCGAGCAGGAATTATAAAATAACACTATGAGACGCAAAGGCAGAGAAGGAGAGGCACGTGAAAACAAGCATGTGCGAAGTGGTCGACCTAATAAATCAAATAAGGCACGTACCGAGGAAGATCTCTACGAGCTCATCGGGGAACAGAGGCCTCCATTGCTCCTGATCCTAGATTGTGTTCAGGACCCTCATAATTTAGGGGCAATCCTCAGAACAGCCGACGGAGCAGGTGTAACTGCCGTAGTGGCGCCTAAAGACAAATCGGCAAGTATCACCGATACTGTCCGTCGCATTTCTGTGGGTGCGGCGGATACCGTTCCATTTTTCCAAGTCACCAATCTTTCCCGGACCATGAAAAAACTTCAGGACGCCGGAGTCTGGTTGGTAGGAACCAGTGATGCCGGCGAGGGCACGCTCTACGAAACTAATCTAACTGGACCGATGGGTATTGTTATGGGGGCCGAAGGCACCGGCATGCGCCGACTCACCGAGGACAACTGTGATTTCCTTATCAAAATCCCTATGGCTGGCACGGTTGATTGTCTCAACGTGAGCGTCGCCACAGCGGTGTGCCTCTACGAGGCCGTCCGACAGCGTATGTAGAGCGCTAGTTGCATACAAATCAAAAGCCCCGATTGTACTGTGCAACGGGGCTTTTTGTGACGTAATTCATCGCTTTCCTAGGACTTAAACATCAGAATCAGCCCTCTGGTTAGACCACGCTGATTTCAACGTTCAAGTCGTCGCTAAGATCCTCAACGGCGGTGATCAAGGTTTCTTCAGCGATAGAATCAGGGAGACAAACGGTGCCTGTGGCATGAAAGATTGGGTGACCTGACATCGCGGCACTCTCGATGGTCGTGCTCAATTCTTCGATATTGGCTCCCACTCCAGAAATAGCCTGAGTAAGTTGACTTACGATACTGGGGCGATCATTTCCAAAAATATCCACTTTTAGACAGCGGGTGTAGGGGTAGTTGGACAGATCTCCTTGGTCGTGAACCTGTACGGAAATACCTTCTTCGGAAAGAGCCTGCAGTCTACTTATTAGTGTAGCGGAGGTATCACTGTCACACTCGACACGAACAACACCGGCAAACTGTCCAGCAAGGCGCGCCATCCGGCTTTCTAGCCAGTTACAACCATTTTCAGAAACCGTATTAGAAACTCGACTCATGATACCAGGACGATCGTGAGCACAGATAGTAAGGACGAGAGAAGTAGACATAATGATATGAGTTAAATGGGAGACCGTTACACGTATGGCAACGAACTAAACGCTAGCACGGCCACCCTGACTATTGAAGTCTTATTCCACATAGCATTTCAAAAGAAACGAATGTTCTATTTTTAAGGGAGGAAATTAATTTGCGCTTCGCGGTTGAGTGGAAGCCGGGCGCTTTCTCGAAATGGCTGCGTTACGCCTCGGTCATGGTGCCCGCACCACTCCCTCATCGTGCCTTGTCATTTCAAGAAATCACTCCGGCATTCGTCTCGTTTGAATCACTAAGTGGAATTATTCTACGATGACGGGTGTGCCATGTTTGGCGTTTTCAAAGAATTTTTTTGCCATGTGATCGGGCATGCGCACACATCCGTGAGAGGCTGGATATCCGGGAAGGAAGCCAGTGTGCATTCCAATTCCGTGATTGAAGCGAAGAAAATTTGGCATCGGTGCGCGAACTGCAACTTCGCCAGCGCCAGGTTTGTGTTTTCTGAAGTCCGCATTACTATTGACGGTCTCTCCTGTAGCTCGGTTCTTGATGACACCGTATGAGGATGACTCGTGATCAATATCCTTCTCGGTGACGCTGAAGCGTCCCGCAGGTGTGGTGTGTGTGCTATCTCCCGAGGAGATAGGTGTAACTCCTACTAAGACGCCGCCTTTGTAAAAATAGGCTTTCTGCTCTGCACGCACGATTTTGATTTTAGCGGCTCCTTGGACTCCGTCGCCATCCCAATATCCCTTGGGTTGGTAAGTTGGTGTTCCGTCAGCGACCGGCAGGCCGTTTTGCGGGCCATAACCTGCCAGATACTGCGAGCCACCACCGACGGTGCCTGTAGCAGGGTCATAGGGGGTGCATTGGCCTAAGATCGCAGTTAAGCCAGTTAAAGCCGAGAGGATTAGGGAAGATGGATATTTCATGTGTCGTGAGTATCAGGGGATGTAAACAAATTAGTTTTGCGTGATGCAGGGGATTATGCCCTCCATTCTGTGAAGGGTCAATACGTGAGTAAGTGATTTAATAAAGATATCAGCAGGTGAAAAAGATTCAGAAGGATTTGACTCAACCACGTAATCATTCACTTAGCCACCTGCGCTAAACGGCTTTCTTACTTGCCTTGAGGTGCTTCCTTGGTTATCGAGCGCCCGACGTCTTACCAGACCATCCATAATATTATGCCTAATTACGATTACCGCTGCGAAGAATGTAGCCACCTTTTTGAAGTTTTCCAAAAGATGAGTGATCCCAAACTCGAGAATTGCCCTCAGGACGATTGTTCAGGAAAGGTCAAACGCCTCCTAGGAACAGGTTCAGGTGTGATCTTTAAAGGTTCGGGATTCTACCAGACTGATTATCGTAGCGATTCCTATAAAAAAGGAGCCTCCAAGGAAAAAGGGGGGGACACTAAGACCAAAGCAAAGCCTAAGGGCGGCGATGGTGGATAAACTCCAAGTTTCAAACTCCAAATACCAAGCAAGCCTGCTTGTATAGTTCACGGGATGTATTCATGGTCGAAGAACTGAGTGGCCAATTCTTCACGTTCTGGCTCTGTGGCTAGAAGGAATTTTTTTACAAACGAGTTTAGGATAACCGAGGAGTATTCTTCCGGCGAAGTTTCAAAGCTACCCAAGAAATACGATGCAGGAGCTTTAGAATGGCCACGTGATGTCATCACCAAAGTTTCGCGGGTATCAGCTGTTTTGATCCATGTTTGTTTCTTGGGGAGAACACCCATTCTCCGAGCCCTTATCTCAATCCAAGATGAGCTCTCCCATGAATCAACAAGAATAAATCCAAGCCTGTAAGATTCACCCTTTCGACTCCCAGTTTCTGCAGACGTATAGGATACACTACGTGTAAGTTCTGTGAAGTAAGCAAGAAGGGCGATCAATAGAAAACAGCATAGGATAGTTGCTTTTGTTTTCATTCCGCCTGTTGTGCAAACAAAGGGATCCAGCCAAGGCTGCCTCTAAAAAACTCGACGCTGTCATCGACGATTCGCTTTGACGCAGCCGTCAAATCGGAGGCTGTTTTGATGACTGGATCGATGGGATGCTTCATCGGGTTAAGATTGGTTTTTGGAGTTTGAAAATTGAATCTTAAAACTTAAAGCGGTCTGGCATAGGTGCCACACCGATTATGCCAACCTGCCGTCCAGCGTTTTTCCCCGCGGGCCTGTGGAGAGTTTCTGACACGTCGATCGAGGCAGCGTTTGGCTGAAGCTGCAAACTCAGCAGCAGCAGCTTGTCCGGCTGGGACATCACGCATCTCCATCAATACCCACATCATTCCCCATCCTTGTCCCTTATAGCGTTCGGTGGGATTGGTGCCGTTGCCTTTGAAATTCACATAATCGATAAGGGCGTAGGTTCCATTCGTGGTGGTGGATACCTTGTGGTAATTCGCCTGGATTCGAACTCGCTGAGCGGTAGGAGCTGAGGCCATCATTGCGGGTAAGGCCTGTCGGCTGGTGGCGATGATGTAGTCGGTTTGCAATGCTACATTACTAGCCAGATAGGTTCGTAGAGCTTTGAGCTTTGCCCCGTTGAAATCGCGTAGGAATGCTGCTTTGTTTGGGTATGGGCAGTGTTTGCTGTTGGCGACCCATGCTGGAATGCCTTGGCTGCCTCGCTGCTGAGCATAACGAATGAAGAGGGGGAACGACTCGGTCCAGCGACCACGAAAACCTTGTGGATACCAGATGAAATGGCCAATGCCCATGGAGGGAAACTCCTCGCCATCGTTCCAGTGGGTGAGGCCAGTGATCTTACCTCCGGATTCGTTTTGCCAGATCTTATGGCCAATTTTGTGTTTGGCGGCAGCTGAGAGCCCTGTGCTGGCTGGTTTCCCTGGAGCCGCCATGACTTGGACTGGCGAGGTTGATTGCACTGGAGGAGTGCTTGAGGCTGGGGAACAGGCGACCAGTGTGGCCACTGTGATGGTGAGAGCTGAATTGAATGCGATAGGATAAACTTGCATGATGTAGATAGAATACGCTCTAATAGCCTCACTCCAAGTAGTTTTCTATGCCTATCCTATTAAAATTTCTGATTACCGCCGGCCTGATTGTTCTTATTTCCCAAGTTGCCAAGTGGAATGATCGGTTAGGGGCCTTAATCGCGGCCTTGCCGATGGTTACTGTGCTCGCCATGACGTGGATGTTTTTCGATTTAAAAGGGGAGGAACAGACGGAGAAAATTGCCAATCATGCTTATTACACGTTCTGGTATGTAATCCCAACATTACCGATGTTTCTGTTAATACCGTGGATGTTGCGCAAGGGGTTTCACTACGGCTGGTGTCTGTTAGCTGCTTGCGTTCTCACCGCCGTGCTTTTTGTGATAACAGCATGGGTGATGAGGCGCTTTGATATTGAGCTCATGTAGGTTGAGAATTAAGGCATCGGGAGTTAGTGTGTAAAAAAAGGCCCCTGAATCCATAGATTCAGAGGCTGTGAAATGTTATTTTGTTATGCGTTTAGTGAACAATTTGAACAGGAGTGCCTACTCTGGTTTTGGCGAAAAGCGTTTTTACAGGATCTTTGGGCATACAAATACATCCGTTTGAACCTGGGTAACGATGGGCGTAGCCACTGTAGTGCATACCGATTCCACCAGCGGTGATCCGCATCCAGTAGGTCAGTGCGGCGCCGACGTAACGATCATATCGGCCACGATATCTGCGGCGGTCACCGCCGTGAACACGCCAGCCGTTTTTATAGAGAGTTCCGAAAATATTGGACCTCTTGGTCGCTATCTTACTGGTAATTTTGAAGTTACCTGCTGGTGTGCGTTTCCCTGCTTTACCGGTGCAGTATGGCAGTTCCATAGCAACTTGCTCACCGACGAGCATCTGGGCTCGTTGATCGGAAAGATCAATGCGAACTTTAGTATTACCGCTGTTGGCCGTTTTGATGAGGCTTTCATCACGATAAACCTCACGGGTCTTTTGATAGTCTGAGCGACCTTTAAACGACTAGTATTTGCCCTGGCTTAGACTTGACGAGCAACTGGAAAGAACGACGGAAACAGCGCCGAGAATACATAGGGAGGTAATATTTTTCATGCTGATTTCTTGGGGGGATATTGCGCTGTAAGGGAGAACGCAGGAGAGTTCAAGAATCAAAATCACCGGGCCCGACGTCATATCAAAACACGGTTTAATGGCTAATTACTGTCTAAGACAGTCGGCTAGTGGACAATTGACACACGAGTTCCAACACGCACCTTGGTAAATACCGTAGGAACGGCCTTGTAGTAGGTGCGGATACAGCCGTGTGAGGCTGGGTGCCGGGGGACATTGCCTTTATGCATGCCTATACCGTCCCAGGTAATACGCATCCAGTAGGGCATTGAGGCCCCTACATATTCACCACCCTCGGGAACAGGGTCCTTGCGGCTGTCTGCATTTGATTTCACAAGATCTCCGTCCGGACCATAGATTCGGCCATATGTCGTTGAGCGTTTTTCAGATTCAATTTTTTCGAGCACGCGGAAATTACCGGTCGGGGTAGGATACTTTGATGTCCCTGTAGCCACAGGATAGTCCATGGCAAGCTCTGTGCCGTTCATCAGATAGGCACGCTGGGCTGATATATCAATACGGATACTGGAGTTAGATGCGTTGGTGCGTGCAAGCACGGTTTGGTTTTTCCACACCCCATAGTTTCTCGGGTAGGCCTTCTGTGCTCGGAAATGGGCATACGTTCCAGGTTGGTGCGGATTCACATGCGCTGCCGTGAGAGGCTTCGCCTGGTTTGGATTGGGTGTGCCTGAGCTTCCACAACCATTTAAGAGAAATGCGGTCAATAAGGCGGGAATAACTGAAGTAAGGAATTTCATGTGTTCGTTGGCTGGGGGTAACAAGACAAAGTCTTTATATTAATTCGTCGGTGAAAGCAAGCACGTTTAGTGTTCACCTTGATAGACGCATGATGGTCACATTTATGCAGACCATCAAAGCCCCTCAAGGATTGCAGTGGCATCAGAGGTTTCAATGGTTTTGATCCTAGATGAAATGCCCTTAGTAAGGATCACCTTCGATTTTGAAATTATTAGTAATTGGGCTGCAAATAGGCGGATTTCCATACCGACTACTCTACTCTGGCTGGCATCAGGCAAGGCTTTAATTCGAAGAATCATGATCAAGAAATCTCTATCATCTACCTAGTCGATGATCGCATTAAAAAAGTCGATTTGTATGACTCGCTATTTTCTGTTGTTCTGACAAGCATGCCGAGATGAGCAGTGAGAGCGTCGAATTCAAACCACCTAGAAGAAACTGGGTGTCGTTCTGGAGTTTGTTAGTATTACAGGCGCAAAATGCGTTTAATGATAAGGCCGCTCAGTTTTTGTTGATTCCAATGGGGGCATGGCTGTTTAAAGAAGCGATTGCGATCCCAGGGTTGGCCATGATGGAGTATATTGAATACATCCTCGCCATTGTCATCGTATCTCCCTTCATCCTGTTTTCTCCGTTTGCAGGTTGGCTATCAGATCGATTTAGTAAAACGGGCGTCATCCGAGGCGCTTCGATATTACAGTTGGTCGTCTTGATTTGGATTTCCTTCGCCATTCACTATCAGCAAATATGGCTGGCGATTGGTGGGTTTTTCATGCTTTCCGTTCAGTCAGTCTTACTAAGCCCAGCCAAGCGGGGCATCGTCAAAGAACTGATAGGGCACGAGAAGTTGGGCTTTGCCAGTGGGATGATGGAAATCACTGTGGTGCTAGCCATCTGTGGTGGACAGATCATTACTGGGTTCTGGTTTACGAATCGGTTAAACGGAGGGATAGATGGCTGGGACGCAGCATTGACGCCACTTCTTGTGTTCACCATAGCATCAGTGGCGGCACTCGTCGTTTCCTTTGTGATCCAACGCGTGCCTGTGCAAGGTCACCGGAAGTTCAGTTTTGATATTCTTTTCGAACACTTTAGCCAAATTGGGGAGTTATGGAAAGATCGACGTATTAAACTCTCTGCCGCTGGAGCCGCTTTCTTTTGGGGTTACGCAAGCTATCTGAATCTGGCGGCTATTAACATTGCCAAGCAAATTACCGATGGCGGTAACGAATTCGCCGTGGAGTCGGCAATTTTAATGCTAGCTGCGAGCGTCGGTATCTTTATTGGAGGAGCCGTGGCATCTTTAGCTTGTCGGAAGAATATTGAACTTGGCCTAGTTCCACTTGGAGGGTTTGTCATGGTGATTGGCACGCTGGCCTTAGCTGCCACTCCAATTGACTCGTCTTGGCTTAAGGTATGGTTTGTGGTTGCGGGTGCAGGCGGTGCCTTATTGTTGGTGCCTCTCAATGCAAACCTTCAAGATCTCTGCCCACCTAAAAAACGAGGTAAAATCCTAGCTGGGCTTAACTTACTCGACTGCATGGCCGGTCTTTTTGCCGCCCTAATCCAGCTAGGACTCGTCGCGAAAGGAGTGGATTTCAAGTGGCAGTTCATAGGCCTAGCCATCATCTGTATTTTAGTAACGAACTACTCCGCCAGGTTGCTACCTCAGCACTTTATCCGACTCATGTGTCTCGGTGCTTTTAAGATGATTTATAAAGTTCGCTCTGTGAATTCTGACCGTATCCCTAAGGAAGGTGGCGTGCTGCTCACACCTAACCACGTCAGCTACATCGATGCATTTATCCTCTCCTGCGCGTGCCCTCGTAAGATCAGATTTCTAATGTTTGATGGTTATTTTAAACATCCGTGGATAGGGAGGTTCGTTCGTATTTTTGATGCCGTTCCTATTTCCCAAACTCGGGCTAAGGAAGCTGTCCGTGTAGCTGCGGAGGCACTCGAAGAGGGGGCTGTGGTATGTATTTTCCCTGAAGGGCAACTCGCACGCACCGGAGTGATGAATGAGTTTAAGCGCGGTTTTGAAATGATTGCGCGCAAGGCGAACTGCCCGGTCGTACCTACCGCCATGGATGGACTTTGGGGTTCTATCTTTTCGTTTGAACGCAACAAATTCATCTCCAAATCCCCCTACAGAATTCCTTACGGAGTCACCGTAAACTTCGGTGAACCCATTGAAGCTTCAGATGTAAACGCTACCAAAATTCGTAGAGCTGTAGAATCGTTACGCGCTGATGTGTTCTCCATGCGTCAGGTATTATCGAAACCGATGACGCTACTGAGCAAATCGGTCAAGGTATCAGGACATGATAGTTCCGAATATCAACAAAGAATAGGAGAGCTTCTAGATTTGGATATCAGCGAACAAACTCAACTGGTGGCCAATGCACTGCAAGTAGGCGAAATTAATGCCATCAGAAGGGGGCAAACGGTAATGATCGAGTGGGACGGACTGAAGCATTGCCGCGATGTGTTAGGCATTGTCTTTGCCCAGTATTTTAATTTGAAAATGGTTCTTATTAGTTCGGCCACAACCAAAGGTGAAGCGCTTGCACTAAGCCGACAGCATCAAGTCGATCAATATTTTGCGGGGGCATCACTAAGCCGTATTTGGCAAGAGCTAGATCTACCAGGCGGATGTTACGACTTCTCTGAAAACGTCCATGAGCCCTCCAGCTATAAAGAGGGGGTATTCCCTTGTTACACCGTCGATGGCCGCGTGATCGCAATGTCTATGCCCCACCCAGAGGCAAAAACCGCTACCAACCAACACCAGGATGGATATCGCGCTGGCACCTGGGGCAGGCTTCTACCTGGATTTAATGTTAGCCCCACTGAAACAGGAGTGACACTGAGTGGCGCGTCGTGTGGAGAGATCAACATCAACGATGTTAAGTTGGACGCCAATGGCCTACTTGAACCTATGAACAACCACGACCTATCCTGATGAAAATCCTCGAAGTCATCACATGCATGGATTCCATTGGCGGCGCTCAGCGTCACGTTGTGGAGCTTTGCCACTCCGCCGTATCCGCCGGTCATGAAGTGCATCTTGCCTACGGCGGGGAGTGTGCTTTGCCCGCTTAAGAGTTAGAGGGCATTCACCTGCACCTGGTTGATGACCTAGTGAGACCCATTGCGCCGTGGAAGGATACGCGTACCGTGTTTCAACTGCGCAGGATCATTAACCAGGTGTCTCCTGACTTGATCGCAACACATTCAACCAAGGCAGCGCTCCTAGGGCGTATTGCCGCCTGGATCACAGGAACAGCTAATTTACACACGGTTCACGGATGGTCGGTGAGTTTATCTGGCCACGCGCTGAAGAGGTTCATCTGGCGGCCGCCAGAAAAAATAGTCCATGTTGAGTGAGAGGATTTGGTAACAT
>TARA_B110000908_G_scaffold88084_1_pt1 | contig 10369 bp, 10 predicted proteins | sample TARA_B110000908 | Tara Oceans TARA_B110000908 (sample SAMEA4398067) | marine metagenome | biome: Polar Biome; feature: [DCM] deep chlorophyll maximum layer (ENVO:01000326); material: water (ENVO:00002006), including particulate matter (ENVO:01000060) such as... | depth 36 m
AGGCGCCCAAAATGTTCATTCAAACCGAATCTACACCGAACCCAGCAACGTTGAAATTCCTGCCGGGCCAGACCGTTCTGGAAATGGGCACTGCTGATTTCCCAACAGCTGATACCAGCGACGCCTCCCCCCTAGCCCAACGCATTTTTGCGGTTGATGGCGTTGCAGGCGTATTTTTTGGTAACGACTTTGTGACCGTAACAAAGGCTGACGCAGTTGAGTGGGACCACATCAAACCAGCATTGCTTGGCGCGATTATGGAACACTTTCAATCGGGTAGTCCTGTCATGGCTGGCGATCACCAACCCGCATCAGGCCATGCTGAACACACAGGCGAAGACGGCGCGATTGTTGGACAGATTAAAGAATTGCTCGACAGCCGCGTGCGCCCAGCTGTGGCCCAAGACGGCGGCGACATCACGTTCCACGGCTTTGATCGCGGCGTTGTTTATCTGCACATGCAAGGCGCTTGCGCTGGTTGCCCCTCGTCCACATTGACGTTGAAAATGGGCATCGAAAACCTACTGCGTCACTACATTCCAGAAGTGACCGAAGTCCGCCCTGTCGCGGTCTAAGCCATTGTCTTATAATACTAAAGACACAAAACCATCGCCCATATCTGGACGGTGGTTTTGTGTTTTAGATGTCCGGTCCAAAAGGCGCACCAGATAATGGATACCCCGCTTATCCTTGCCTTTGACACCTCTGCCGCTCACTGTGCTGCGGCTCTATTGTCTGGCGGCACGGTGATCACCCAAACCTTTGAAGCTATGAAAAAAGGCCAAGCCGAACGCCTGATGTTTCTGCTTCAAGAGGTGCTTGACCAACACAGCCTTAGCTACACCGATCTGGATGCAATCGCCGTCGGGATTGGCCCAGGGAATTTCACTGGTATCCGCATTGGCGTCTCCGCCGCCCGTGGCCTCGCATTGGGCCTTGGCATCCACGCGTATGGTGTCGATGGATTTGACCAACGTGCCATTCTGGCCCCAAACACATCGGTCCAAAGCATCCCCGGCCCAAGGGATCAACGCTATGTACGTGACAAAGGTGACGCAGCATTGATGGACGCGGAAGCTATTGAATCTAAAGGTTACCTAATCCACCCAGACCCCGCACCGGACAGTTTAGCAGCCAGTATCGCATTGGTAGCCCGCAACCGTTTCCCTGCCCCAACAGCGGCACCCGCACCCTACTACCTCAAGGCACCCGACGCAGCGCCATCCAAAATCATTGCTCCCACAATACTGTCATGACACCGCACGATCTAAGCCAAATTCACGCCGCGGCATTCACCCTGTCACGGCCGTGGACTGCGCTGGAATTTAAAACCCTACTAGGCAACCCACACACCCATCTTTTTGTCCGTCCAGCAGGCTTCGCATTGCTGCAATTGATTGCGGACGAAGCCGAGTTGTTGACCATCGCTGTCCACCCCGATGCCCAAGGCAAGGGCACAGGTCACCAGTTAATGGCCGACTGGATGGCGGGTGTCCAAGCCACCGAAGCCTTCCTAGAAGCGGCCGCCGACAACACACATGCACTGCAGCTATATACCGCAAATGGATTCGCTGAAGTCGCCCGCCGCAAATCCTATTATGCCCGAAAATCAGGCGATTCTGTTGATGCAATCGTCATGCGCGCAGCCCTTACATAGCGTAAGCCTCCACGAATCCCCTTATTCTGTGCTGTCCAGTCGAAATATCGGTTGACCCTGCACGTCTGCTGCGGCCTTATTTACATCTGATCATGGCAATCTGCTTGCTACGATGGGCCGAGTGGGTCGACCTTTGCGGTTTGCCCCCCCAGTTTTGGCGGCCCCAAAACAAGAAATATGGGAGAACGACCTGATGAAACTTATGCATAAATTCCTTGGCGCTGCTGCTGGTATCGCATTGACGGCTGGCATGGCTGTTGCAGACCCTGCCTTGATCTTTGACCTTGGCGGCAAATTCGACAAATCCTTTAACGAAGCAGCCTTTGCTGGCGCGCAACGTTGGGCTGAAGAAACAGGCGGCAAGTTCGCGGAAATCGAGCTGCAGTCTGAAGCACAACGTGAGCAAGCTCTGCGTCGTTTTGCAGAAGCTGGCGCGAACCCAATTGTAATGGCTGGTTTCGCATTCGCCGACGCATTGAGCCAAGTTGCCGCTGATTATCCAGACACCAAATTTGCTGTTATCGACGTAAACTGGCTAGACCTGCCAAACGTTCGCGGCATCGGTTTCGCTGAGCACGAAGGTTCATATCTCGTTGGTATGATGGCCGCTCAAGCATCAAAGACCGGCACCGTCTCGTTCATCGGTGGCATGGATATTCCATTGATCCGCAAATTTGCATGCGGCTATGCTCAAGGCGCAAAAGCTGTGAACCCCGACGCCACAGTAATCGCCAACATGACCGGTACAACTCCTGCCGCTTGGAATGACCCAGTAAAAGGATCCGAGCTGACCAAAGCGCAAATCAGCCAAGGGTCTGACGTTGTATTTTCGGCAGCTGGCGGTACTGGTGTGGGCGTTTTGCAAACAGCTGCGGATGAAAACATCCTGTCCATCGGCGTAGATTCGAACCAGAACCACCTGCACTCAGGTAAAGTTTTGACGTCAATGCTAAAACGCGTCGATAACGCGGTTTACGACGCCTTTACCCAAGGCGATAATTTGGAAATCGGCAACGTTACAATGGGTCTCGCAAACGGTGGTGTTGGCTATGCGATGGACGAGCACAACGCGTCCCTTGTATCTGCTGACATGCAAGCCGTTGTAGAAGCTGCTTCCGCTAAAATCGCTTCTGGCGAATTGGCCGTGCACGACTACATGTCTGACGACAGCTGCCCAGCACTAACGTTCTGATACTAGCGTATTACTAAAAGAAAGCCCCAAGCCATGACAGATTGTATACACACACTCTTTTCGGCTTGGGGCGACCCTTCGCCCGAGGCGCGTGCAACTGCTACAGACGCCGCCATAGGGCCCGAATTTTACTACAGTGCCCCCAACGCGCCCGCGCCAATTCATGACCGCGACGACTATCTTGCCTATATCCAGATGTTTGGTGAAATGGCCCTTGGTGCGATAGCGAAGGTTATCGATATTTCCGGAAAACACGGCCATGCCCGCGCTACCGTAGACGTTGTCATCAACGAAAACATGTCCCAACGTGGCCAGTACTTTGTTGATCTTAAAGATGGCAAAATTGCACGTATTGTTGGGTTTACTGGCATGGGAGATCCAAGTTGAGCACCGCGACAGCACCAGCAATCGAACTAAAGGGGATTTCAAAAGCCTTTGGTCCAGTTCAAGCCAACAAAGATATATCTATTCGCGTTATGCCAGGTACGATCCACGGGATCATCGGTGAGAATGGCGCAGGTAAGTCGACCCTGATGTCCATCCTTTATGGGTTCTACAAAGCCGACAAAGGCGAGATTTTCATAAGTGGAAAAAAGACCGAAATCCCTGACAGCCAAGCCGCTATTTCGGCAGGCATCGGCATGGTGTTCCAACACTTTAAACTGGTCGAGAACTTTACCGTTCTTGAGAATATCATCCTTGGTGCAGAAGACGGTTGGTTGCTTAAGCCTAGTCTTGCAAAAGCCCGTAAATCACTTATCGAGCTGGCTGCTGAATACGAATTGAACGTAGACCCTGACGCCTTGATCGAAGAGATCGGCGTTGGCATGCAACAGCGTGTTGAGATCCTTAAGGCGCTATATCGTCAGGCCGATATTCTGATCCTTGATGAACCAACGGGTGTGTTGACCCCCGCCGAAGCTGACCAATTGTTCCGCATTCTTGGGCGTCTGCGCGAAGAAGGCAAAACCATCATCCTGATCACACACAAGTTGCGCGAGATTATGGAAACGACTGATACCGTCAGCGTGATGCGCCGTGGTGAAATGACCGCTACGGTTAAGACTGCGGACACCAGCCCCGAAGAGCTGGCTGAACTGATGGTGGGGCGTAAGGTTCTATTGCGTGTCGACAAGAAACCGCCGCAAGTTGGCGAAGTTGTATTGGATGTTCAAAATCTCAAGGTCGTTGATGAACAGGGTGTTGAGCGCCTCAAAAGCATCAGCCTTAATGTGCGAGCGGGTGAAATTCTGGGAATCGCTGGCGTCGCTGGGAACGGCCAATCCGAGTTGCTGGAAGTCTTAGGTGGCTACGCTGATGGTACAGGAACCATTACCTTGAACGGTGAACCCATTGATCTAAAAGGCAAGTATTCAGACGGAAAATCACGCCGCGCCCGTGGTATCGCCCATGTTCCAGAAGATCGCCAACGCGAAGGTTTGATCATGGACTATACCGCGTGGGAAAACACCGCGTTTGGGTATCATCATGACCCAGCTTATCAATCTGGTATTTTGATAAACAACGCGGCCATTCGCAAAGACACCGAAGAAAAGATGGAACGCTTTGATGTGCGCCCCCCTAATCCGCGCCTGACTGCAAAGAATTTTAGCGGCGGCAATCAACAAAAGATTGTTCTAGCCCGCGAAATCGAACGCAATCCCGATCTGTTACTGATTGGCCAACCGACACGTGGTGTCGACATTGGCGCGATCGAATTCATTCACAAACAGATCGTCGCCCTTCGTGATCAAGGCAAGGCAATCTTGTTGGTCAGTGTTGAGCTGGAAGAAATCCTGTCCCTTGCCGACCGTGTTGCCGTTATGTTTGACGGCAACATCATGGGCGAACGTGCCGTTGGCGAAACTGACGAAAAAGAACTGGGCCTACTTATGGCCGGTGTGGAGACTTAAAGATGGACGTAATGCCAAAGTGGGCCGAGGTGATCCTTGTGCCGTTGATTTCGTTGTTGTTAGCAGCGATCCTATCGGGTTTGGTTATCCTTGCGATTGGTGAAGACCCCATTGCTGCGGTCAAACTGATGGTCAAAGGGGCCTTGGGCAGCACTTATGGTTGGGGTTACACGCTGTATTATGCGACCAACTTTATGTTCACAGGCCTTGCCGTGTCCGTCGCCTTTCACGCCCGCCTGTTCAATATTGGCGGTGAAGGTCAGGCCATGATGGGCGGCTTAGGCGTTGCCCTTGCCTGCCTCTTCATCCCTTGGCCCCATTGGACCCTAGCCCTGCTTGGTGCCATCGTCTTAGCTGGTGCCTTTGGTGCAATCTGGGCGGCAATTCCCGCATACTTACAAGCCAAACGTGGCAGCCACATCGTGATCACCACGATCATGTTCAACTTTATTGCTGCTGCTGTTTTGAACTATATGCTGGTGAATGTCCTACGCCCTCAAGGGTCGATGGACCCTGCAACCGCCCGTTTTCCAGATGCAGTCAATTTGCCAACATTGCACGATATATTGGGTCTGGTTGGGGTCAACTTTTCAAAAGCGGCCCCTGCAAACGTTTCATTACTGGTCGCGATGGTTGCCTGCGTTTTGGTTTGGCTTCTGATCTGGCGCACCAAGCTGGGCTATGAAATCCGCGCTTACGGCCATTCGGAAAGTGCCGCGAAATATGCGGGTATTTCGCCCGTCAAAATCACGATGATCGCGATGATCATCTCTGGCGCATTGGCGGGTATGATGGCGATCAACAACGTCATGGGCGAAGCAGAACGTTTGGTTTTGAATGCGACTGAGGGCGCCGGATTTATTGGCATCGCAGTCGCCCTAATGGGCCGCAGCCATCCCTTGGGCGTGTTTGTCGCTGCGATCCTTTTTGGATTTCTATACCAAGGTGGCGCTGAATTGGCATTGTGGACCAGCATCCCACGCGAATTGATCGTTGTGATCCAAGCCCTCGTGATCTTGTTCACTGGCGCATTAGATAACATGGTTCGGATGCCCCTTGAACGCATATTCCTTGCCTTGCGGAAGGGAGACGTCTGATGGATTTCTTCACACTTATCCAAGTTTTAGACGCCACAGTTCGCCTTGCCATTCCTTTGTTGTTAGCCTGCCTCGCTGGTCTATTCTCTGAACGCGCTGGTATTTTCGACATCGGGCTTGAGGGTAAGATGCTAGCCGCTGCATTTTTCTCAGCGGCCATTGCTTCGATCACGGGGTCCGTTTGGATTGGCCTATTGGCTGGTATCGGTGCCTCACTGTTTCTAAGTGGCATTCACGGCCTTGCCTCAATCACCTTTCGCGGCAACCAGCTGATTTCAGGCGTTGCTATCAATTTCTTAGCCGCAGGAATGACCGTTTTGATTGCGCAATCTTGGTTCAGCCAAGGCGGGCGTACGCCATCCCTGACAGGTGCCGCGCGTTTTAACCCCATCAACTTTCCCGGTGCGCTCACAACAACAAACGAGATCAAAGCCGCCAGTCCGCTGATGCAGGTCTATTCCGAGCTGCTATCTGGCCACTCGCTGTTGGTCTATGTCGCGTTACTGATGGTGCCGCTGTCATGGTGGGCATTGTATCGCACACGGTTCGGCCTACGCCTGCGTGCCGTGGGTGAGAACCCAGCAGCAGTAGATACTGCAGGTGTTTCCGTTGTTGGACTGCGTTACGCCGCCGTTGCGATTTGTGGAATTTTATGCGGCATTGCTGGCGCGTATCTATCGACGGCCCTTCAGGCGGGTTTTGTAAAGGATATGTCTGCAGGTCGGGGTTTCATCGCCTTAGCGGCATTGATTTTCGCCAAATGGCGCCCTTGGCATGCATTATATGCCACGTTCTTGTTCGGCTTGTTCCAAGCACTTGAACTGCGTCCAGACGTCATCGAAGCAGTCATAGGCATGAAAATCCAAAGCCAGTTTTTAGGCGCATTGCCCTATATTATGACGGTAGTGATCCTTGCAGGATTTGTCGGCAAAGCCATCCCACCACGCGCGGGCGGGGAGCCATACGGCAAAGAACGTTGATTGCGATAGGTCCAGTTTGCAGGGTTGTATCAGCCCTGTTTGCTGCACGGCAGCGTGGCATCTTGATTTTGGTGGCAATGACGGTTTAGGAGGGTCCATGCAAATATACCTACCAATAGCCGAAATTTCTGTGAACGCCTTTCTCCTTTTGGGATTAGGCGGGATCGTGGGCATCCTATCTGGCATGTTTGGTGTCGGTGGTGGGTTTCTGATGACCCCCCTGTTGTTTTTTATCGGCATCCCCCCTGCGGTGGCCGTTGCAACAGAAGCGAACCAAATCGTTGCTTCCTCATTTTCAGGCGTTTTAGCCCATTTCAAGCGAAAAACCGTTGATTTAAAGATGGGGACCGTTCTTCTGATTGGCGGTCTTGTTGGTGCGGCGCTGGGTGTGGTGGTGTTCAACTACCTAAAAGCCCAAGGCCAAGTCGATCTGCTGGTAAAACTGTGTTACGTGATTTTCCTTGGCGTAATCGGTGGCCTGATGTTCATCGAATCGCTGAACGCAATCCGTAAGACGGCTAAGGGCGGCAAACCGTCCCCCCGTAAGAAACACAACTGGATCCATGGCCTGCCGTTCAAAATGCGGTTCCGCGTTTCTGGGCTGTATATTTCCGTCATCCCACCGCTGATTGTTGGCGTACTGGTTGGTATCTTGGCTGCGATCATGGGTGTTGGTGGTGGTTTCATCATGGTGCCCGCGATGATCTATCTGCTGGGCATGCCCACAAAGGTTGTTGTTGGGACATCCCTGTTCCAGATTATTTTTGTGACCGCGTTCACCACGATGCTACACGCAACCACAAACTTTACCGTTGATATTGTTCTGGCTGTCCTGCTTCTAGTTGGCGGCGTATTTGGTGCACAGATAGGCACGCGTATTGGCGTTAAGATGAAAGCTGAACAATTACGTATTTGGCTGGCTATTATGGTTTTGGCCGTGTGTGGCAAGCTGGCGTTAGATCTTCTGATCATGCCAACCGAACTTTATTCCATCGCAGCAGGAGGCCACTGATATGTTGCGCTGGTTTATCGCGTTCATAATACTTGCCCTTCCCGCTGTGGCGGAAGAAGTTGTGCTGGGCCTTAGCAAAGATGAGGTGGCGATCACCACCTCGTTCAATGGCTCTGACGTTTTGATTTTTGGTGCGGTAAAACGCGATAAACCCATTCCCGATGGCGATCCACTGGAAGTCATCGTCACGATATCTGGTCCATCCGAACCCGTCACAGTACGGCGCAAGGAAAAGCGGTTGGGCATTTGGGTCAACATCGATTCAGTTGAGATCGACAAGGCACCCAGTTTTTATGCTGTTGCAACCAGTGCGCCCTTGCGTGATGTTCTAAGCGACGTCGAGGATTTGCGGTACAAAATATCTGTTCCACGCGCGATCCGTTCTGTTGGTGCCCCGATGGGCGTCAAGGATGCTGCAGCATTCACCCAAGCGATCATTCGCATTCGAACAAATTCAGACACCTATCAGTTGTTGGAAAATCAGGTGACTGTGGATGCCCAAACACTTTTCCAAACGTCGGTCCAACTGCCCGCAGCCTTGACAGAGGGTGACTATGTGACCCGCATTTTCTTGACCCGTAGCGGCAAGGTTGTGTCCAGCTATGAAACATCAATCGATGTGCGCAAGGTTGGACTAGAGCGGTGGTTGTTCACCATGTCGCGTGAAAACGCGATGCTTTATGGTTTGATGTCTTTGGCAATTGCCATTGCAGCTGGCTGGGGCGCTTCTGCGATCTTCCGCGTATTCCGCTTCTAACCATCAATAAGGTGCGCGTATCGCGCACCTACCCCCGACCAATGTACGGCATTTTTGTGGCCATCACAGTCATGCTTTGCACATTTGCACTCAGCGGTAGACTTGCCATGTGAAACACCGCATCCGCCGCGTGACCAACATCCATCGTCTTCATCTCTGGTTGCGCCGCCTTTAGGTCGGTCACAATCGCGCTTTCGGCGTTGCCAATATCAATCTGACCGCAGGCAATATCGAAGGGACGCCCATCAAGGGACAGTGTCTTGGTCAAACCAGTTATTGCATGTTTCGTTGTAGTGTAACAAATCGAACCCGGGCGTGGCACATGCGCAGACAGCGACCCATTGTTGATGATCCGCCCGCCTTGTGAGGACTGACGTCGCATCTGACCAAATGCCAGTTGCGCTGCAATAAACATCCCATTCAGATTAACGTTCATCACTTGTGCCCATGCCTCAAGCGGCACTTCGTCGATTGGTCCTGATGGTCCAAACATACCCGCATTGTTGAACAAGGCATCCAACTGGCCCGCTTGATCCGCGAAATCGCCAAACGCCGCCTTCATGGCAATGGCATCGGTCACGTCACAGGGCAACGCATGTGCATGCTCATACTGATCTGAAAGCGCATTTAACAACTCAGCCCGACGCGCAATTAACCCAACGCGCCAACCACCACGCAAAAACACTTCGGCCGTTGCACGTCCGACGCCAGAACTTGCACCTGTGATAATGATCGATTTCATAGGAAGCTCTCCTCGTCCAGTTCCGGCGCTAAGGTCAAAGGAGCGGGTGCGACGGATCGCAAATCGTCTACACGCAATGGTTCCGTTGGTTTTGAAAGCCGATTGCGCACAACCCAAATAAGCCGCTCTTGCGCCCGTGTGATCGCAACATAGGCAAGGCGCTTCCAAAGCGGTTGCCCCGCCTCCATGCGGTTCATACGCGCCGCTACGAACAAATCAGGCGCAAAGACTTGTACGGTGTTCCACTGGCTGCCCTGCGCCTTGTGAATAGTCACGGCTGAACCATGTAGAAACGTCGCCCCCATACGGGCTGCAAAAGGGATAAACGGTTCTTCCTCGCCAGGTTTTTCAATCTTCACAATGGATGCCGCGCTGATCTGCGGGTCTTCCGCCCCAATCACATGCAGACGCGAAAATCCCGGCTTGCGCCCCTCCCCCAGATACACAACCTGCGCGCCTTTGATCAGCCCACGCGCTTCTAGATCGAGACGTTTCTTGCGGTGCTTCAAAGGCAGTTCGATCCCGTCACAAATCAACGGTTCACCTGCGATCAGCGCATCTTCTGGTGCGCCATATACGTTACGAAATGCATTGAGCAGACGGATGCGGGTGGCATTACGCCAGACCAAAACTGGACTGCGGGCCATCAAATCTACTTCAACTCGTTGGCCCCAGACAACGCGATCGTCTTCTTTCGAAATATCCTCAATCATCTTCTCAAAATGATGGAACTCCAAGGCGGGGTCGGCCAACGCATGAGCCAAATCAAGGATCGGATTGTCAGCAGTTTGGCGGTGTACACGTGACAAATTCAAAACACGCGGGGCTGGCAGCTTATCAAACACCATTGTCCCAGATTGATTGACAGGGGCCAGCTGGGCAGGATCGCCAAACAACAATAACGTCGGAAATATCTCTTTTAAATCTTCGAATTGACGATCATCCAGCATCGAACTTTCATCGATAAAACCGATGTCCAACGGGTCTTCACGCCGTTTCCATCCCGTGATGAAGTCCGA
>TARA_B110000908_G_C10267393_1_pt1 | contig 10359 bp, 6 predicted proteins | sample TARA_B110000908 | Tara Oceans TARA_B110000908 (sample SAMEA4398067) | marine metagenome | biome: Polar Biome; feature: [DCM] deep chlorophyll maximum layer (ENVO:01000326); material: water (ENVO:00002006), including particulate matter (ENVO:01000060) such as... | depth 36 m
GTAACAGGTACTGAGCCTTCAGTGCTGTTTGATGTAACTTTGCCTAATATCGACCAAATCGCACCTCAATACCGAGGGGCCTCACGCCTAACAGGGCGTGTAAACAAACTTGTGGGAAATTGGCAGATTAAAACGGATATATCAGGACCCTATGGTCTGGATGCAACTCTGTCTGGAACACTAACAGGTAAGAATCCAAACTTAAAATACGCGTTAAAGGTGCCCAACATTGCCTCTTTAGGTGCACAAATAAGCGGTGCAATCGCTTTAGAAGGCACTGCGATCCAACAAAGCCAAGGGTGGCGCATAAATACAAGCCTAACAGGCCTAAGTGGCACCCGCGCGCAACTCAGCGGATTGGTTCGCAACAATGGAACGTTAGACTTGGCCACGACTGGTACGGCGCAGCTGGCGCTTGCCAATCCCTTCATCACACCGCGCAATATACAGGGTCAGGCAAGCTTCGATCTGGCGTTGAATGGCAAACCCAATCTGTCATCATTGTCTGGCACCTTTGCAACAGCTGGTGCACGCTTATCGAACCCAAATTTGCGGATCGCGCTTAGCAACATCACGGCCCGCGCCAACTTAAATCGCGGACGTGTCGCTTTGGATGTTTCAGCTACCGTATCGTCTGGCGGTCAGATCACTTTACGCGGTCCCATAAACGATATTGCAGGCGCAAATATTGCAGATCTCTCGATAGGGATCAACTCTGTCAAGTTGGTCGATCCAACACTGTACCAAACCATTCTTGACGGCACTTTAAATGTGCGTGGGTCCCTATCTGGTGGCGCACTTATCAGCGGGAAAATCAATGTTGGCGAAACCAATGTACAGATACCTTCATCCCAAAGCGCAAGCTTTGCGATTGTTCCACAGATAACGCACATCAACACATCCACCGCGGCCCGCCAGACATTGCAACGCGCACGATTAACATCGACGACCGAAACAAGCGGCTCAGACGCTTCCGGTCAAAGTTACGGGCTAAACATTAACATCAACGCACCAGCCCGTATTTATGTGCGCGGACGTGGTCTAGACGCAGAATTGGGTGGATCGCTGTCCCTTAGTGGCCGTACAGATCGGCTAATCTCATCAGGGCAATTCAATCTCTTACGTGGACGGCTGGATGTTTTAACCAAAAGGTTCGAATTGGATGAAGGTAGCATCGTATTGCAAGGTAAACTGGACCCTTACATGCGGTTCGCAGCCAGCACGACAACAAGCGTTGGAACTGCAAGCATCATAATGGAAGGCCACGCATCCCAACCCACCGTGAGGTTCTTGTCGTCCCCAGAAGCACCTGAGGAAGAAGTGTTAGCGCAGATTTTCTTTGGCCGCGACGTTAGTCAGCTGTCCGCATTTCAGGCACTCCAATTGGCAAGTGCAGTGGCCACTTTGGCCGACAAAGGAGGCGAAGGTATCGTAACAAAGTTGCGGCGTGGTTTTGGGTTGGACGATTTGAACATCAGCACTGACGCCCAAGGGAACACGGGGCTCAAACTGGGGAAATACATCAATGACAACGTGTATACCGATGTCACTATCGGTGACACAAACGATGCTGGAGCATCCATTAACATCGATTTGACGCCGAATTTGACAGTACGGGGGCAGGTCAAATCTGACGGTGACAGCTCCATTGGGCTGGTGTTTGAAAAGGATTACTAACAGTCCTTTTGAAGGTGGCCAAAACCATATATGATTAACGAATGACCAATGACCAAACTTCCATAGATTTGACGCAGCTAATTGTCTGTCCGAATTGTGACGCGCTGTACCGACTTCAAAAACGCAGCCTTTCGGACAGTGCAGTTTGCGGACAATGCCATACTGTTTTGATCTCACCTCGTCGTAAGGCCGGTATGCAAATTATCGCAATCGCACTGGCGATAGTCGTGTTGCTTGTTGCGGCTGTGTTTCTCCCATTTTTGTCAATTCATGTAGCAGGTGCTAAAAATTCGGTCTCAGTTCTTGATGCTGCTCGGTCGTTTGACACAGCCATTTACGCACCACTTGCCTTGGCAGTTGCAGTAGTCATTTTCGTAATTCCGCTGCTTCGGGCAATTCTTTCTATCTATGTTTTGGTACCCATTGTTTTAGAGCGACGTGTTTTCCGGCATGCAAAGAGCGCCTTTCATCTTATGGAAACATTACGACCCTGGTCGATGGCAGAGATTTTCGTGCTAGGTTGTGCAGTGGCATTGATCAAAGTCGCCGATTTGGCTGTGATTGAATTTGGGGTGGCCTTTTGGATGTTTTCCGCACTTGTGGTTCTTATCATCGCTCAAGACAGCTTTTTATGTAGGTGGTCCGTGTGGAATTCGCTGACACATCCGCGCAAATCATAAGTGCGCGCGCCGCGGGCGTCGTTGGGTGTCGCCAGTGCAGCAAAGCCCATACACTTGGCACGTTGCAGTGCGACCGCTGCGGCAACAAATTGGTGTCACGTGATCACTTGTCGTTACAGCGGGTGTGGGCGTGGTGGCTGGTCGGGCTAATGTGTTATGTCCCGGCCAACCTTTACCCCATGCTGCGCACCCGCACCTTGATTAAAGAACAAGAAGACACAATTGTTGGTGGCGCGGTTGAACTGATCCATCATGGTGCTTACGGAATTGCCGCAGTGATCTTGATTGCAAGTGTCGCGATCCCGCTGGGCAAGTTCGCCGCGATTGCGCTTTTGGCAATCAGTGTCTCACGCCCATCTAATCTTACCGGCGCTCGTTTGCGGCTATTTCACGAGGTGGTGGAGTATATTGGCCGCTGGTCGATGATCGATATCTTCGTAGTAGCTATCTTGTCTTCACTTGTGCAGCTTAACACTTTAGCAGCAGTGAAACCCGGTCCAGCTAGTTTATTTTTTGCGCTCTCCGTCATTTTTACAATGTTGTCGGCCCAAAGTTTTGACCCCAGATTGATCTGGGACACACGTCGCAAGGACTCCGCGCAATGATCAACAATATTCCCGACGTACCCATCCAGAAACCTAAACGCAGCAATTTAAGCAGTGCATCTTTTGTCTGGCTCATTCCGTTCTTCGCGCTTGCCATCGCTTTAGGTGTTGCTTGGCAAACTTACGCCAATCAGGGGCGTCTGATTGAAGTCGCATTCAAAAATGGTGCAGGGATCGTCGCCAACACAACTGAATTAAGGTATCGGGAGATTTCAGTTGGGGTCGTCGAAGAAGTTTCATTGTCAGATGGCTTGAAAGCCGTCGTTGCCTCGATTCGCTTAAACAAAAAAATTGAACCCTATGTCGACGAAAACGCACAATTTTGGGTTGTACGGCCAGAGCTTACAACCCAAGGCATTTCGGGCCTTGAAACAGTTTTAAGTGGTGTCTTCATAGAAGGGGTTTGGGACGGCGTTGTTGGCGATCCAGCAAGCGAATATAATGGCCTATCAGATGCTCCGTTGTTTCATCCTGGAAAACCTGGATTGCAAATTGCTCTGCGCAGCTCAGCACGTGGGCAGTTGTCTGACAACAGCCCTATCATGTTTCGCGGTATTGAAGTTGGGCGCATCGGTGAAGCATCAATTGATCCACGTGGAAACTTTGCAATTGCCGAAGCGATTATTTACGAACCACATGACCGCTTAATCAGCCTGGCAACAAGGTTCTGGGATATTTCAGGTTTCAGCGTTTCGATTGGTGCGTCAGGGGCTTCCGTTGATTTTAAATCATTGGCCACCCTACTTTCAGGTGGCGTAACCTTTGACACTTTTGTGTCCGGTGGCGGGCGTGTGCCAGACGGAACTGTGTTCCAAATTTATGCTGACGAAGACAACGCACGTAACAGCGTCTTCAACCGGTCCGACGTCAAGGAACTGACCATTAGCGCGATTTTTGACGACAATATTTCTGGGCTTGAGATCGAATCACCTGTCGAATTACGGGGACTTAACATCGGCTATGTCGCCGGCGTGACTGGCATCATTGATCCCGAAGTCTACGGCGATGAACGTGTCCGCTTAAATGCAGTGCTCGCGATCCAGCCCACCCGCCTTGGCCTGCAAGACAAGGCCTCTGCAGAAGCTGCATTGGAATTTTTGACAGCTCAAGTTGAATTGGGACTACGTGCGAGGTTGGCTTCTACAGGCATCTTGACCGGTGGTTTAAAGATCGAACTCATCGAAGTCGACGACGCGACGCCTGCCATCGTACGCAAAAGCGCGGAAGGTTTCCCAATTTTACCCGTCACAAAAAGTCAAATTTCAGATGCTTCGGCCACGGTTGAGGGTGTGTTAACACGCGTCAATTCATTGCCCGTGGAGGAACTGCTAAACAGTGCAATTGGTTTCCTTAACGCTGCAAGCAGTTTTGTCACCGACGAAGATTTTCGTGAAACACCACAGGACTTGCGCGGTTTAATCTCAGACGTGCGCAACGTAGTGGCAACGGATGATGTACAGGCTGTGGCTGGAAACCTTAACAAGGTACTATCTCAGGTCGAGACATTGCTTCTTGATCTGGAAAAAGAACAAGTTGTGCAGCGTTTGACCAAGGCAATTGATGCGGCATCAAACGCGATGGAAGGTGTCGACCAGTCCATAGAAGGTGTCCCGAAGTTGATTGACGAAATGACACAAGTGGCGGTAACCGCACGCGCCCTACCAGTCACAGAGCTGATCACGCGCCTTAGCACCTTGTCCGACAGCACCAATGCCCTTTTGCTTACAGACGGCGTACAAGAGCTGCCAAAACAATTAAGTGCGGCTTTGGCCGAGGTTAACGCAACTTTGACTGAGCTTCGTGAGGGCGGTGCTATTACCAACGTAAACGCCACGCTATTGTCTGCCCGCGATGCTGCCGATGCAGTTGCCGTGTCAACACGCGACCTACCTGCTTTGGTCGTCCGATTAACACGCGTCCTTGAAGAAGCCAGCACAACCATTAAGGGCTATGACAAAGGCGCAACAATTAGTCGCGATGCGCAGTCTGCCTTGCGCGGTGTGGAAAAAGCAGCCGCTGCCATTACATCACTTGCACGAACATTGGAACGCAATCCAAGTGCGCTGCTTCGGGGGAGATAGAGTATGAGATTATCACATGTTTGTAGCACCGTGCTGTGTTTGGTTTTGGCGGGATGTGGATCAACGCCTGACAGATATCCGGTTTCAACCCCCACAATCGCAGGATCTGAAAGGATCGGATTTTCATCGGTAGAAATACGCGATCTATCATTGCCTGCTTATGCAGCTGCTGATGAAATTCCATATTTGGACGAGACTGGGAAGCTAGTAAGCGATGGAAGCGTCTTGTGGGCAGACTCCCCTGCAAGGGCGATTGCGTTGGAACTTAGTCGACATCTAACCCAGCTAACCAAAGCACAAATAGCACCCTCGCCGTGGCCATTCGAGAAACTGCCACAGGCCAGCTTGGACATTCGTTTTGAAACGGTTCTAGCGCATGATAGCGGAAATTTTCAGGTCGCAGGCCAATATTTCTTAGGCCGGCTTGATGGTGGTCGCGAACGATCCGGTGTGTTTGATCTAAGCGTACCTATCGCACAGCCGCAGACCCCAGCCACAGTCGCATCAGCCCGTGGTCAAGCGATCGCTCAGCTGTCTAAAGTACTTGCTCAGAAAGCTTTGAAGTAGCGGTTCAAAAATTTAGCCTGTTCAAACAGTGCAGCGTTTTAAAGCATAAATCACACCAGACGGACCGCTGGTGCCCAACAGTTGAAATCAAGAATGGACAAGACATGACCTACGCATTGGTAATTCACGGTGGGGCTGGTGCTAGGCCAGGCACAGATTACACGAAGCAAAAACAAGACATGCTGCGATTAATTAAAGCAGGGCAAACAATGCTTGTTGAAGGACGTTCATCCGTTGATGTCGTCGCTTGGGCCATCGAAGAACTGGAAGCATCGGGTTTATATGTTGCGGGCAAAGGGTCTGCACCCCATTCACTTGGTGGCTTCGAACTTGATGCATCTATCATGCATGGACCGGATCGACGCGCAGGGGCGGTTGCGGCCATTGAGGGGATCATCAGCCCAATCAAAGCGGCAAAAGCTGTGCTAGATGATGGGCGTCATGTGATGCTTGCAGGCGCAGGGGCGCAATTTGCCGCGAAGGCAGCAGGATTGGCTGAAGTTGGCGATCCACAGGAATACTATTCAGAACATATCTCGCATGGTTCTAAAGAAGATGTTGATCACGGCACAGTCGGGGCTGTCGCGCTGGATACCAACGGGATATTGGCAGCAGGCACCTCTACTGGCGGCACATTCAACAAGCTTGTTGGCCGCGTAGGTGACACGCCTATTATTGGCTCTGGCACTTGGGCAGATGAAACAGTTGCCGTGTCCTGCACAGGTTTGGGCGAAGCATTTATGCGCGCCAATGCAGCATATGACGTGTCTGCACGGATGCGCTATGGCAAAACAGACATCGATCACGCCTGCCAACAGGTTCTTGACGAGGTCAAAAGGTTTGAAGGCGATGGTGGGTTGATCGCTATTGATGCGAAAGGCAACATTTGCATGCCTTATAACAGCGACGGCATGAAGCGCGCCGCTGTTTCTAATGTTATGTCGCCCGTTGTGCGTGTGTTTGAACCAGAACCTTAAATCAGTACTTTAGGTTGGCAACGGTTCTCCCGCTTGCCAACCTGACTTCTCTAAACGGTCCAGTAGTGCCATAATTTCGATACGGTCATCATGCACAAGCAAGGCAAGGAAATCCCCCGGCCGTGCCCATTCCATTGCCTTTAGAACTGCTGAATACTCAGTATCAGTTGTGATTATATTTTCATCCGTTGCCCCAAGACGCACCAACTCGTCCGACATAACTTTTGTCATCTCCCCAAGCTGGCGACCGCGTAGCAAATCGGGAAGTTCGGCGACAACGACCATGTCTGGTTCGATCGTCCACATTGCTTGGATCATATCACAAGTGTCTTTATCGCTTCGATCACCCGCCTGCCCTGCAATGACCAAACGCCGTTCCGCTTTGAACGATTTGATGGCAGGCGCAAGTGCACGCACCCCATGTGGGTTGTGGGCAAAATCGATCAAAAGGTTCAGACCACCGATACTGAGATAGTTTCCGCGACCTGGGTTTTCCTTAGGTGTATCTGTGAAGCCGGCAAGACCTTCGGACATTGCCGAAATTGGTAAACCAACTGCATCCGCTATCGAAATGGCACCTAGTGCGTTATAGATATTGAATTCTGCGGCACCGCCCAATGCTGGAACAAAATCTGCAACAGCCAAAACGGGTTCACTTTTTCCATCACGCGCTAACATCATTTGGCCATTGGCAACGTAAGCAGCGCGACCACCGTTGGTGATCCAAATGTCCAAAGCAACTGGGTCGATGTTTAATCCAAACCATGTGATGCCACCAGAAAACTGAACACTTCGCGCAACCAGTTCAGGATCATCCGCATTCAAAACCAAACGTCCACCGGTCTTCACAGCTTGGGACAATTGGAACTTCGCATCAGCCAAGGCAGCGATGTCCATGATGCCATATGTACCCAAGTGATCAGCGGCAATGTTGGTAAGCAAACAAACATCAGCATTAGGGACAGGAAGCCCACGCCGCATTAATCCACCACGTGCGGTTTCAATAATCGCCAGTTCAACACGTGGATCACGCACGGCAAGGCGCGCACCTGCGGGACCTGAATAGTCACCTTCGTCCAAAATTTCGCCGCCGACACGAACCCAATCGCTCGACGACAAGCCAACGCATTTCCCCGCAGCCGCACCGATTGCAGCAGTAAGGCGCACTGTAGTGGATTTTCCGTTGGTACCAGTGACCATAGCCACCGGAACGTCGTGCAAACCGTTCCAATCGACTGCATCAGGCGTTGGTAAGTCCGACATGTCGTACACTTTAGAACCACAGCCCAATCCAAGCGATATTTTGTCGTCATGGCCAAGGTAAGTCACACCATGTTCACGCGCTTTTTCAGCCAGCGCCACTTCTTTTGGGGACAGCTCAGCAGCGATTTTTGCAATCAAAACCAAAGCAGTACCTTCCATATCAAATGCAGTGCCCGCAAGTTTCGCTAAGGTTGCATTCCAAGAGGCTTCAACCAAATCTGTTGCCGCATAAAGCGCATCTGTCGGCGCGCTGATTTGCAGTGTGGCACCACCTTCAAAAACACGCATCGCTATTTTGCTATCGCTCCAACCGACGGCATCCAGTAGGTCGCGCGCGGCTGATCGCCAAAGCGACAAAACAAGCGCCTTGCTTTCTTCGCCAATCGTAGCTTCGGCAGCTGCGCCAAAGTCTGCCATCAGAAAATTGGCACCCGTCAAATGGCGAAGGTTCTTAAGGTCTTTATCAATCACCATCTTCATCCTCGTTGTCTTCTAGGCGGACACCTTTTGAATCGCGGATCATGCGCATTCCATCAAGCAACATGCTTTCGGGAACATCAGGCGCGTCTTCTACTGCTGTCGCACTTGCCAACGGATCATGCAAAGTAACATCGGAGGTTACATGTTGGGTTTCGCTAGCCTTCTTAGAAGCCGCTTTTTCATCGTTTTCCATCGCCTCACCAGGGCGGTTGAAATAAATGATCTGCTTCCATGTACGTGCAATATTATCACCAAACACCATGACAAGATCGTCAAAAACACCCATGTTAAGTGCCGCGTCCACCGCTTCGACTTCGCTGGGAATAACTTCAATCTGTCCTTCCGAAATACCATTTTTGAGTAGTGTTTTACGCAGCAATTCGGGCACTTCGGCATCACCACGTCCGCGCCGGCTGTCATCTGCTTTGCAGATGTAATGATCAAACTTACCAGCAACAATTTCTGCAGCGGCAATGATGTCTTCATCACGCCGATCACCTGGCATTGAGAAGCATAAAATTTTGCGCCCCTTGGGTTCCAATTGCGTACATAATTTTGTCATAGCTTCAATCGCAGCTGGATTATGCCCGTAGTCAAGAATGACCTTGAAAGGGTGCTCTTCAAAGATATTCAAACGACCTGGCGCTTGGAAATATGACGTTGCAAACGTACGCAGGCCTTGGCGGATATCTTCAAGTGACTTACCCATCGAGAAGCAAATAGCCGCCGCGAACATTGCGTTTTGCACATTGTGCATCGCCTTACCATCAATCGTCGCAGGAATAAGATGGGTCCACATCAACTGAATATTTGCCGAGTTCTCATAGATAGTGATCATGTGGCCGTTCATGCCCTGCTCAAGCACAATGGCACGTCCACCAACACGAACATGTTCGCGGACCAACGGATGATTGGCATTCATCGTCACGTAGCAAATGTGCTTGGCTTGGGTGTGGCTTGCCATTTTCAAACAAAGTTCATCATCGGCGTTTAGAACTGCGGTGTCCGTCGCAACCTCAACAACGATGCGTTTGACACGCGCCAGATCTTCTACTGTTTCAACGCCCTTTAGGCCTAAGTGATCAGAAGCGATGTTAAGAACAGCACCTACATCACAACGCTCATAGCCCATACCGCTGCGCAACAAACCACCGCGTGCCGTTTCCAAAATGGCAGCGTCGACCGTAGGATCGCGCAAGATCATTTGCGCCGCGCGCGGGCCAGTAAGGTCGCCTTTGACTGTAAGGTTCCCGTCAATATAGACGCCATCAGTTGTGGCCAACCCTACCATATTACCACTGAGTTTGTGAATATGCGCGACCATACGGGAAACTGTAGTTTTGCCATTTGTGCCCGTGATCGACGCAATTGGCACACGACTAGGTGTGCCCGCTGGGAATAGCATTTCCATCACAGCACCAGCGACATCGCGCGATTTACCTTCGCTGGGGGCAACGTGCATCCGAAATCCGGGCGCGGCATTTACTTCACAGATGCCCGCGTTGTTGTCTTTGTAAGACTGTGAAATATCGGCGGACAAAAAATCGACACCCCCGATATCAAGGCCAATCGCTTTGATCGCGCGTTCCGCCATATTCCGATTGTCAGGATGGACAATGTCCGTGACATCAATCGCGGTACCGCCCGTCGAAAGGTTTGCCGTAGAGCGCAAGAAAACAACTTCACCATCTTTTGGGACGTCGTTCTCGCTGTACCCAGCTTCTGCCAAGTGATCTTTAGCAGTTTTGTCCAATTCCAAACGGGTCAGGACTTTTTCATGCCCAACGCCCCGCCTTGGGTCAGAGTTTACGATTTCAATAAGTTCAGCGGCTGTGTGTTTTCCGTCGCCTACAATGTGGCCCGGTACACGCTTTGAAACAGCTTCGAGCTTACCATCAATCACCAACATCCGGTGATCGAACCCTTGGATAAAGGTTTCTACGATAACGGTGTAACCGCGCTTGTTGTATTCAAGCGCAAAATGGAACGCTTCGGCCACAGCTTCTTCGGTCTTAAGGTTGATCGAGAT
>TARA_B110000908_G_scaffold172725_1_pt1 | contig 10343 bp, 8 predicted proteins | sample TARA_B110000908 | Tara Oceans TARA_B110000908 (sample SAMEA4398067) | marine metagenome | biome: Polar Biome; feature: [DCM] deep chlorophyll maximum layer (ENVO:01000326); material: water (ENVO:00002006), including particulate matter (ENVO:01000060) such as... | depth 36 m
ATTTTCTTATTGTAGGAAGTAATTAATTTATCCGGTAAAGAAACATCAATCGTATAAAAACCTTTTTTGTCTGAAATTTCAGAAATTGTATTTACTGTTCCTTTTAGTACACCAAATTCATAATCTGGATAGTTTTGTAATTTGATGTTAACAGTTTGTCCTACTCTTACTTTACCTAAATTTTGAGCAGGAGTTTTTAACTTTGCTATAAATGAAGAGTTTTCTTTAGGAATAATTGTAAACACTAAATCACCTTGACTTACAGTTTGATTTTCACTCCAATAATTAAGAAAAGACACTTTACCATCCATTTTAGAAGTTAATATGTATCGTAATTCCCAATCTTTCAAGGTTTTTTTCAATTGATTAAAGGATTGAATAACGCTTTTTAATAAAGTCATTTCTTTACTAATACGGGCAATTTCAGTTCCTTTAGAAGTTTTATTGCTGTTAGATATAGCTTCTCTTAATTGAGAAATGGCGGAAGCCATTGTTTTGTAGCTTCTTTCCGCTTGCAAGTATTCTAATTGCTTATTTTCATATTCTTTCTCAGAAATAACACCTTTTTCAAAGAGGTGTTTATTTCGCTTCAAATCTTTTCTTTTAAAATCAAGTTCTTTTTTATTTAGATTTCTTTGAGATTGTGAATTTTTTAGTCTTCTTTTAAGTTCTGATTTAGTAACCTCATTTGCAATAGCTTCATTGGTAAAAGGTTGTAGTTCTTTGTTTAAAATGTACTGAATGTAATTATTTTCAAATAGTGCGTAGCTAGTTTCTATATCTCCTAAAAATAAAATAGGCATTTTTTCTATTGGAAAATAGAATGCCTGTTTTTGAATTGTAATACTATCGATTATTGATTTTAGAAAGAAAACATCTTGGTAATTAGCAGTATTTTCTATAATAGCTAAAGGTTCTCGTTTTAAAATTTCTTGCCCATCATTTACAAAAATCGTGTCAATTTTTCCAGAAGCTCTAGCATATTCTTTTTCAGGGGGAATTTCTGTGGTAATAATTGCATCAGAATTAATAATATCAGGATATTTGATAAACCAAGAGAGTGCTAATAGTAAAATAATCAATAAAAAAAATACTGAATTCCCCCACCGAATCATCCAATGAGGAACTTTTGTAAGAACTTCTTCACTGCGAAGTTCTATTTGTTCTATATGTTTATTTTTTCCAGACATATACTAGTTTCCAAGTTCTAATTGATTTTTCACCAAATGATAATATTTCCCTTTTTCTTTAATAAGAGTTTTGTGGTTACCTCGTTCCACTATTTTTCCATTATCTAATACGACAATCTGATGGGCATTCTTAACGGTACTCAAGCGATGAGCAATAACTACAACTGTTTTATTCTCAAAAAAGGCATTTAATTTTTCCATAATTATTTTTTCGTTATTCGCATCTAAAGCACTTGTTGCTTCATCAAAAAACAAGTAATTGGGGTTTTTATAAACTGCTCTAGCAATAAGCAAGCGTTGTTTTTGCCCTGTACTTAGTCCCACTCCTTCCATACCAATTTTTGTGTTATAAGATAGAGGTAAACTTTCTATGAATTCTTGTATGTTGGCAACATCTACTGCATGAGCTATCTTCTGTTTATCAATGTAATCTTCTCCTACAGCAATATTATTGGCAATGGTATCATTAAAAATATAGCCTTCTTGCATAACTACCCCACACTCGTTCCTCCATGTCTTTTGTGAAATGGAATTTAAATCGTAATTACCTAGTTTTATCTCTCCAGAGTTTGGATTATAAAATTTTAAAAGTAGTTTCATCAAGGTAGTTTTACCACTTCCACTTACACCAACAATAGCTGTGATTTTATTAGGAGGGATTTCTAAATCTAAATCCTTTAAAACCAATTGGTCAGATCCGATATACTTAAAGCTTAACTTATTTATTTTTAGTCCTAGATTTTTCTCAATTAGAGAAATTAATTTCATTTTATCTAATTCCTCGTCATCTTTTTCATGTATTTCAGATAAACGTTCTAGAGAAATTTTAGCATCTTGTAATTCTCTAATAAAGTTTATGAGTTGAGAAATAGGTGAGTTCAGCTGTCCAACAATATATGTTATTGCCAACATCATTCCTAGAGTAATTTCACCTTCAATAACTAATTTTGCTGATAGTATGGTAATGAGAATATTTTTAAGTTCATTAATAAAATTTGAACCTACGCTTTGATACTGTTCTAAGGCTAAAGATTTTATAGATACTTTAAATAAGCGAGCTTGCAAAAACTCCCATGACCAGCGTTTCTTTTTTTCAGCATTGTGTAATTTAATTTCTTGCATTCCAGTAATCAACTCGATAACTTTACTTTGTTCTTGTCCTAATACAGAAAACTGTTTATAATCTAAATCTTTTCTCTTTTTCAAAAAAAGTACTATCCATAAAAAATATAAAAAACTTCCAACTAAAAATATGCTAAATATTTGCAGATTGTAATGAATAAGTACAATACTAAAGATAAATAGATTAACTAAAGAAAATAGTACGCTCAAGGATGAGGTTGTTAAAATAGCCTCTATTCTTCTATGATCATTTATTCTTTGTAAAATATCTCCTGTTAATCTTGTGTCAAAAAAAGCAATTGGAAGATTCATTAGCTTAATAAAGAAATCTGATACCAAAGAAATATTAATACGAGTACTTAAATGTAATAATATCCAACTGCGTATTACTTCGATAACTGTTCTTCCAATAAATAAGGCTAATTGTGCAAAAAGAATGAGATAAATAAAATGGACATCTTGATTTTTAATTCCTACATCTACTACACTTTGAGTTAAGAATGGAAAAATGAGTTGTAGTAAACTAGAAGCGAGTAATCCGATAATTATTTGCCAGAGAAAACTTTTGTACTTAAAAGCATATTTTGATAAGAATGAAAAACCAAAACTAGCCTTATCAGTGTCAAACTTCGAAATATAAAACTTATGAGTCGGTTCTACTAATAAAGCAACTCCTTCTTCTGTTTTTTCAGTTGAATTATTTCCTATCCAATACTTTAGAAAATCTGCTTTATTGTACTTTAAGAGCCCATGAGCAGGGTCTGAAACATAAAAATAACCTCTTTGTATTTTATAAAGAACAACATAATGATTTTTGTTCCAATGTAATATACATGGTAAGGGAGTGTCTTTTAATTTTTCTAAATTGATTTTAACTCCAACTGATCTTAAACCAATCAATTCAGAAGCGTCGCTAAGGTTTAACAAACTGCTACCTTCTCGTTGAGTCTCAGAGATATCTCTAAGATATTGAAGATTGATGGTCTTACCATAATGCTTTGCTAAAATTTTAAGACATGTAGGTCCGCAATCTTTATTATCAGGCTGGATGTAGTTAGGAAATTTCTTCAAAAAATCAATGTTTTAAATTTATAGTAAATAATTATAAATTACGTCTATTTTTCATCCAATAATGAATTCAATTTTTTTATTATCTCGTCATCATTTGGTCTAGGTGCATTTTTATGAATAAGTTTTTGAGTTTTATCATATAATAAATACCTAGGAATAGTTTCAATACTTAGGTCATCAATAAAGCTTGATGTTTTTGAATTTAGTATAAAGTAATTATCTTTATAACCGTTTAAATTTTCTTCAACTGAAGCTTTTTTCCATTTTTCTTTAGTATCATTTAATGCTAGATATATAAAAGTAACTTCTTTATCTTTAAATTTTGTTTTCAATTCATGTGACGAAGGCATCGCTTGTCTACATGGAGCACACCAACTAGCCCAAAAGTCTATATATACCAATTTCCCTTTGTTAACATCTAAAACTTTCTGTAAGGTAGTTTTATAACCGTGTTCATCCAACAGAGATAAGTCTTTAGAATAAGTATAATCTAATTTATATTTTTCAATAAAATATTCAATTAATTCGCTTTCATTCTTATAACTGGATTTGAATTCATTAAAATATTTTTCTATTCTTTTATTAGAGCTTGTACTCATAATATTTTCTAACCAAATAAAAGACACATATTTTTTTGAGCCACTACTTAAATAAGTATTGATTTGTATAGAATCGTATACAGCTTCTGGATTAGGAACTGAATAATTCGAGGATTTTTTAATGTCTACTTTTTCAACAATAGCCTTTTCTAATAATGTAGTTATATATTCTCTATAAAATGAATATTTGATGAGGCTATCATTTTGTGGATATTTTTTTAGCATAAAATTATCCGTTTCTCTTATATCAAGTATTTTTTTTTGATATATAAGCCTTAAATTATAAAAATTATAAGATTCATTTGATAGTAAATTGTTTTGTTTGAGTGAGTCTAATAATTTTTTTTCAAAATTAATTTCATTTAACGCTTTTTTTAAATTTTCTTTCTTATATTCATTGTATTTTTTAGCAAAAGAATTTGAGTTTTTGAAATTCATACTTTCAATGAAGAAATGAATTTTGTTAATGTATTTATTATAACTTGGAAAATCATTACTTAAAAAATATTTTCTTAACAATAACTCATAATTGTTTTTTATATTCGTGTTTATATTTTTTAAAATCGGCATTTTATCTTTATAAGTAAAAAAGAGTGTATCATTTGGTTTAACAATAAAGCTAAATTTATCAAGGCCTTTATATTTATGTATAATTTCTATTGATTTGCTAACATTTTTAATTACAATCGTATCATTTTTTTTAATATATTTTTTAGGATAATAGTATGTGGGAATAATACCATTTAATGAATATTCTAATTCATGTTTTCCGGCATGAACATATCTTTCATCGTCTGTTGGGGAATATTTCCAGTTAATTGGAATGTTTTTTAGAATTAAGACTACATTTCCAGTAGTTCTTTCTTTTTCAAGTGTCTTACTAATTTCTTTTTTTTTACAACTAATAAATAAAGAAGTAAGTAGTATTAAATAAATATTAAATCTTATCATTTTGAACTTTATTTAAGTATTAATAATTTGAAATAAAAAGTTTTTCAGAAGAAATTAATTTTAACTTCTTCTGAAAAACAATAAATGCTAACAGTATGAGGCTCCTCCACCGTTACTTGCACAGCTATCACAACACCAGTTTCCTCCATATGTGCCTGCCCAATATGTAGCCCAGTATTTCGATGCACCACAAATCATAACACCATTACCGAGATAACCACATGTTCCAGCTCTTCCAGAACCACCTTTTACTTGGCGCATTTCATCTCTAGATAACATGTCTTTGATGTTGCTAAAACTTATTTTTTTCATAATAATAAATTTTAAGTTATACCTACTCGTTGAAAGCTTTTCGGTTTCCGCTTATTACTGATCAATAATATTTTTAATATAACAAGTATTCAAGGTCATCTATATTATATTCTATTGGTAAAAACTTACCATTACATATAATTTGAGGAGTACTTGTTATCCCTTTATTTATAAGCCATTTAAAATGACGTTCTAATACTTCATTAGATTTTTCTGTTGTGAATTTTGATTTCCAATATTTATGAATCCATTTATTTTTTTTATGAATATGATTATTGTAATAATCTGAAATTGCACTTTTAAAGTAGTCTTCAGATTCGGCTAAATAAATTTCTATCATTTTAATAGCTAGATTGTAGGATTCAGAATCTTCTTTTTCAACCAAAAAGATTTCACTTATTTGAATGTTTGTATTATATGAGGCAATGCTAGACAATTTTGTATGAGTTCTAATACAGGGTTCACAAGTAGGATTAATTACTAACAATAGATGGTTGTTTGTTTTTTTATTTCCATAGGTCAATAAATCTTTAGAAATAGACTCAAGATTAATACCAATACTCTGGTTTAGTTGTGAGAAAAAAATACTCGGTTGCATTCTAATATTATCAGCCAATTTTAATTTCTTTCTATTCTCATTAAACTCAGCAATTAAAGGCAAGAGATAGCTAGTTATTATAAGCAAAAGAATCGGAATAGAAATTACCATCAATATAAAATTAGATGACCAATATTTCGAAATAGGAGTTTGTAAATCAAATAGTAATATTGTTCCAACAACAGCTTGGGCTATCAATACCAGTTGAACTACTATACATAACTTACACCATTTTTTAGCAATTTTCCATTGATAGTATAGAGAATAAAAAACATAAGGTGAGGCAATTATTGATAAAATAGTTAGATAATTTAAAGAACGGTCATTGAATATCAAAAAAGTTACTATTTGAGAGAAAAAATAAATGAACCCAACTTCACTCCAAGAAATTAGTCCTAAAAATTTAGCTGATTTTGAGTTAAGAATACTTGAGCAATTTACTTTTTCATTCTTTTTTGCGTTACAAACTTTTTTTATAAATATATTATTTTTGTCTACTAATTGAATTAGAAGTAAAATAGATGTTACAAAACCAACAAGTGATAAAGTTTTAAAAAATAGAGTCAAGTAATTCTCAACACTTTGATTAAAAAAATGAATTAAGAAAAAGATAATTACTATTATAATTATGGGTAGTCGTAATTTTTGGGTACTTTGTTTGAAATAATTTATTGAATACTCTTTTTCAGTATTATTATAATTCTCTGTATTGATAATTAAAGTATATCCGCTCCAACTTTTTATAAATTCCTCTTTTGGTTGTGTTTCTTCATTATTTCCCTCTATAATGAAAGTAATATTGTTTTCATCTATTGATTTAACCACTAAGTACATTCCTCCATTATCATGCAGATGTACAATACAAGGCATAGAGATTTCACTCAATTGTTTATAATCTGTTTTAATAGCAACATTTTCAATTGATAATTTTGAGAGTGTTTGACTTATTGAGATTAAATCTGGGAAATATGGATTTTTCTTAAGGATGTTAATTGTAACATCTGTATATTGTATTTTTAATTCTTTTAATAGAATTTTAAGAACTTCTGGAGCATTATCTTTAAGTAACTTTCTCATTTTTAGCGATATTAATACATTTATGAAAAATTAAATTTTCGAGTCTTCCTTTAATGAGCTTATGAAATGAATCTAATGACGACTCTAAATCTTTAGGGTCAAAAAACTCTTTCAGTTTCTCTAACATTTCAAAAACCGTTAAGGAAGCATTTTTAATTATTTTTATAATCAACTGGTCAAGGTCATCTACTACAAATTCGGAATATTTTGGATTCTCAAGCTCTGGAACTAACAAAACAAATATTTCTTTTTGAAGTGTTTTCAAATTATTTTTTAATGAATGTAAACTTCCTTCGATTACCCAATTCCATTGAGTTTTTACAGTTTTTAAATTTGAATTCAAAGAAATACTCATTTTCAAACCGTCCTCACGTAGAGTTTTAAAAAAATCGTAACTTTTTAAAGAAAGTAATTCTCTTTCTAAAAGCACACTATTATCTACATTAGCAACTTGTTTGGTAAATTCAGAAACATTTTTTTCATAATTATAAAGATTTTCTAATTGCTCATTATTTAAAATTTCAATACTTCTTTTCAAATTACGAGTGTTGATTTTTTTATCTGTTATTTCTTTATATAGATATTTACTGCGGTAATAATCTTGGTATTTCACTGCTTTATTTTTTAAGTTATAACCAGCAAAATTTAAACTACTTAGCTGTAGTTCATTTTCGTATTTTTCAAAAAAAAAGACTTGTTATTCTGTGATAATAATCTGGATAGCTTTCTCTTAGTATCCATGACATTTTCTTACAGATTTTATAGTCCTTTTTAAAAGGACCAATTAAATGAAGGTATTTTTTCATTGATGGGACTAACTCAAAATCTCCCATTCCTATATATTTATTGTCAGGTATTACTCTTTCAAAAAGTGTATGTATTTTTTCATCATATTTTTGAGAAAGACAAAAGAAGAAAAACTGTTCAAAATATACGTTAAGACTTGATTTGTTTATCTTATCTAAAATAGATCTATTCTTTTCAATAAACTTAAAACATAGTGATGTGTATTTTTTTACAAAATTAATATTATGTCCTCCAAGTATTCCTGCATTATATGCAAAAATTGAAGTATTTTTTTTCTTTTATAACCGTTATATCTTTAGGTAAATAAATCAACTCTTGTTCTATACTATCAAACATTGATTCATAAAAATGTGCTGTTCCAATTTCTTTATTTTGAGCAATTAAATTAGCTTTCATAATATCTTTATTAAAAGCTTCCCAGATAAAGACATCCCCATCTACATGCAGAAAGGGTTCGTCTTGTTTTGAATAAGTATGTATTTTTGATAGTGCCCATAAATCTGAATCATCTTTATTTAACTCATCTAAATTCACTATTACTTTCGTGTAGGGAAGTTTTAAATAGTTGATTAAAAGTTCATACCCTTTTTCATCTGTGTAAAGAACAACATTGTCGTAGAATTTCCGTAGCTGAAGACAACTCAATGCCCAACTCATTAAATGATACTCTGGGGCATACCATCCAAAAGTATCTTTAATTATGTCTTTAGAATTCCCAGACCAAAATGTTTGAACAATTTTCATAGCGAATTTTTAAAATAATGATGTATTAACGATAAGACCACATAAGATTCAGAGTCCGAAATATCTAATTGATTTCTTAATTGTTTAAAGGGCTGTATATCATTTTTATTTAGAGTTAAATTTCCTAAGCCATTTAACTCCTTAAATGAATATTTCAATTTTGATGCCAAAGAAGGATATTTTCCTTTTTCATAAAAATTAAGGAGTTCTTTATAAGTCGTGGAAAAATGAGGTGCTAAAAATTCTTTACTTTCTATTGAGATGGTATTAACTTGCTTATCCAATAATATTCTTGTTTCTTTATCAAAATTGATGCTCTCAAGAAAATATTTGGATAAATCTATTATCTTTTTTGGAGAATATCCTCCAAAAACATATACAAAAACTAAAAAAAGGGTTAATAGATATTCTTCATTTTCTTTTTGATTTTCTAAAAAATGTAAGATTTCTAAATTTACTTTGGTAAGGTTAAATGATGTTTTACTTGAACCTGAATCTTCAGAAGCAGTTTTTAAAATTTTTAAACTTCCAAAAGGATGTTGTTTAAATAAATTTTCGACTTTTTCTTGTGGTTTTTCATAAATAATTCTCTCATTATTTTTTAAAAAAGTAGACCACTCTTTCCGTAGAGTCTTATTAAATCTATCTGAATCAAAAGTCTTCTTTGTTTTGATATTCAAAAACAGATAGTCTATTTTCCTATGAAAATAATCTGTAGAGATTTCTATATTTTTAAAATAAGGGATAAAAAAATTGAGGATTACAAAATTTTGATATTCTTTTTCTATGCGTGTTTTTATAGTCAACATATTAAATACGTATTTTTTTAGAAAAATTCTTTATTAATGTTGCCTTACCCCAATCTCTAGAGTTAGAGATTATTTCTTTTCCTTTCGCTTCATAATTCTTTTTATTTTCTAATGAAGTAAATTCAATTTTCAAATATTTTTCTAGTTTTTCATCTGCCTTTATAAATTCATTTACTTTATCAGTAGAAAGTCTAGTTCCATTTACTTTAAAAGTTGAGGAATTATTATCTTTAAAGTTTAAAGTTTAAAGTTAATTCTTTATTTTTAACTTTATATGTACCTTCTTTCCAATTACCCTCTAATGCAAGAGCATCATATTCGTTTGGCTTAGTAACCTTCCCATAATAAAATATTTTATTTCTTAGCAAAAACAAAATATTACTTTTTGTATAAGAATTATGTTGAACATAAATACTATCTATCCCTAAGACATTCTTATCATTTGAAAAACTTTCTTCAATTTCGTGATCAATAAATTGAGTGAATTTATCATCATAAAATATTTGCTTTTCTCTCCCTAAGTTTTCTAATCTTTGATATAAGTCATCATCTTCAAAACCCCATCCAGACATCTTTTCATCATATCCTCTTATTTTAAGAAAATCTTTTTTCTTAGCCGAAACTCTCCCATAAGAACCATCTGGTTTTCCAGAACATAAAAATATATTATTACTAAAGCTGAAATTATAATTTATATAATGAGCAAAGTCTTCTCCTAAGAAATTATCTGCATCAAGATTACAAATGATATCTCCAGTTCCAAGTTTCATGGCTACATTCCTAGAATGAGACCTATGGAAAGAAGATGGCTCAGATGTTTTATAGTAACTTAAAATACCTTTATTAATGTATTCTTTAAAATTAGATTTAATCCAATCTTCTAGTCCATCAGTTGAATTATAATCCAATAAAATAAACTCTACATTTTTGTAAGAGATATTTTTTTCAATGTTTTCAAATAGTGTCTCTTTTAGATGAGAAAGTCTATTCATACAAACAATACAAAATGATATTTTATATTTCATTGGGGTCGAAAATTTAATCAGACAGCAATTTTATCGAA
>TARA_B110000908_G_scaffold54641_1_pt1 | contig 10321 bp, 10 predicted proteins | sample TARA_B110000908 | Tara Oceans TARA_B110000908 (sample SAMEA4398067) | marine metagenome | biome: Polar Biome; feature: [DCM] deep chlorophyll maximum layer (ENVO:01000326); material: water (ENVO:00002006), including particulate matter (ENVO:01000060) such as... | depth 36 m
AACATTCGGTGTGGTAGTACTTGAAATCAGGGAATTGGGGCGTAAACGTATATTTAAGATCTGTTAGTGTAAAGTTCGTAAATAACATATATAGGTGTTAATATGTTTTAGAAAAAACTCTTCCCATAACAAATAAACTCGTACACGAACCCAATACTTTTTTAAGAAAATAGTATATATAAAATAAACACAAATGCAAAAAATACTAAAACCCAACTAAAGTATTTAAACCAACCCATTTTCGTTAAAAAGTCGTATCTGTACCGTGGTATTCCCCCACGTACGAAAATAAGTAATAGAATAAGTAGTATAAACTTAAGCCCAAAAAGTATAGTAGTTATTTGGCCCGATGACCATAAACTACTAAATAAGTTGAGTGTGAAATCAATAGAGTATACTAAAATATTTTGAATACTGGTAGGGTATAACCACGAGAGTACACCGAAATACCGGCTCTCTACACCGACTATCCCACTATCGTACATATAAGTAAACAGTGTATCACCCGCTATTAATAACCAGGGTGTTAGGTTATTTGTGAAGGGTTGGCCAAAATAAAACCATAAGTCAAATAAGTTTACTGAGTACGATAACTCCTCTAATAAGGAGGGAATTATATTACTAGGGGTTACAAAAACTCCAAATCACTGAAGTACATAAAGTAGATTGAAGTTTGATGGTAGTAGGTAAGGTGTTACCATAACGCAGTAAGTGAATAGTAAAATACCATAAACCGGTGATAATTGTATAGATCGTATACCGAATGTAGAGGTACTTTCAATTAATCTAAGTTTTATAAATTTATAGTATCCTGCAAATAACATAAATAATTTTATTAAACGCGGAGTAATCGTATATAGTCTTTATTGAGTAATGTTAGGTTCATTAAATTAGTATGTCATAAAATAAACCCGTACGGTAAATAAAACGTTACTTGGTAGGGTGAGTAAGAGGTTAGTAACCAAGTCATGAAATAAATCATTAAAAGATTAAAAGGTTTATTTTGAAATGAGAATAGTAGATATGAGACTGGTTTTGTAAAAAGTAAGGAGGTAAATTTTAATTGAGGTCGTACCCAATGTATAAACACAGGTTTATTAAGAAGTCTTAGTAGTAGTGACTTTTTAAGTCAGTACATTGTACTAATAATTAAATTATTTGAGTAAGACCCTCTGTCAACTTCAACCTTCTCAATTAAACGGAGTCAGTGGGGTTGAAGAATAAAACTAACGTATAGAGGCCAATTAAACCAAAACCTTGTCTCTAAGTAGTAAGTACTTGAGTATAGTAGTAATGACTCCTTAAGAAAAAGATGTTTTAACTCAGTAAACCATAAACTAACTAAATACATGTAGCGTCGGGTTCGTAGTAAATGAACATCGTACTTATAAAAATTCTGAGTAACTACAAAACATGTAATAAGCTTCTTCTAATAGTAAAGTAAAGTAAAGTAAAGTAAATTTAGTATTAACTAAATTGAGTATTTAAAGAGGGTTATAAACTTCTTTCTATTTAAAGTTTTTAGTACAGGGCCGTAGTGGTATTTTGATCGTGGGTTCTGCTTTTTAAATATAACAATACCACTGTTGTTGAAAACACGGACTACTGTTGAGTCAAGTCGACTTGACTCACGGTTTACACGTACGATTAGTAATCTTTTAATATCCCCTTTTATACTATACTTGTACTTAAAACCCTTATATTCATAACGAGGGGGCTTAACAATCCGAGCTGAACCTTTAACAAAAAATCCCTGACCTGTTGAGTGCCTAAAAAAACCCCTGTAAAGATGGAAAATTTTTATTCACCTTATATTAATACCGTCTGCGACGTAAACTCAAGACTCCTTTAGTAACATATATAACTAAACTAACTACCACTACTTAGGTAATTTTGCTTTTTTCGATTTCCGTCAATTAAAAAGTGACGGGAATGTATTCTGCTGCTTTATAAAACTCTGGTTTCGAATGAAAAAGCCTGATTCCCCCTTTCGTAATACACCGAACAGGTGAGTTTCGGAGAAATTTAGGTAGATAAAAAGGCGTTGTATGAGAAAATACAGTAATATAACAACCATTAAACCGAAAAATAAATTAAAGTTGAGTATATAAAAGGGGTAACTATTTAAAAGGAAGTAATTCTCTCTTAATGTATTTAACTCAGTTGTTTCGCTAACAAAATATGTTGTGTAGTAATCTAACCAAAACAGTTTAAAAAACCAAACCTTATTTAATGCTGTGTTAGTGTAAGTGTCAACTGTATCACTAAAAAAGTATAAAACTAGTGGTATAAGTAAGGTAAAAATACCAACAAAAAGGTAATGACGTGCTGATAAGTTAAATACTGATTTTTGAAAAAAAAATGATGTAAAGTGTAGTATAAAAATGAAAAAAATTAGCCCCACACCTAAATCAATAACCCATAAAAACCCAATGTAAATATCACCTTCATTAAGCAGAGATCATATACCAACCAACATTAGATATAACCCGCCTACAGAAAGTAGAACTAATAGATTGGTGTTTGTGATATAAAAAAAAAGTAAAACTATAACTAATAACTCTAGGAGAAGTATATCATTAACTAACAGATATAAAATAAGCTTCATAAATTAATAATTGTTTGTAAAACCCTTAACTTTACGTAAAAAACGTGTACTGAATTTAAAACTATTCGTTGTATTTAGGTTTAATTGAATTGTTCGGAAAAAAATTGTCTGAATAAGTACTAAAACTAAACCGATACCTAACTCCACAGCTGAGAGTAATAAAAAAAAAAAAGTAAGAGATAAGAGGTTTAAACTATTGTAGATAAAACCTGTAACAATTACTAAAAAATATAAAGTTACTCATAAAATTTCCGCCGTTAACAAGAGATGTAAGGCTGTATTCACATTTATAGAAATTGAAAGTAGTATTATAAAAAAAATGAATAGTATAAAATTAATATCACCATACGACATAAACTATAATAGAAAGTAAAGTACATTTGTATGTTAGTTAGACTAGGGTAGTCACGATAACAACTCTGTTAATGCTAAAGGCTTTAGTTATATAACCTCTACAATCACGGGCATAATAAAAACTAAGCACCCTTTTAAAAGTGTTAAGTTCAGTACCCGACAGTTTTAAACAACACTATATAGGTACTAAACATTTTATTCTTATAAATAATTAAAAACTATAAACCGTGTAATAAAGTTACACGTTAGTTATAAAGTTTGTTAAACCCCCGTTATACCCCCCCATATAATAGCGTAAACTTGCTCATCGTGTATTATCAGGATCTTTATATTTACGTATTAACTCGAGTTATTCCTCAGATTATGAACCAAGTGCGGATACTAAACACTGCTTATGTTTAAAAACCGGTAACAGGTATAAGGGGTGGGTTTAGTAACTAACTCCTTTAAAATAACTTAAGGTAACTGAAAGGGGGAGGTATAAAAATCAAGTGAATAGTAATATATAAAACTCACGTAAATAATATAATGTGATAAATTGGAAAAATGATTGACTAATACAAATTAAGTCTTTAAACGTTTTTAGGGCGTAGGCTAAAATAACCCCATACATATTTAAGTAGTAAAAGTCACCCGAGTCTACTAACTCAATACCGAATTTTTCAGAAATTAAAAACCCTAAAAATGCAGCTAGTAAAGCGGCCGAACCCCCGGAAGCAATGTCGAATGCTGGTGACCGTGAGTACTTTAGTTTTGTGTAAACGTACTCTTTACGTAAAAGGTGTAAACACATACGAGTAATTGTTGCAGGTATTTTAGAGGTTTTATCAGCTTCTATTAACAAATGTGTAGATGCACCGCTGGGGGAAAGTTCTAGCGTATATACGTTTCGAGTAGACAAACTAAAGTCATCTACAACTCAGCCGGTATAAGCTCAGTTCCCTAAAATATCACTTTTATTTACAGTTTTGGGGATAATTATCTCAAAGTCACTTAATGTAAAGTTGTTGAAATTTTTCATATGAGAGTAGCGAGACTCGAACTCGCAACCAATAGATTAAAAGTCTAGTGCTCTACCATTGAGCTATACCCCCATAAAGTCAGTATTTTATAACAACTTTATAATACTGAAGTAAGTATTTAATAAACCTGAGTCTAACACCTTTAGTTTAGTAGATGTTTTTACTAAGTTAGTTCCTCCACGAGAACCGACTAGTAAACTGTGTAGCATCCTTAAAATACACGTATAATTGGTAAGCTGACAATGTAATATAAAACCAAATCTAAGACCCATATTTAATAAGTTTAGGGGTACCATAGGGTTTAATTGTTTCGAATATAATTTCTGTAAGGAGGATGTGGGGTATAAACTTTTATAACCAGCAACCTTATACACGTCAGTACGTAGGAACTTAAAAACTATCGGTTTTACAGTTAGTTGGTTTAGTTGTACCGGGTATGAGTATTTGTGTACAAACTTTTTTAATAACAAGTATAGTTTAACGGAGTGCTCAACAATCTTTGTAGTTCAGGTAATGCTTATTCTCAGCAAAGCGTCGAATATGTGAGATAAGTCTTAGGAAAAATAAATGCATTAGTAGGCTATCGGAGGCGACAGGTAATGCGAAGTTTAAGTTTTGTAGATTATGGGTTATTGAGACTGATCCTATTGTATAAAATTTCCACTTATGTAAATAGTATAGGGTAACTTTATGGAAGATGATATCAAAAACAAACGCTATACTAAAATTTCGTACCGCCAAGTAGTGGAAAATTCAACCAACCGCAACCTCGCGGTGATTAGATTTCTCAAAAAGATGCGGCTGTATAAATGACCAGAGGTGGCGGACTTGTTTAAATGATGATCAATTAAGTGCTAAAACCTGTCTCCTAAAAACACGGTTACCAAAATACAGCATATCAATTTTATAAAAAAATAAATTAAATATTAGGTGGAAAAAGTCTTGTCACCGCCTAAATAACTTAGTTGGGTTAAAAATTACCGTGTTAGAGGATTTCTGGTCTATAAAAAAAAATCTTGCTGAGGGGTTAACTCGTGAGTGGATCTTCACTGTCTGGGTACTAACACTTAGAAATAGTTCGAACATTGTTGATGTTTTTGGTAACATATCATATGGTGAAAAGTACCGGTAATCAACTTTATTATCCCTAAACCCTGTATGACGGGAACGTGAAAGGGTTTTAAACCTAAAAGTTATGTGATCTAGTTTATGTAATTTTGCAACCATCGTACTGTAGGTATCTAAGTTTAGTTTACGTGGGAGGTAAAGTAGGTGTAATTGGTATTGTGCAAATTTCAGATGACCTTTTAAAAAGTACCAATTTGATAGTAGGTAATAAAACCATATGTAAATAAACCTTAACCGTAAAACACTGTTCGCTATAGTTTTTGGATAGTTATACCAAGTAATTTAGGTGAGTAGAGGGGGTTGAACCCTCAACCTTCAAGTTCACAGCTTGCTGCTCTACCAATTGAGCTATATCCACCCTATTTTAGAAAAAAAAATACGTATTGTAAACCATAAATGTTAGTAGTAGTGGGAAAATACCCATAAACTGTCAACGTAAATGCACATAAGAGTTTGTTAAGTTAAATGTTAGTAGTCAGGTTAGGGCGAAAAGTGACAAACCCTGTACCACAAAACCAAACTGAGTTAGTGTAAACGTGGAGAAAGAGTTAAATGACGAGAAAACGTGTGTTTTAAAACTAAAGAAACTGGAGGACTGTATAAAATCAACTGAGTTTGTTAATCCTATAGAAGTTAAGAGGAAAATTTCACCAAAATAGGTGAATATAGAGTAGTATAGTAACAAAATGTAACACATTAACCTAGACGTACCTAGAGTAGTTTGTTGTTGCCAACTCTGGTCCAAAGAAAAGTTTATTAAAGGTTTTTTATTATTTATATAACCCCCCCTAAACCATACACCGGCAGCTCAAGTGGAGCTTAGTAACTCATCAAAATACCCATACTGTGTTGAATTTTGTAGTAATGTGCTACCCCGTCAATGGGTTGAGTAAGTTCCAATAAAACCACGTTTAGGCCCAAACATGACTACGAAAACTAAGATATGCATATACACCGGTGTAAAGAATAAACTTATAAGAATAGATGCTCGTGCTCATAACGAGAGTAGGTCGTCCCGTGTCATATGAAACAATAGAAACTCTTTTCCTACATAACCTGCACTATAGGGTAATCCAGTTAGGTTAAATGCTGTTGTAAAAAGAAAAATAGTTAAATCGAACATATAACTATAGACCCCTCCCATAAACCTCATATCAGTATTACCTAGAAAAAAGTGTACAATATAACCAACTAGAATAAATAAGAATGCTTTATTTAGAGCATGTAATATTAGGTATATAAAAACTTCTTCGTAACAACAGAACCCACAACCACAAATTAAATAACCGACTTGACTAATAGTGGAGTAAGCTACCAGCTTCTTAATATCGTATTGGGCTGATGCGATAACTGAAGCGGATGCTAACGTCGTCGCCCCTCATATAATTAAAAAGGTATTAACCGTGGTGGTAAACTCAAAAAATACACTAAACCGAATAATTAAGAATACTCCAGCAATAACTAGGGTTGAGGAGTGTATTAAAGCTGACGCTGGGGTAGGAGCTTCCATAGCATCAGGTAACCAAACATGGGAGAAAAACTGAGCTCCTTTAATAGCACCTGCTGTTGATAAAGAAAATGCTAAAATTGAAATAACCTGAAACTCCCAACCAGCAATCCATAAAAAATAAGAGACTCTAAAAGGTAGTTGAACGAAAACTGCTGTTAAATCTGTTGAGTGAAATAGTAAAAGTGAGAATACAAAGGACCCAAACATAAATAAATCACTAATACGGGCGAAAACAAATGTTTTTAAAGCCGCTTTTACTGTATAAACCCGGTGAGAATAAAAATTAACTAATAGGTAGGAGAATAGGCCCATAGATTCTCAGGAAATTAGTATAAAAAAATAGTCATATGAGAAAAATAAAAACACAACACTTGTTGCAAATAAGTTCAGTAAGTAAATTAAACGTGTGACGAAAGCCTCACGATACATGTATTCTAAACCAAAAGTTAAAGCGAAAGCTGTTAGCATAATTACAAGAGCTGAGGCGAAAAGTGATAAACTATCTAAACAAAAGATGAAATGCGAGTCAATAATATCAAGAGAGTAAAAATATCGACCAAAATCTAAAAATGAGTATGAGAGACCATCATAAAAAATACTAACCTCGGATATAATTAAAAATAAACTAAATATACATGTGGCAATCGAAGCAAAATAAGTTCCATAAGCACCCAACCACTCGCGGTAAATAGAAATAAAAAAACAATTTAATAGTAGTAGTATTGGTGGGAAGGTGAAAGGGGTTGTAATCATATAATAAATTTACTAATAAACTATAGTAGTAAGGATACCCCATAACTAAAACACAGTGGGAGGGTGGCTAGTAGTAGGGCCAGTAAACTGAATAAAAATAGTGACCCGGCCTCCAACTCTGAACCAAACCACAGATTATAAAACCCTGTTACAAAAGTCTGCTGTTCATTTAAACTCGACCTGAGTAAAAAATGATAACTGTCAACCCCACCTAACATAAACTCTAACCAGTTTAGTACTAGTGGCAAAACTTCGGAGTTTCTTACAGAACTAAATGAAATGTTAGTGAAGTCTGAATTTAGGATTATGTTAGGTGTAAGTTGTAGACCTAATTCCAAAGATAGTGGTAGTATATAGAGTGTGTTTCCTGTACTTACAAGAAATAGAACTGAAAAGCATGTAGTAAAGAGAACTATACTAAAACATAATAAGAATATTAAATGCTCTCACGTACGGGTAAAAATTGAATAGTAGTAGTACAACGTGAGTTTTAGAGATAGTAATGGTGTAAAAACAGTTAGTACTATAAGTAGTGTTAGTGGGGGTGCCCACCCCCACATAAATACAAGAAGTAGTGTATAGAGTGTAAGTACTTGCGAGTTGTATATAATAAAAACAAACAGCTCGTTAATAAACCCCAGGCTAGTAAAAGTTAGTGCTAAAGTTTTTAATACTGTATCGAAAAAATTATAGACTAAAAGTATTGTTAAGATAAATATACTAACAGAGAACCCTGACCGAAGTTTTTTCACCCCAGTTAAAGGACCTAATAATACAGTATTATAGGTGTACGACCGAACTCAGACTATTCTAAAATAAGATAGCCATAATAAAAAACCAAGAATACCCCATAGTGGCATATAAATTAATTTATCAACTAGTTCATCATCAAGTAGGTCTTCACTAAATAAGTGCGTTGTGAATTTTAGAGAGCACTGGGTGATTAAGTTTATTGAGAGTAGAGTAAGTAGGCATAGGTACAACCAACCTAGAAGACCGCGGTAGTTAATAATGTGGAGTAGGTATATATAAACAAGTAGAATAACTAGTGAAAAATACTCAGAAATATCCCAGTTTCACCAACCTCCCCAGCTACCCTCTTGTAATGCTCACCATGACCCAAGAACTAATGTAAAACACGTTAGTGTAAAAAATCTTAAAACAAACCAACCTATCAACAACATCCAATTAATATAAAAGTAATCTACACAACGACTATTCAGCATGAGAGGTAATATAAAGACCAATGAGTACAAAAATGTTAACAAACCCAAAAATAAAGTTGGATGGTATTGATTCAGGGGGTTAAGTAATAGTGTATTGAAATCCAAACTGAAATCATTTAGTAAAAATGTATCTGTACTTAATAATCAGTAAAGTTTGAAGACAGGTAGTAAACCTCAACATAAACATCAGTAGACAAGATAGTAAATATTTACTAAAAAAAACTCCCCGTATAGGAGTAGTAGTACACCAATAATTAGCTCAAACATTGGGGATCACCATAACGTGGATCACCAGTAAAAGTAAACTGTTAGGTAAAACTCATTTGTGTTAAGCTTTTCAAAAACGTCTAACTCATTTAATGAGAAGTTTGTTAGTGATACAAAATCCATAAAAAGTACTAAAAGTGTGGACGATAGGAGTGTTCAGGAGTAAAAACTACAAACCCATAGTAACAAATATATAACTACCAACTAGCACGTGATAAGCCGGGTATATTTGAATTATATGCATTATCCCGTAGTATAAAGCGTCCGTAACGAGTTTTATTGTTAACACTCCACACCCGACCCGATAGTACACACCTATTACGTACTTGTGTAACCGAACTAATTCTAGGTAAACGGGTTAAAAAACATACAGCCTGGTAACGTCGTGAGAATGGTACTAAATGTGATGACTTAAGTGACTTTAATAACCTGCGCTTTATCTCAGTTTTTATAAACATTTTACGTTTTATTACATCCATCCTAATTCAAGCTGTCCTTCTATCCATAATTAATTTCACTAAATATACTTAGTCACGGTTATTTAAGTATTTCCTATCACGTCGACGAACATGGTTAGATAAACCTTCAGGTCTGTGCATTCCATAGATTGACCGACGTCGTTTTTTTGTAACAACTGGTGAAAAATCAAACTTACCACGAATAACCGTATAACCAACCCCTGGTAGATCATTAGCACGCCCGCCCTCAACCAAAACACGGTTATAACGGCTACACAAGTAACCTTTACCAGGCATACGCGCAGTTACACGTAAACTACTATTTAATGAGACTTTAGCGACATGTCGTATAGCTGAGTTAGGTTTTTTAGGTGTCATGGTAGTGATACGAGTAACAATTCCTTTTGCTTGGGGACAACCTTTTAGTATAGATGTTCTTGATCACGCAGGTGTTACATATTTAGGGCCCGACTTTAACTTAAAACGTTTTCTACGAAATGACTGAATACATGTTGCCAATTATAAATTATACTATGCGATGAAGATAAAGACTGCAACGAATAGTAAAATAAAAGAAAAACTTTCAACGAATGCGAACCCTAAAGCTGCGTAATTGAATAATAGTTCCTCTTCAAATGGTGCTAATGAAACACTATAGATTAGCGAGGCAAAAATAAGCCCAGTAGCTATAGCGCATCCGGTAATAGGTAGAAATACAATTGATAGTGCTAGCATTTTTGCGGATTTTACAAATAACATCGAGTAGTTTTGGGTATAAATATTTTATATAATCTCTTTCGTACAAGGGGTACTATAACAATTTTATAACTTAGTGGTAATAATTTTGTGCAGGGGATTGTGTTATGAGCTATTAAAGACTTTTTATGACTTTTAGGCTTAAAATAGTAAAATAACCACCCACAACCTAGGGTTTTACGTAGGTTTAGGTACCGTATATAAATCTTTACAGGACTTTAACCTTATTTAGTAACTTA
>TARA_B110000908_G_C10267373_1_pt1 | contig 10308 bp, 10 predicted proteins | sample TARA_B110000908 | Tara Oceans TARA_B110000908 (sample SAMEA4398067) | marine metagenome | biome: Polar Biome; feature: [DCM] deep chlorophyll maximum layer (ENVO:01000326); material: water (ENVO:00002006), including particulate matter (ENVO:01000060) such as... | depth 36 m
CGCTGCGCTGCAGCTTCCCGAGAGCGGACGTTCATCGTAAGCGCAGCAATTTGAACTCATCAAGGTCAGCTCACCGGACAATACAGCCATTCAGTGAAAAGCCGCCAATGGCGAAGAATGCGCCAAAACGGGTCTGCGTGTTATTAGGCTTCGACGTGCTTCAGCCGTCTTAACAATCTTCAAAAGGACGTTTACGTAGGTCAATTCCAGAAGGTCTCGCTGAGAGCGGCTTCCGCCAAGCCTCTCCGTCAACCCCACGGCACCACCGCCGACGATGACATAGTCAAGTTCTATATCTGTGGCCAAGTCAGGCTCCCCAATTTCCGAATTTAACGCCATCCGATTGTCTGCAGATTTTTATCGGCCCAATTGGCAGGTTGCTCCTCGAGAGTGGTCTCTAACAGTTCGTTCCATTTGTTCAGGAACGCCATCATTGAAATCATGCCAACAATGTAGGTGATTGTGTTGTCGTCATAATAGGCTTTCAGTGCGGATATATCTTCATCGCGCACTTCACTTGGGATACGCGCAGAATTTCTGCAAAGGCGCAGAATAGCCCGTTCACGCTCATCATATATTGGAGACCAGTCGAAATCGAAAATCCCCAAGATTTTTGCGCGTTCTAAGCCACGTTCCTCTGCGCCAAAGGCACAATGGGCAGAACTATAGTGAGATCCAGCATAATGGCTGTATGCAAATGTAACGAGCCTTCGGGTCTCTTCATCTACATCGTCAGTGTACCAAAAGGCGTCCATCATCGCGCCGACAGCTTTAACAGTAAGAGGGTTCCGCGCCATCGTCAAAAAACTGTTTGGAACATATCCCAACGCATCCTCCATTTCCGAAAATGTTTTTTCGTGCTCGGACGCGTCCTCACGCGCTAGCGGTTCAATTCTGGGCATTTTCAACCTACAAGTTTAAATTATTTAGGATTAGTGTTTGGGCAATTGCATCTGACGTTGGGCCGCTCCGTTCTAAGTTACTGACGGGATACGACATAGCCAATTTCTAAACCGGTACTCATATGGCGCTCTCATCCACAGCCCATGTGTTACATGTAATAGATATAGAAATCCCTCAGTGCTTGCGGGTCGAGGTTTTCGGTTTTCTCAACTTCGGCTTCCTTCATGAATACGTGGTTGCTGACCAAACCAGTGCCGACCGCACCGGCCAGTACCGTATCAGCGGCCAGGTCAGCGACAGCTGTTTTCAAATCGGTTGCTGCGCCAATTGTCGCGTCGGTTTCAACAAATCCGTCGCCCGTTTCAATCGCTTGCAATTCATAGCCATTCTCGACGCCTAATAACGCAGCCTGCAAAACGGCGGCCACGGCAGTGTAGGGATTGGAAGATGCGTCGGCCATACGATGTTCCAAGCGCGCCTTCGAACCGCCTTCGCTGCTGATGCGCGTCGTCACGTTGCGATGGTCACCGCCCCAATTTTGCCAATGCCCAGACAGCGATCCAGGTTGCAAACGATCGTAGGAATTGGCTGTTGGCGCGATCAATCCCGCGAGGCCTTTATGGTGGTACAAGAGCCCCGCAAGGCAACTGCGCGCAAGATCGTTGAGATGCTCTGGCCCGCCTTTGCCTCCTGTTGAAAGGGCGTTCTCGCCAGACTTATCGTTGAACGAAAAGTTGATGTGCATCCCGTTACCGCCTGCCTCGGCGATTGGCTTGGGCATAAACGTCAGGATCACGCCTTCCCCCAAGGCCACTTCGCGTGCCATCTGGCGGAACAGGATAATATCGTCGACTGCCTTCACCGCATTGTCGAAAGTAAGCGTGTATTCGAACTGCGGGCTATCATATTCGGCCGTGATCATATCGAGGCTAAAGCCAAGTTCGTCGGCTACGTCCCAAATTGCATCGTTAAATCCGCGCGGATCAGTAAACGGGCCTGTGCCGTAAACAACAGCGCCAAGACTGTCATAAGGGACGAGTTTGCCATCGTCGTCTTGGATGAATGCGTAGGCCTCAAGCTCAATGCCAACCTTCGGCGTCAGGCCCTTTACCTCCCACGCCGCAACCGCTCGTTTGAGCGCGCCACGTGGACACATCTGCAAGGGCAAACCGTCCGTGTCATATAGATCGCCCAAAACGATCTTGGTCCCGCTTTCCCAGCAGTCACGAATGTCATCCGCGTTCCAACGCAACTCCATGTCGGGCAGGCCTTCCATCATCATCGCACCGGGGGCGGGCAGCAGGTCTTTGTCGTAATGCACACCAAAGGTGGAGCGACAAAACCGCGTGGCATCTGTCCCTATCTTGCTGTGGGGCAAGTATTTTCCACGCATAATGCTTAGGTGGTCGCAAAAGACCGCGCGCAATCTATCGTTCATTATCTTCTCCAGTTTAGGCGCGCGTGATCCGCACGGGCAGCGACTTAAGGCCGCTTACAAAGTTCGAGCGCAGGAACAGCTGTGGCCCATCCGCTTTGATGTCAGAGATCCGCTTGCTGAGTTCTTGGAACAGCACCGTTACCTCAAGCCGCGCAAGCCACATGCCAAGGCACAAGTGCGGCCCACCCAGCCCGAAGGCGAGGTGTTTATTGGGGTTGCGTAGCAGGTTCACGCGATTGGGCTCGTCAAAATAGGCGTCATCGCGGTTGCCCGATGCGAACCAATACAACACCTTGTCGCCCTCGCGGATGGTCTTGCCATGCATCTCGTGATCTTGCGTCGCAGTGCGGCGAAAATAGGTGGCGGGGGTGGCCCAGCGGATCACTTCATCTGCCATTGTATCCCAAACCTCATCTCCCGTTTTCATTTGGGCCAACAATTCGGGTTGTTCGCACATGGCTTGGATGCCTGCGGCGATGGAATAACGGGTCGTGTCATTGCCCGCGGCGACCAGCAAGCAAAAGAAATTGCGGAACTCGGTTTCCGAGATCACGTTCCCATTTTCATCAGGCCGCAAAATCAGATGCAGGATGCCATCCGTGTCACCGCTCGCGTTTTTCTTCTCCATCAGGTCCTTGGCATAGGCATACAATTCAGCGCCGGCAGGAGAGTTGAAAGGCATCATACGAAACTCGCCCGTGCTCATCTTATCAAGCACATGCGAGGTGAAGTCGGGATCGGTATTTGCAATCAGAGCGTCGCCTTTTTCTACCAGCCACGGCAGGTCTTCGTCAGGCGTGCCAAGGATGCGGCCCAGCACCATCATCGGCAAGGCGCGCGCAATCTTTTTGGTCGCATCAAATTGGTCGTCCTGCAAAGCCTCGTCCAGAATACCGATGCAAAGCTCGCGAATAACCGCCTCAAATCCAGCGATGACATTCTTGGAAAACGCACGCGCCAATTTCATGCGGATTTGTATGTGATCCGGGGCATCAGTTTCCTGAAAGGTGCGCCGCGCGAGGTATTCTTCGTAAGTTTGATCCTCCATGCGGATGCCTTGGGCCGAAGAAAACACTTTCGTGTTGCGGTTCATCTCTAAGATGTCGGCATAGCGTGTTACGGACCAAAACCCCTTGCCGGTATCCCATTCCGTCCAGTGCAAAGGATCGTCGCGACGGAGGCGTGCAAAGGTGTTGAAGGGCGATCCGCTCACAAATGTGTCATGTGATGTAAGGTCGGCAAAACCATCATCCGTCGGTGTCCAAATGGTCATGCTTTTACCTCTTGTGCTTGCAAGTTACTTAGCATGATAAGTAAATGTACTTTAAAAGAAAGTCCTGAAATGCGCCTTGCCCTCTTGATGACCAACACGGATGAGAGTGCATTTGCACAAGCCCATCCCAAAGACGGTGAGAAGTTTGCGCAGCTGATCCAGTCCGTACGGCCTACATGGGAAGTAACTTCCTATTCGGTGAAGGACGGCGTGTTTCCAAGCGACATAGCTACCTATGACGGCGTGATGATTTCCGGCAGCCCGACATCTGTGCATGATACCGACCCGTGGATAGAGCAGCTCCTTCAGCTTATTCGAGATATCTATTCACAGGGGTTGCCGATATTTGGCGCCTGCTTCGGACATCAGGCGATTGCATTGGCTTTGGGAGGGCAAGTTGGGCCGAACCCTGGCGGTTGGGTGTTCGGACTGACCCATTCAGATATCGTTCATAAAACCAGCTGGATGCAGGACCTCCCAGCGACCCTGAAACAATATGGTGCGCATATTGAACAAGTGCTTGAAATGCCAAAAACCGCTGTCGTCATTTCATCTAACAGCACCTGCCCCGTCGCGGGTTTTCACATTGAGGGCAAGGTTTACACAACCCAGAACCATCCTGAAATGACACCTGAATTCGTGGCGGCCTTGGTAGCGGAATACACACTTAAACTACCTGCAGACGTCGCGGCAACGGCAAAATCATCAATTGCAGTCGACGCCGACACATTGGTTTACGCCCACTCAATCGCGCAGTTTTTCGAGAACGCGGTTGCGCCTTAGATCTTGCGCAAGCGTTGCGACGCGTCCTTTGCCGCACCACGAATCGTGCGGGCAAACGATGTCACATCGATCTCGGTTGCAATAAACGTCGCCCCTATTTCGCGGCATTGCTGTTGTAGTTCAGTGTCCAAGGTCAGGATGCCAGCAGCCTTACCAGAGGCGACAATCTTGGTCATCGCACTAAGAACGGCGGCTTTCACCTCGGCCGCACCAGCCTGCCCAATGAACCCCATATCAGCGGCCAGATCGGAAGGCCCGATAAACACGCCGTCAATTCCATCCACCTTCAAAATATCATCCAGCGCGTCCATGCCTTTTTGGTTTTCGACCTGTGCCAGCAGGCAAATTTCATCGCGTGCGGTGGTCAAATAATCCCCAATCGCCGCGAAGTCGGACGCCCGCGCCAAAGCCGACCCAACACCGCGCACCCCGTGTGGCGGATAGGTGACCGCATCGACCAGTTCACGCCCTTGATCCGCACTTTCGACCATTGGGATCAACAGACTTTGCGCCCCTGCATCAAGGAGTTGCTTGATGATCCAAGTTTCCCCAATTGGCGGGCGCACAACGGCGTGGCTATCGCGGGCCGCGATGACCTGTAATTGCGCAACAATCGACCGCAAATCATTGGGTGCATGTTCGGCGTCGACGAGTAACCAATCAAACCCAGCACCTGCGCTGATCTCGGCAATATACGGATCAGCCAAACCCAACCAACAACCAAGTTGAAGCGTATCATTTTTCAAGGCGAATTTGAACGGGTTATGGGGCGCTGGCATTTTGGTTTCCTATTCGAATGAAATATCGACGCGACCAAAGTCGCCAAAATCGGCAGTGATGTTTGCCCCTGATGGGCATTCAACAGGGCGAATAAAGCTGCCTGATAGAATAATCTGACCAGGTTCGATGCTTTGGCCGTATTGCGCCATGCGGCGAGCCAACCAAACAACGCTTTCAACCGGATCGTTTAGCACCCCTGCCCCAAGGCCGGTTTCTTCAACCTCTCCGTTGCGCGATGTGATCGCGCCGACCCATCGCAGATCGAAGGCATCAACGGCGTGGCGTTCAGCCCCCAAAACAATGCCCGCATTAGCGGCATTGTCACTGATCGTATCGAATACTGAGCGGGTTTGGCTTGTTATAGGATCAGCCCGAAGAATACGGGTGTCGAGGATTTCGATGGAAGGCACGACGTAGTCGGTTGCCGCCAAAACATCTTCGCGGGTAACGTCAGCGCCGCCCAACGGGGCTTTCAACACGAACGCAATCTCAGCCTCGATACGCGGCTGGATAAAACGTCCCTTTGGAACCGTTCCTCCCGTTTCAAACACCATATCATCAAACAAAATCCCACTGTCGGGAATGTCGATATTCAACGCATATTGCATCGCCTTGGATGTGAGTCCGATTTTCCACCCAACGACGCTGCGACCCTGTTCAAGTTTGGCGCGGTAAATCGCGTTCTGGATCGCATAGGCGTCGTCCATTCCCATATCAGGATGCTTGCGGGTCAGCAGGCCAATCTGGAGCCCTGTGCGCTCTGCCTCCAATAAATCGGCAGCTGCGCGAGTGTGGTCTTGCGGGGTCATACCACTTCGTCCGCGACGGTGTTGCGCAAGGTGCCGATACCGTTTACCTCAACTTCAACCACATCCCCGGGTTTCAGATATTGCGGCGGCTCAAGGCGCGCGCCTGAACCAGTCGGCGTACCCGTGACAATGATATCGCCTGGCTGAAGCGTCATGAAGGTCGAGATATACTCAATCTCGCGGCGGATCGGATGCATCATGCGCGACAACACATCGTCTTGACGGACCTCACCGTTCACGCGGGTAATAATGCGCGCATCGTCAAGCTGGCTCGCGTCCTTAAACGGCACCAACCAAGGTCCAATGGCACCTGAATTATCCCAGTTTTTGCCTTGAGTTACATTGAATTTTGCGTGGCGCACCCAGTCGCGGATGGTGCCTTCGTTGCACAGCGTAATAGCCGCGATGTGGTCATAGGCATCTGCTTGCGAAATGCGGCGACCCGCCTTGCCAATTACAATCGCAACCTCGCCCTCGTAGTCTAAAGTTTCGTTTTCAGGCGGGCGGATCAGCGAGCGGTTATGACCTGTGAATCCGCTGGCGAACCGCGGGAACAACGACATGTATTTTGGTTGATCGGACCCGTCTTTGTATTCCGCATTGCGGTCGGGAAAGTTCACGCCAACGCATAAAATGCGCTGCGCATTTGGCAGCACCATTTCAAATTCAAAATCCGTATGGGTCGCAGTCTTACCCGCTGCCACCTTTTCCAGTGCGTCCAAACCATCCGCTTGGATCACGTCAAACAGCGTCGGCCATTGCGGAAAATCATCGTTCAGCGGGACCATACCGTTATCCGTTACAGCCCCGAAAAATGTTTCGTCGTCTGCAGTATATGTTGCATATTTCATCGAATTTTTTCCCATACTTCTTGAATGACGCCGCGCGCCATCATCACATCGTCGCGTGTTGTATCAAATTGACCGACTTGGAATCGAATGATCTTGCGGCCCGCAAAACTGCCCTGTGTCAGGTAAATCCGCCCGTCATCGTTTAGCGCATCGACCAGCCGTTGCTGGTCATCATCGCTTCCCGGACAGCGGAACGAAAACAGGCTAAGGATCGGGTCTGTCACAATCTCGAAACCTTTTATCTGGCGGATTTCTTCGGATAATTCACCCGCCCACACGATATGATTGCGAATGCGTGTACGCAGCCCTTCAAGCCCGTAAGACCGGATCAGGAACCAGATTTTCAACGCCCTAAAACGACGCCCTAGCGGAATGGTCCATTCGGAATAGTTGGTGACACTCTCCCCTGTCGTTTTCAGGTACTCAGGCTCGATCTTGAGCGTGTTCAGTTGCGGTTGCGCATCGCGTAAAAACTGAACTGAACAGTCAAACTGCGCGCCCAGCCATTTATGCGGGTTAAAGACGATGCTGTCGAACCCGTCCACATCGGCCCAGAAGTCCATCTGTAATTCAGGGCAAATCATCGCAGCCCCGGCCCATGCTGCATCCAAATGGGTGTAAAGATCTTCATCTTGGGCGACTTGCAAAATTGGCCCCAACGTATCGCACGCTCCGATGCCGGTACCGCCGGTGATTGCGATTATGCCCGCTGGCGTATGACCTGCTGCGCGGTCCGCTGCAATCGCCGCACGCAGGGCATCTACGTCCATCGCGTATCGTTCGCCAGTCGTTGCGATCTTTACCAAGTTCGCTTGTCCAATCCCCGCGACCCAACATGCGCGATCAATCGAGGAATGCACTTGATCAGAACAATAGATGCGCATGTGGCCCTTGTTGGCCAACCCATCACGGTTGCCCGTATAGCCCGTAGCGCGTTCGCGCATGGTCAGCACGGCGGACAAAGTCGCGGACGATGCGCTGTCTTGGATCACGCCGACAAAGCCGTCCGCCAACCCCAAGGCTTGGCGCAACCAATCGACCATGACGGTTTCGACTTCGGTCGCGGCGGGTGAAGTTTGCCACAACATACACTGTGCTGCGATTGTGCTGACCAACATTTCAGCCAACATCGACGGTGGTGCTGCATTGCCAGGGAAATAGGCAAAGAAGCGCGGATGCTGCCAATGGGTGATACCAGGCATTACGATTGCCTCGAAATCCTCCATTATCTTGTCCATCGCTTCGGCCGCATCGGGTGGCGACAAGGGCAGTTGAGCCGCCGTATCCCCGAACGCAGTTTGCGCACGCACGGGCCGGTCGCGCAGGGTTTTGTGATACTCTGCACCCCAGTCTGATATGTGTTTGCCCCAATGGGCGAATTCATCCCAGTTCATGTGTCAACCTGTCGCTTCAATCCCACCCATACAGATGTATTTTGTTTCCAAGAAATCATCGAGGCCCTGACGCGCGCCTTCGCGCCCCAATCCCGATTGTTTCATGCCCCCAACGGGGGCCGCTTCACGCATCAGGGCAGGGTTTTTCAGGGCCAATGTCATCAAGGAGCGATGATTGGGCTAGCTTTAATTTCAGAGTCTTTTGTGTCGACACCAACGAACTTTGTACCGTGCTTGAACCAACTTTCTGGTGCTGCAGCGCCCCAAAGGGTCTGGCGCTGCGGATCTTGCAGGTCCCATTTGATGGGTTCCAGATCGGGGTCAACCGTTTGGTAGTCCGAGCAATAAATCTCAATTCGGTGACCATCAGGATCAAGGATATAGAGAAAGAAGGCGTTGGAAATCCCGTGACGGCCGGGGCCACGTTCGATGTTGTCGACGTATCCCGTCGTCGCCATCAGATCTAGCAGATCAATGATGTTTAGCGGCGTCGGAACCCAGAATGCAACATGGTGCATGCGCGGGCCAGTGCCGTTGGTAAAGGCCATATCATGCACGCCACCTTTGCGGTGCATCCATGCCGCCCACAGCTTTTTGCTGTCGTCATCCTCGGTGTATTCAGTCACGCGAAAGCCAAAATCGCTGTAGAATTCTACTGACGCATCCACGTCGTGTGAGAAGCAGTTGAAGTGATCAATTCGAAGCGGTTTTACACCACGATACAGCGCATATTTCTGGTGGATTGGTTCAAGACGATCCATCTTGTGGTAGAATTCCAGCGGAATTCCCATGTTGTCAGACGTCAGCAGCGTTTTGCCTTGGTAGGGACGATCCACCCAGGATGTCGGGCGGCCTTTGCCTTTAAAATAGGCTTCGGCTTTGTCCAAATCCGCTTCGTCGAACGTCTTGAAGCCCATGACTTCGACTGTGCCGGGTTGATCGGACTTTTGCAAAATAATACAGTGGTGACCGCGTTCTTCCATCGCACGCAGGTAGATATGGCTGTCGGATTCATCCGTGACCTGTAGGCCGACGATGTCCGTATAAAACGTCTTGGATATGGCAAGATCGGCCACGTTCAAGCACACATGGCTGAGGCGAATGGTGTTGAAGTCCGGGTATAGATTTGGTGCTGGTACGGGCATCAGAGGGCTCCCAATTTTGTGATGTTATGTTGTCCAGTCGCAAAGCCGATATGCTTTTGCTCCATGTAGAATTCAAACGACCAATCGCCGCCGTCACGGCCAATTCCGCTGGCTTTGACACCGCCAAAAGGTGTGGGCAGGTGGCGGACGTTTTCGGAATTGACCCAGATCATCCCCGCCTCAAGGGCTTCGGTAAACCGCAGCGCGCAGGTTAGATCGTTGGTCCAAACGTACCCCGTCAGGCCATAGTCCGTGTCGTTCGCCATGCTCAGCGCTTCTTCTTCGGTCGAAAACGGAATTGACGTCAGCACAGGGCCGAAAATCTCTTCCTGCGCGATGCGCATTTTGTTGGTCGCGTTGGTGAACAGCGTCGGGCGCACGAAATAACCCTCATCGCCAACCTTTACGCCGCCCGCTGCGACAGTCGCGCCGTCTTCCTTGGCGATGTCAAAATAGCTGGTGACTTTGTCATAATGTTCCTGCGTTACAAGCGGACCGATTTCAGTGGCCGGATCAAGTGGATGCCCAACCTTGATATTATTAACCCGTGCAACCAGCTTGGCCTCGAAATCCTCTCGGACCGTGTCTTGGATCAACAGGCGCGACGACGATGTGCAGCGCTCGCCATTGATGGAATAGATCATAAAGATCGCAGCATCCAATGCGCGATCAAGATCGGCATCATCAAACACGATGATGGGATTTTTGCCCCCAAGTTCAAGGTGGTTACGCTTATGCGTGTCCGCGCCCTGTTTGGTTATCAGGCTGCCGGTGCGGGACTCCCCAACAAAGGCAATCGCCTTGATCTTGGGATGTTCGCACAGCGCTTTACCCGCGCCTTCGCCAAAGCCGTTCACCGTGTTCAAAACACCTGGTGGCAGGCCTGCTTCTTCGGCAATTTCGACCAACAAGCGTGCAGTCAATGGCGATGC
>TARA_B110000908_G_scaffold165842_1_pt1 | contig 10299 bp, 13 predicted proteins | sample TARA_B110000908 | Tara Oceans TARA_B110000908 (sample SAMEA4398067) | marine metagenome | biome: Polar Biome; feature: [DCM] deep chlorophyll maximum layer (ENVO:01000326); material: water (ENVO:00002006), including particulate matter (ENVO:01000060) such as... | depth 36 m
GCCTATTTGTGTGCGGTGATGGACTGGAATTCGCCAAAGTCCTTGGCTGGGCGGCTTCCAACACCATGGAAACAGGCTTCTGTCTGGAGGCTCTCGATAGCGCCCTGAGAAACACAGGCAAAGTTCCCGAGATCTTCAACACCGACCAAGGCTGCCAATTTACCTCAGCGGAATGAATCGGGTGTTTGTTAGATCTTGGAATAAAGATCAGCATGGGTGGCAAAGGACGCTGGATGGACAACGTCTTCATCGAACGACTTTGGCGGAGCGTGAAATATGAGGAGATTCACCTCTTCGAGCACGCCACGGTCATTGAACTCTGCGCGGGTCTAGAAAAGTGGTTTGAACGCTACAACACCTGGCGGCCACACGAAACTCTTGGGAATCAGACACCAGCCGTGGCCTACGCCGATGAAGACATCGGAGGTTCCTTGGCTGAGGTTGTCATCAAATCTAAGAAAACAGCCTAACCTCCAAGCCAGAAAACCACGCCCCCCCGGAGGGCCGAATTTGGGAAGGAGAATCTCGGAATGGAGCGTAGCGGAATGGAGGGATTCTCCTTCCCAAATTCGCACATCCTCCGCTCTCTACTTGACCACCCTCATCCAATCTCCTACAACAATCCCGCACCCCGTCATCACAACTTAACTTAGCCTCCCAGTGGCCGAACTATGGGGTCCACCTCAAACTAAACTTAAATAAACTTGCAAAAAAATCCACATTATGAGTCGCCCACTGCCCTTTTGACCTAAGATCTTATCAAATCATGAATTTAAGGCTTGTTTCGGGGTTTCCTTTTCCACCAAATAAGCTTATCCCAGCGCTGCAAAACACCATGAGCAACCGTATTGATACCACCTTTCAGCGACTTCGTAATAATAGCGAAGCTGCATTTGTCGCATATGTCTGTGCTGGCGACCCTAATTATGATGCGTCGCTAGCCACGGTCAGGGCCCTTGCTGATGCCGGAGCCGACATCATTGAACTAGGTGTCCCCTTCTCCGATCCGCAAGCCGATGGCATCGTCAACCAGCTTGCAGCCGAGCGAGCGTTACATAACGGAATGTCTGTAGATAAGCTAATCCAGTTCATCCGTGACTTCCGCACCACCCACGATACGGCCATCGTGCTCTTTACTTACCTCAACCCGGTATACGCCTATGGTTATGAGAAATTCCATATCGATGCCTCAGCCGCTGGGGCTGATGGAATACTATTATTAGATCTCCCACCTGATGAGGTAGCCAACAACAAGGAACTCGAATGCACCAAAGGGCTCAAACATATCACGCTCATCTCTCCGTCCACGCCACCTGAGCGCATGCAAATGCTTGCCGCCCAATCCGAGGGATTCATCTACGGCCTCTCACGCATGGGAGTCACTGGTTCCCAGGCCGCTCCATCAGCTAGCATCGGCGCACTAGTAGCATCGATCAAGCAACACACCGACACTCCCGTCTGTGTTGGCTTTGGTATCAGCACCCCGGAGCAGGCATCAGATGTCGCCGCTGCATCAGATGGTGTGGTGGTAGGCTCAGCCATCGTCAATCAGGTTGCAGAAAACGCCAACCATCCTAATTTAGCGGGAATCATCAGCGAGTTCACGGCTCCTCTTATTAGTGCTACTAAAACCCCCACCACCTAATGACTCTTCAATTTCACAAAATGAACGGTGCTGGCAACGACTTCGTTGTCATCGATAACCGTGCACTCGATATCAACCTAAGCCGCGATCAAATCGCAATCCTCTGCGACCGTCAGCGCGGCGTGGGTGCCGATGGCTTATTAGCCGTCGAACCTGCCGAGAATGGTGCCGACTACAAGTTCCGCTATTACAATGCCGATGGCGGCGAAGCCGAAATGTGTGGCAATGGTGCACGCTGTTATGGAAAATACACCGCCATGCTATCGGGCGATGGCACGGATCATATAACCTTTGAAACCATCGCCGGCACCTTAAGCGCCGATCTCATTGGCGACAACGTTCGTATTGCCATGTCCGACCCATTCGACCTCGAACTCAATGCTGACATCAACATCGACGACCTATCCGATGACATCCATGTGCTCAACACCGGAGTCCCCCATGCCGTCGTCTTTACCGATGACTTGGAGAACTTCGACGTGCTAAAGCATGGCTCGGCCATTCGTTACCACGATCACTTCGCACCCAACGGAACGAATGCCAATTTCACCAAAGTCATCGGCGCGCAGCACATCGCCATCCGTACCTACGAACGTGGTGTCGAGGGCGAAACCCTCGCCTGTGGCACCGGCATGACCGCATGCGCCCTTGTCCATAACCTTCTCAATGGAGCCAGCTCTCCTATCAGCGTCGATGTCGAAGGTGGCGAGACTCTGGAAATCGGTTTCGAAGCTGGCTCAGACAGCACCTTTACTAACGTCACCCTCACTGGCCCAGCCGACTTCGTCTTTGCAGGCGAGATTACCATCTAATTTTCAAATTCTAAACTAACAACTTCAACATCATGTTTCAAGGAACCCACACAGCACTCATCACCCCTTTCCGAAACGGTGTAGTCGACACCGATGCCTTCCGATCCCTCATTGACCGCCAGATCGAAGGTGGAGTCGACGGTATTGTCCCATGCGGCACAACCGGAGAATCCCCCACCCTAGGACGTCAGGAACACCTCCACGTCATCGAACTCGCCGTCGAATACGCAGCGGGTCGAATCAAGGTCATCGCCGGCACCGGAGCCAATGCCACCGCTGAAGCCATTCAACTCACGACTCAGGCTGCGGCCATGGGAGTCGATGGCACGCTACAAGTCTGCCCATACTACAACAAGCCCTCACAAGAAGGTCTCTATCAGCATTACAAAGCCATTGCAGAATGCAGCGACCTCCCCGTCATGCTCTATAGCATCCCTGGCCGCTCTGTCATTGAAATTGCCGTCGATACCATCGCGCGCCTCGCCGCCAACTGCCCGACGATCATTGCCAACAAAGAAGCCGGTGGAGATCCTGAGCGAGTTACCCAGATCAAGGCAGCCCTGCCAGACGATTTCCAGATTCTCTCAGGTGATGATCCCCTCACCATCGAGTTTATGAAACGTGGTGCCGTGGGACTTGTTTCCGTTGCTACCAATATCATCCCCGATGTTATGTCCAGCCTCGTTAGAGCCATGGCAGAAGGTCGAATCGAAGATGCCGAAGCTATTCAGACCAAGTATGAGCCTCTTTTCAAAACGCTCATGTCCATCGACACTAACCCGGTGCCGATCAAGTCTGCTGTCGCCTATCAAGGCCACTGCACAGACGAACTTCGCCTTCCTCTTGTCAATCTCTCCACAGAAAGCGAAGCTCTTCTCCGTGAAACCCTGTCCAACTTCGGACTCCTCTAATATTTTCTAGCTATGACCAAATTACTCATCACAGGATCAAGCGGCCGCATGGGCCAGACTCTGATTCAAGCAGGAAATGAAAATCCGGATACCGAGGTTACATCGACACATGATGCGGGCGAAGATCTTGCCGCAGCATTCCAAGGAATCGATGCAGCTATCGACTTCACCGTGCACCACTTTACAGGAGATGTGCTTGATGCCGCACTAGCATCTAACACGCCTCTAATCATTGGCACCACAGGTCACACCGATGAAGAAAAGGCACGGATCACCGAAGCTGCCAAAACTCTCCCCATCGTTTTCGCCCCCAACTTCTCTGTAGGAGTCAACACCCTCTTCTGGTTGACCAGCAAGGCGGCACAAATTCTTGGCAACGACAACTTTGACATCGAAGTTACTGAAATGCATCACCGCCACAAAATCGATGCCCCATCCGGCACGGCTCGACGTTTGCTAGAGATCCTCAATAAGGAAACTAACACCAGCTACGAAGACGATGTTACCCATGGTCGGGTTGGCAATATCGGAGCACGCCCAAAACGGGAAATTGGTATGCATACCCTGCGCGGTGGTGATGTTGTAGGTGATCACACGGTTATGTTTGCCGCTGACGGAGAACGGGTCGAACTCACCCACAAAGCCTCTAGTAGAATGACATTCGCCTCCGGAGCAGTCCGCGCAGCAGTCTGGTTACAAAACCAACCAGCTGGGTTATATGACATGCAAGACGTCCTAGAACTCAAGTAGATCTTGCTTCCTGACTTCTCGACTTCCAGACTTCTTAAAAAAATGGCAATACGTGTCGGCATCGCCCTTGGATCAAATCTGGGCAATCGTTTGAACCACCTCCAGGTGGCGCGTGACATGTTGCTTAAAACGATGCCTGACGATGCACTCTTCATGCAGGCTCCCATCTATCAGTCAGAGCCTGTCGACTGCCCAGATAACTCACCTGATTTTTACAATACGGTGATCGAGATCGACTACATTGGCCGTCCGCATGAACTCTTGGAATGCACACAAGGGGTCGAATTTCACTTTGGCAGAGGAGTTGTACACCAGCTCAATGCACCGCGTATTATTGACATTGATATTCTCTACTTCGGAACTGAAACCGTCAGCGGCGGCATTCTCACCATTCCACATCCGGAGATAACTCACCGGCGTTTTGTGCTGCAGCCATTGGCTGATATCCGCCCACAACTTATCCTCCCTGGAGATAAGGCAACGATCGAGGAGCATATGCATCACCTTGACTCTGACGAACCGCCGCTTACTTTGGTCCAATCAGACTGGTAACTGATCAAGACACCATGAACGCTATCGAAAAAGCAAAGGCCATTAAGGCCATGAAGGGAGGAGACCGAGCCATCTCCGCCCTCACTGCTTACGATTACCCAACAGCGAGATTATTAGATGAAGCAGGAGTAGACATCATACTCGTAGGCGACTCTCTGGGTATGGTCGTTCTCGGGTTCCCTGACACCACCCACGTGACTCTGGGCATGATGCTCCATCACACGGCAGCCGTAGCGCGAGGTGTTAATAACGCCATCGTCATTGGCGACATGCCGATCCATAGTTATGAAACCCCCGAACAAGCGCTCATTACAGCCCAGGCACTCGTTGATGCCGGAGCCGACGCAGTTAAGCTTGAAGGAGGCGTTCGTCAGGTTGAAAAAATCGGCGCTATCATTGACGCCGGCATTCCAGTCATTGGCCACCACGGTATGCTTCCCCAGCGTGTGCTCGCAGAAGGGGGCTACAAAAAGAAAGGTAAAACCGAGGAGGAGTCCTGCGCTATTATTGAAGGATCACTCGCCCTTCAGGATGCTGGATGTTTTGCTATCGTATTAGAAAGCATCGTCCCGGAGTTAGCTGAAAAAATCACCACCCAACTCGATATCCCTACCATCGGGATTGGCGGCAAAACAAAAACAGGTCCACAAACCTGCGACGGTGAAATAGCCGTCATCACCGATGTCGTTGGTTCCTACCCATGGTTCGTCCCACCCTTCGCCAATGTTCGAGCCGATGTCGCAGGAGAAATCGAACGAGCCGTACAAGAATACATCGTGTCTCTTTAAACTCACTATTCTACATTCATAATTCACTATTCTTCAGTGCCTTCTCTCGAAAAAATAGCCGCCCTTGAAGCACGCATGCTTGGACTCGGAATCACCGATGACAACCTGCTTGAAAAATTCATCCAAGGCAGTGGTAGTGGTGGTCAAAAAGTCAACAAAACTGCCTCCTGTGTTTATCTCAAACACCTCTCCAGCGGCACCGAGGTGAAGTGTCAGCAGCAGCGATCGCGTGAGCTGAACCGCTACATCGCGCGTCGCGAACTCTGCGAACGACTCGAGGAAGTCCGCGACGGGAAAAAATCGGCAAAAACCCAGGCGCGAGAAAAAATCCGCCGCCAAAAACGCCGCAGATCCCGCCGATCAAAAAACCGCATGCTTGATGATAAATCCAAGCAATCCGACAAAAAAAACCTTCGTAAAGGGCCAGGCAAAAACGACTAAGTCTACTAGCTACTTGCTACTCGCTACCAGCTACTCTTAAATAATCCCATGCAGCAGTATCTTGACCTCCTCACCGACGTTCTTAACAACGGAGAAACCCGCACCGACCGCACAGGCACGGGCACGATGTCGGTATTTGGTCGGCAAGCCCGCTACGACCTCCGCGAAGGCTTCCCCTGCCTCACCACCAAGAAGGTGCACCTGCGCTCGATCATTCACGAGCTCCTCTGGTTTCTAAAAGGTGATACCAACATCGCCTACCTCAAGGAAAATGGTGTTCGTATCTGGGACGAATGGGCGGATGAAAATGGTGAACTCGGCCCCGTCTACGGCCAGCAATGGCGTGCTTGGGAAGGTGACGACGGCGAAATCATTGACCAGATCGAGCGACTTATTGACGGATTAAAAAACAACCCGCATTCACGACGCCATCTCGTATCGGCATGGAACGTCGGTAAGGTCGATCAAATGGCACTGCCCCCCTGCCACATGCTCTTTCAGTTCTACGTGCATGACATCGATTCAGAAAAACCGGGTCTTTCCTGCCAGCTCTACCAGCGTAGTGCCGATCTCTTTCTTGGCGTCCCTTTCAACATCGCCTCCTACGCCCTACTAACACAAATGGTAGCCCAAGTCTGCGGCTACGAAGCGCGCGACTTCGTGCATACCTTCGGCGACCTTCATCTCTACCAGAACCACCTTGATCAAGCGAATCTGCAGCTCACTAGGACACCTAAGAAACTGCCGACCATGTGGATCAACCCCGAAGTAAAAGACATCCTCAGTTTCACCGGTGATGACTTCGAGCTCCGCGACTACGATCCCGACCCCCACATCAAAGCCGCGGTGAGCGTGTAGTATCTTTATGAAATCGAAACTGAAACTCATCGCCATTGTTGGGATGACTCCTGAACGAGTAATTGGCAAAGATGGAGGTCTACCATGGCATCTACCTGAGGATTTAAAACTCTTCAAACGTCACACCACAGGGCATCCCATCGTGATGGGACGTAAGACTTGGGATTCGATTGGTTTCCCACTTCCTAACCGACAAAGCATCGTGCTCACACACGATACCGATTGGTCAGCTGAGGGCGCCGAGGTCATTCATTCTCCAGAAGATCTGCAGAGCATTCAGCTGATCGAGCCGGAGGTATTCATCATTGGCGGAGCACAGGTCTATGAACTCTTTATGCCCCAGCTTGATGAAATCCTCATTTCTCACGTGTATGAGAGTTATGAGGGCGATACCTGTTTTCCTTCGTTCGAGGCCGACTTCCCCAACGTTACTGTTGAGGAGAAGTATGAGACCTTCGAGCTACGCCGTTATAGAAGGTAGGACAACTTTGTAAGTTGTCGGCAACCCAAGTCACACATCCTTCGCTCATATCCTGCCGACAACTTACAAAGTCGTCCTACTTTATGAAAGATTACGATCCAAGTGAAGAAACGGATAAAGCTAGCAGGAAGCTCCCCCACTGGCAGCAAGACAGCTGCACCTATTTTATCACATTCCGGCTTCATGATTCCATTCCAAAGGGAAAATTTGATGCTTGGAATGAGGAGCGGCTTCGTTGGCTTAAAAGCCGAAAGCTAGATGTATCACTGCCGCTTGAGCACATCATCGCTAAGCTCGATCCAAAACAGAAAAAAGTCTACTACGAGACGTTCTGGAAAGGATACCACACGATGCTCGACACCTGCCATGGAACGTGTGCTTTACGTGATCCTGATAATGCAAAAATCGTGGCGGACGCGCTACTATTTTTTGATAACGATCGCTATTCTATGGGCGACTTCATCGTCATGCCCAACCATGTTCACTTGTTAGTTACTCCTACGACCGGATGGCAAATCAGTGATCTTTTACACTCGTGGAAACGTTTCAGCGCTCGAAAAATCAACGAGTGAATGCAGCAGGAGGGGAAGCTGTGGCAGCATGAATCCTATGACCACATCGTCCGCAATGAGGAACAGTTAAAACGGATCAAAAAGTATATCAAAAACAATTCAAAGAACCTGAAAGCAGGTGAGTTCCTCTGTCATGAAGGTAGGACAACTTTGTAAGTTGTCGGCAACCCAAGCACATATCCTTCGCACATATCCTGCCGACAACTTACAAAGTCGTCCTACTTTCAAGAAGCCTAGCCACATGCTTGGCAATAACGTCGGCCTCAAGATTTACTTTCTGACCTACTGAGGCGTCGCTGAGTCGGGTCATTTCCATGGTGTGTGGGATGATCCAGAAAACCGCGCTGTTTTCCTTCAGCTCAGCAATGGTGAGTGATATACCGTCGATCGCTAATGACCCCTTATCGATACAAAGTTTTTGAATATCATCGGGCAGGGAAATTTCCAAGCGGTGATCTTGACCATGCAAAGAGAGGTCGAGAATTTCGCCTGTGGCATCCACGTGACCTTGTACGAAGTGACCACCAAACCGATCACCTGCTAGCATAGCGCGCTCAAGGTTAACCAAGCGGCCTTCACTTAATTCACCAAGCGAGGTTACATCGAGAGTCTGTTTCAAGACATCAAAACTAGCGGTTGCCTCATCACTTTCCGTGACCGTTAGACAGCAACCATTCACAGCCACCGACTCACCATCGGCAAGTTCAGAGGCAAAGGGTACTGCAACAGTAAGCCTTGCTTGCTCGCCAAGTAGCTCAAGCGAACGCACGGTGCCAGTTGCTTCAATAAGTCCAGTGAACATTAGTGAGTCTCCTTTACCTCTAAATTTTGCTCCACCTTAGGTTTTTCCTCATCAAAGATTTTCTCCTTGGTGGGATCCGGAAACAAGATCATCACCAAAGATACAATAATGGTAGGAATCAATGCACCCATTAGCAGCTTACCTGGAGAAACCCCATCACCGAAGAATCTGCTCAGAAGTGCCTGACCCGCAGGGTTTGGAGCGTTAGCGATCACAGTAAGCCCACCACCACAAACAGCACCTGCCAGAATAGCGTATTTTAAATTGGCCGCTAGCCCATCAACCTGGCTGGCAAGGAAAGTAATCGCCGCATTATCATTAAACGAGGTAAGCACCACTGAACCGATAAACAGAGGCGTCTCAGAAAGTGACGCAATCACGGGCCCAAGCCACCAGCCTTGCAATCCGCCGTGAATGACGAGCCCCGCAAGGAAAAAGCCAACAAGAATCGGCCCGCGAAGCTGCACGTTAAACTGGTGATGTGCGGTGCCCTGACGAAAAGCTAGGAAGAAGAGAAAACCACCGATAAACAGAGCAGGAGTGTGTGCAAAATACACAGTCCACGCCATGAAGAGCAAATGCGTTATGGTGATCCAGGCTGGTATGGGTCGACTATGATCGTCCTGCAAGTCGCCTTTTCCGTCGCCATCATGATCCTCCAATTTATTCGCCAGCTCATTGAGTTCTTTTCGGAAAAAGGCGTAGTATACCCCTGTAGAAAGCAGAATACCGACAACAGCCTTATCACCGAAGTGTAAGAACATCTCCATGGAAGTTAGGCCCCACTTACCTGCCACCATCAACACGGGAGGGGCAGCAAAATTTGTTAACACACCACCGACGGATATATTCACAAACAGAAGGCCAAGGGTGCCGTAGGCGAGCATAGGACTAGGCTTTAGCTTGTAGAACTTCTTCGCCAAAAGCATTGCGGCAATAGTCATGGCCCCGGGTTCTGTGATAAACGAACCAAGAATAGGTGCCACGATAAGAAGTGAGAGCCACCAGGCTGCTGGTGTTTCCTTTCCAAATTTAGCGAAAAAGCTCAATGCATTTTCAGCAAAGCGGAGAACTGGCCGAGTTGAAGCGAGCGCCATAATAATGACAACAAACATCGGTTCGGTGAAATTCACGCCGGAGATGTAGCTATTGACCGTTCCGACATCATAGAAACTCATAATCGCGCCAATGAGGACGAGAACCCAAATACCAAAGATAGCTTCGATCTCACCGAGGAAGTGAAAGAATGTCGCCTTGAAGCTTACCATGTCATAGCCCTTGGCCGACTCACCCTGGGCTTCTTTTGCTTGGCGTATCTTCGCATCGTGATCGTGCTGAAGTTTATGTGAATACTTCGTTAGAGGCACTGCAAAGAAGGTGTGTGCTATCGCAAGAATAAAGATAATTGTCGCAACCAGAAGGAATGGCACCTGCTCAGCACGATAGCTGATTTTATCCCATATCCCTTCAATATGAGCAGCCTCTTCAGCAGCGGCGAACCCCTCCATTTTTTCCGCAAATTCAGGGGCCTTGGCGTCATTACCAGCACTGGCACACACAGTAGGAATTCCAAGGGCGAAGATCATCAGGAGGAGACTCAGGATCGTTTTTTTCATCGGTGGCCGATTCCATACCATCGGGAGAGTAATGACAATGGCTTTTTAGGTAAAAACGGATCATTTTCTGT
>TARA_B110000908_G_scaffold59738_1_pt1 | contig 10282 bp, 10 predicted proteins | sample TARA_B110000908 | Tara Oceans TARA_B110000908 (sample SAMEA4398067) | marine metagenome | biome: Polar Biome; feature: [DCM] deep chlorophyll maximum layer (ENVO:01000326); material: water (ENVO:00002006), including particulate matter (ENVO:01000060) such as... | depth 36 m
TTGTGTTTTTGAAGTTTATCTCTAATTTCACGCAACAAAATCTTACACAAATCCGTTAACAAAAAAACTGATTGCAACTTACAATAAAGAATTAGAGTTTAAACAAGAGATGCAGGGTATTGCACAAATTATCACTGAAGATTTAAGACTTATTGAACGCGTATTCTACCAATTTAAAGAATTTTTTAAAAATAGATAAAACAAATAAAGTGATGATAGACCAGACAGAAATTCTAGTTGCGACAGAAAGCCTAATGGATTTGGAAGAAAACGTAGAGATAGATAAAAAATTATTCTCTTTATAAAACAGAGAGCTCATCAGAAATGATGGGCTTTTTTGTGTTTAAATTACTCTCTTGAAATTGAGGCCAAGATCTTTATAATAAGATTAATAATTCCTAATTCAATCTTTGATGAGCTTGTAGCTCATCTTCTGATAATCTAGAAATAACTTTGTCCAGAATATATGTACGATCGTACGCTACAAGAGAAGCGCTGATGTACATAGCAAGAGCCCTTGTAGAACCCTGAGCTTTTATCATTTGCCAAATTTGATTTAACCAGCCCATATAATTCCTACCCTGAGGAGGTAATTCATTCTCAAGTAAAAAAGCTGTCATGCCTTCACACAACTTATTCTCAAATTGTAATAGACGTTCTTCTGATTCCTGTATTGCAATCCGAATAATTTCTTCAGCTCTTTCAACAACAGAAGCAGTTTCTGCATTTTTTCCTTTCCTTAAAGCTGATTGTGTTAATCGCTCATCAGCTGGACGATAAACATCTGTAAATTTTAAGATTCTGGATCTTAAAACAGACATTTCTCCTCCTTCAGACAAATGTAACTTACTCATAATCTCTTCATTCTTTTCAAGCCATTCAATTACGTGCCTAGAAAAATTAGAATCACCTTTTTTATACATATCAATCAAGAAAGGCACCAATTTGGAACGTTTTTTTAACTCTTCTATTACCATACAATTAATCATACCATCTCACCAATTTATTATTCCGTTGACAAAGAAGATGTAGTACTTTTATCCTCGTTAACCTCTGTAATCCATTCCAAACCTTCTTCTCTAATCACAAAACTCAAACGGGTAACTGTATCTGGTCCTCCACCAGCATTTTTAATACTCTCTGTATCTACGAGTATTTCTAATTCTGAACTTTGTCCTGATACTGATATACAATTACCTTCCACTGTAAACTTTATCTTTCTTAATAACCCTTGTACTATCTTGTCTTTACACTTTTCTTCAATACTATTCTCTGCACGATCCATATCAAAAACGACGCCTTCTTTATTCTCAACTTTTACTTTAATCCATTTAAATATTTCATTCTTAATAATTAATAAAAGGCTAGCTTCAGCACTTGTACCTACAACATCTTGCAACCCTTGTTCACTTAGTACTCCATTCATTGATAATTTGTACATATTAAGGTCAAATAAAAGTCGTTGTTCAAAATCTCTTTGAAATTTAGTGTAGGAATTATCTTTTAGATCATTTATTTGCTGGAAAATTTCACTAAAATCTCTTAAAAATTCAAGTTGAATATTTTTTTTCGCACTATCTATATTTAATAGTTCCATCCCAGATTCCATCCAATCTAAACTAATTTTTACTTCCTTTTCAAAAATTGCCGCAGCAGTGGTAGAAATTTGTAGAATTGGAGCATGTTCTGAAACGGTAGCTGGAGTAACAGCATTTAAAATCATTGGAATACTAACTTTAACATTGTTAATCCTCATTCTAGGTACAGGAATACCTTTTAATAATTCTATTTTTTGATAGGTCATAGCAGACCTCATGGCTTCAAAATCAGCAGCCTGTCTTCCTCGACTAACACTTGTAATAATGGCATTCATGACATCAGAAAGTGTTGGTTTTTTTTTTGCTTCCATAATTAGGTTTTGAACATTAAAAATGGGGAAATAGATTAAGTTCTATTCCCCCTATATTTGTTGATAGTAAATTAATATTAAAAGACAAATAAATTTGACCCCGTCGTTACAGCATCTTGAAATGTTATTGTTTTAGCTGCAATATCAACCGAAGTAACAACATTATCAGCTTTCTTAATATCATCTTCTGGGCTTACTTTATCTCCATCTTTTAGTCTTGAAATATCTCCTAATATTACGTTATATGTATAAGTACTATTTTCTACAATATCACCAATTGTTAATGCTTCAGATTTAATTGCACCTGCTGTTTCATGCATACTTTCTTCTAGTATGTTTAAAATCTTTTCTGTTCCTGCTGGCATGTCTGTATTTGAAGCTGTCACTTTAACATGCATATCAAACGTTCGTTCCTCTTTATCTGAATTGGCCGACTTTTTTTGATACGAAGTTTTAGATGAAATTTTTGCAGACACAAACCAATACCTTCCACCAGCACTGGCGTCTATTTCTTGTTTAAATGCTGAATCTGATGAAGATTCTGTTGTTGAAGTAATTTTAGCGTTGAATTCTACAATTGCCTCATCAATTTTAATGTAAGGAATTGGTAACATCGTTAAAAAGGGAACCGAAAGTTTAAAATCTTGTTTCCTTCCTTCATTGTTAGTTTTTGTAATACTGAAATCAGTTGTAACAACTGAACCGTCTTCTTTAAAACCAACTTGCTTAATAAAATTTGCTGTTGAAATTGCGGATTTTGCTTGCGCTTCTACAATTGCATTTAGTGGACCTCCGATAAGGTTTGCGAAATCCAGTGTTGCTAATTCTTTTCCTGAAACTGCCATAATTTTTAATTAATTAATTTAAATAAATACTAATAGTTGACTAATAAAAGAATATAGTTTTTTGTTGCAATAATAAAACAGGTAGTTTTTATAACTAGAATTTATTAAAGCTTATGGATCGTAAACACGATAGTATATTCATCCAACCTTTCATTCTAATAAGCAAAAAACTTATGTTTACTTTTTACCTCAACTGTAAATAATTATATTCAATACGAATCTAGTAAAACATCAATAATTTTAATACTAGCTAAATAGCTGTATTAAATTGTGAATACAAATATCAAATAAATAAATTCTTTAACTATGAGTATAAATACTCAATTTTATAGGTATTTATACTCAAATATTGGTTTTTCATAGCATAATACAGATTACATTTGAGAAAAAAAATAAAGTAAACTTGAAGTAATTAGTTCGGTTTAATCCAAAGAAAAGTAAAAGAACACAGTATGATAGCGCAACTATCGCAAACAGATGGAAAATGTAATTCAGTGCTATTTTACAAAGTAAGATTTAATAATACAATCTAAAATCCAAAATTTTACAGGCACTGTAGTGTTTTTGATGCAATTCTTCTACCACCGCCAACATATCGTCATCTTCGTTAAATAAGTTAAAGAATGCTTTGTCAAGGTTTGCGCTTGTAATGCCATTAAACTCGTTCCCGTAACCAGAAATACCTCTTGCGCCCGTGATGTCTAAAAAATACTGAGCTTCTTCTTCGTCTAAATCTAGCACTTTTGCATTTGAAAAATGTAAAATCTTTCCTTTCAATCTCCCTTCAAAAATTTCTGCAATTTCTTGCAAACTATAGTAGTAATCATTGATACAAATACTGTTTGCTTCACCAGTAATTACCAAGTAGATAATCTCATAATCTTTAAAGTAATGATCATCAGAAACCAATGCCGTTAAGCTAGCCTCTAGACCTTCAATAGTATCGCAAGTTTTATAAATATTGGCAATTCCATATTGCATGGTCAATTGTGCTAGATTTTTATGCGCTTCGGTAACCTGTACCGTTTCTATATCTGGAACCGCCTCTAAACAGTAAATAAAATAATCTGTGTCACTCAAATGTCCTTGGGGTAATTGCTGTCTTTTCTCTAACAAATTTTAGGTTTTTTTAAAGGTAACTAAAAGACAAAATTAAGGGAACTTTTTTATCTTTTTCTGAGATTTTATATAAAATATACCCAATTTTTAAAGTAGCCGATTAGGCAGTTATTCATTGAATAAAAAGACAGTATTACCTCAGCATACCTGTTTCTGTGCGATATACATTCACATACTCAAGAAATACGGTGCTGCTAGGTGGTTTCTATACTACTTTTTATGAGGCTGCTAGTCCGTTTTCTTCGCAAGGTAAAAACAACTTTTTTAAACAGCATTTAAATGCAGTATAAATTCCTTGAAATGCACCCAAAATAAAAAATAGAAAAATCCCACTATTTTAATAAAACTTAAAGGTATCTTGTAAAAAAATGCTAAAATATTCATTTTCCTTACATTAGATAGTTTTGAATGCGAACAGCTTTCAATAAATGACTTTAAAATAGCGTAGAGAGTTCGGTTAGCATCACTAGAATTAGATCGTAAAATTTGTATTATTTAGATACTATCCCCTGTTGACACAAATAACTTAAAGAATAATAACAGGTAGTAGTACACCATTAGAAATCTAAAAAAATATGAAGAAATTAATTTTAGTCTTGAGCTGGATTTTACTTAGTAATTTGTCCTTTTCTCAAAACAGTACGCAATTGATCGTTCAGTTTAAAGAAAATAAAAAACCCAAAAGTAGTGCTGTTTTAAGACTTCAAAAATTTGAAAACGCAGACATTCGTTTATTGAATGAAAGCAACAAAATCCAATCTATAAAACTAACGGGAAATAAGAAAGAGAAAAGTACATATGTTCTTAAACTCGATTCAAGCAAACCGATAGAAGAACTTATCGAGTTGTATAAAAAAACAGGTTTATTCGAATATGTTGAGCCAAATTTTGTGGGTAATGGTCATGGTTATAGTTTTCAAAGCGCTCCAAATGACGCATATTATGAGCGTCAATGGTCACATTATAATGATGGGACATTCTCATTATCCAATGCAACTACTGGTGCAGATATCGACACAGATTTAGCTTGGGATATAACACAAGGAGATCCTAATTTAATAGTTGCTGTCTTAGATTCGGGAGCAAAATTAGAGCATCCTGAGTTTTCTGGAAGGATTTGGATTAACAATAATGAAAATCAAAATAGTTCTGACACAGATTCGAATAACTATGTAGACGATATAAATGGTTGGGATTTTGTAAATGATGATAATGACCCAACCGATGACCACGGACATGGAACAAATGTTACTGGTATTGCACTTGCATCTGGTAATAACAGTATCGGATACGCAGGCGTAAATTGGAATTCGAAAATTATGATCTGTAAAATATTAGATGAGGAAAATGTTGGTTTTTATAGTTGGTGGGCAGAAGCCATTTATTATGCGGTTGATAACGGAGCGTCAGTCATTAATATGTCTGCAGGTGGAACGAATGCATCCAATACTTTAAAAAATGCAGTGGATTACGCAAATAGTAATAATGTTTCAATAGTGGTATCCGTTGGAAATCAAAATGCTGCAATACAATATCCAGCAAACTATTCGAACGCATTTGCTATTGGTTCAACAAATTCTGATGACACTAGAAGTGTGCCTTTTTTTTGGAGTGCAACAAGTGGAAGTAACTATGGCGCTGAATTAGATTTTGTTGCACCAGGAAATTTTATTTATGGCTTAAGTTATACATCAAACACTAATTACAATTATTATTGGGGTGGCTCTTCACAAGCAGCACCTCTTGTTACTGGTTTAATCTCTTTGTTATTATCCGTAAAGCCAGATTTAACAATTCCTGAAATTAGAGGAATTTTAGAACGGTCTTCAGAGGACCAAGTTGGAGATGCAGAGGATACAAATGGATGGGATCCGTATTATGGTCATGGAAGAATTAATGCATATACCGCTTTAACAGATGATACTTTAAACGTTTTTACCTTTGAAAACAACACAAATGACCTTTTAGTATATCCAAATCCAACAACATCCGGTAGCAATTTGAAAATATATAACTTAATTGACGGTGCGCATACGATACATATTTATAATATGATTGGACAAAACATATATTCTTCGAGCAATGCAACAATTCATAATGCAACAACAATAGCACTTCCTGCACTAAATCCTGGAACTTATATTTTGAAAATAAATAATAATTCGAAAAATATTTCCTCAATTAAAAAACTGATCATAAAATAACTGTTTACAGACCCTATAAAATGAAGTACAAGCCCTTCCCCACTGACAAAAGTATGTACGGATATTGCTGCGCAGTTTTCATTCACTAAATTAGAGTTCTAAAGACGCAACACACCAAATACAAACGGCACCAAACATTAAAAAAACAAGTTTGAAATTCAACTTTGCACAACGAATATGCTTCAATGCACCAATAGTACTTAATTGCATTTTGTTACAAGCACAAACAAAATCAGCGCATTAAAAAAGACGATACCCGTTGGAAATCCCCTATTTTGATTGGTCAAAGTATTGACGACTAAACATACATGCGCTTCAACAAAATGCATTGTATTACAAACAGTTTCGCTCTCCTGCCAAACTGTAAGGCATAACCCAAGATAATAATAGTCTGTCCGAAGCCTATAAAAAGGATTCGACATAATTTTAAACAAACATCCTTCTAAACCATAAATAACTACTAGTCAGTATTGTACGGTTTTTAATACTGTTCAAATAATTTTACCTTAAAGATAAGTACGTTAAACATAAGTTAATTTACTACCTTTAGCGCATATATTAAATTTTGTATTAAAAAGAATAAGACGAACTGATTGTCTAATACACCCCAAATCAATAAATTATGTTTTACCATGTACTAATAAAAATACATGCTATGAAAAAAAACACATTATTATTGCTTTTAATCGTTGGTTTTATACCCAACACTTTTTCTCAGGCTACAGCATCAGCAACGGTATCCGCAACTATTATTGCTCCGATTGCAATTGTGAATGCAGTAGATATGAATTTTGGTAATATAGCGGTACAAGCTGGAGGTGCCGGCAGTTCTGGAACGGTAGTAATTGCGCCTGCAGGAACAAGAACGAGAACAGCTGGTGTTACTTTACCGAGTACAACAGGGACGTTCACTGCGGCTTCATTTAACATTGGAGGAGCAAGTACCTACACGTATGTAATTACAATACCAAGTACAGGCTATATTATTACAAAGGCAACTACCCTTGAGACAATGACGGTAAGTGCGTTTACGAGCACCCCTGCTTCAACAGGAATCCTTACAGGTGGGTCAGAAACCTTAAATATTGGAGCAACATTAAATGTAGCTGCAGGACAAGCTCCAGGAGTCTATTCAAATACTACTGGTTTTGATATTACTGTAAACTACAATTAAAAGTAAAAATCTAAGGACTGCATTTAGAAACCTCACCAATTAAAAAAATTGAATTCTTTTAATTGGTGAGGTTAGTGTGCATTCTATTTTCTTCGACTTTCTCAAAATATTTAATAGCTTTGCTAATTCCGTTGTTCTTCTCTTCATACTATTTTGCAAAAACACTTTAAAAAAGTTGATTTATAAACCGGTATTTATAGCCTTATAAATACCGGTTGTAATTTAGTGTGCTCTCAAAATTTTCGATGTTTTATTGCTGCATATGGCTTGAGATAGAGATTAATTGAGTAGGCTATTTTAGGCACTTAAAATACGTTCGCCTGCTTAAAAAATTAAAAAAAAGCCCTTCTTGAATACCGTTTTATTATGTGGTAATTCCATATCTTAAATACTAAAGTGCTGGTTATACGACTCTTGTAAATGGTTGTTCATAATAAATATCCTCTATTATGTCTCCTTACCTGCAGAATTTAACCGTTAATCGATACTTAAGATTAACTTATCTGTTTTTCCTCACCTAAAGATAAATGCTGCCATATATTTATGTTATTCAGCAGAATAAAGACCTAATAATCTAATAAAAAGATTCTATTATGAACTTACAAAAATTATTTTTCGTACTCCTTTTAATCGGTGTTTTTACAACCAACACGTTTGCGCAAGCAACTGCAACTGCAACTGCTACAGCAACTATTATTGCTCCAATTACAATTGCGAATGCAGTAGATATGAATTTTGGAAATCTAGCGATACAAGCAGGAACTGCAGGAACTGTGGTAATAGCGCCTGCCGGAACAAGAACCCGAACAGCTGGTGTTACTTTACCAAGTACCACAGGTACGTTTACCCAAGCTTCATTTACTGTGGGAGGAGAAGGCGTCTACACGTACACCATCACATTACCAAGTGCAAATTACACGATTACAGATCCTGTTAGCACAGCGACAATGATTGTAAATACATTTACAGTTACTCCAAGTGGAACAGGAACACTTACAGCGGGGGCACAAACTTTAAATGTGGGCGCAACATTAAATGTGGATGCAGCGCAAACTCCAGGAACGTATACAAACGCTACTGGCTTTGATGTTACTGTGAATTACAATTAAAAAAAATGTTATATGGCTGTATTTTGGAACATTGTAAAAAGAAAAGAGTATCCTCTTAGAGCTTGTCCTTTTAAATTGGTTGTTTTTATATGTTCTTTTTTTATGTCTATAAGTACAACCAGCGCTCAAGGAGATTTATTGATTTTTCCAAAGCGAATCGTATTTGATGGGGGAACAAGAGTAAAACAACTAATCCTTTCTAACATAGGAAAAGATACTGCTGTATATAATGTATCATTTTTACAATATAGTATGAATGAGAATGGTGGGTTTAAAGCGATCACAACGCCAGATGTTGGGCAATATTTTGCAACTCCTTATTTGCGGGTTTTCCCTCGAAAAGTCACATTAGCACCCAATGAATCTCAAATAGTTAAAGTACAATTAACCAAGGCAACACGATTAAAAGAAGGTGAATACCGTTCGCATCTTTATTTTAGAGCTAAAAAAAATAACAGTCCACTTGGACAAGAGAAAAAAGTAGTAGATACCACCGCAATATCTGTAAAATTACAGGCGATCTATGGCATTTCTATTGCAACTATTATTAAAAAAGGTACCTCCAATACAAGAACAACAATTTCTGATTTGTTCTATGAAAAAGACAAAGAGTTGAATCATTTTATAAACTTCAACTTGATCAGAACTGGAAATATGTCTACCTATGGAGATATTCATATCCACTATATTTCTGGTAATAATACAATAGTTGAACTCGCAAAAATTAAAGGTGTCGCAGTATACACGCCTCGTGAAATCAGAAAAGTTAAAATACAATTGGCTTCACCTAAAGGAATTATTTTTGCTGGTGGCACATTTAAAGTTGCGTATACAGCCAACGAAAGTAAAGTGATTTTAGCAAACGCAGAATTAAATTACTAAGCGATAGACCGTTGTTTTAAAATAATATTTTGGATTATGATAATAAGTCATTTTTATAAACCTTTTTTTAAATTATTGTTTTTAACATTTTTCTTTTGTTTGAACAGTACGTATTCGCAACCCTCATTGCCACAAAGAACAGTTTCTGCAATCCCGACACAGCCAATAGATTTTGGTACATTTTACGTTATTAGTGCGGGTACCATAACTGTAAATTGGCAAGGCAGTGTTTCAACTACGGGAGGTATTGTAATCGTGTCGAGTGTAAATGCGCGTCCTGCTATTTTTGATGTCACTCTATGCCAAGGCAGAAATGTTACACTCACATATAACCCAACAACAACCATAACTAATGGTGCTCCTGCGATAACTTTAACCCTAGGCGACACCGAAAAAGGACCAAGCGGAACAATTTTCGCTGTAAACAGTAATTGTACTTTTATTACAACGCTTCGGGTTGGAGGAACACTTGAGGTTCCTGACGGAGCCGTTACAGGGGTTTATGCAGGAAGCTTTTCTATGAACTTTACGCAAGACTAATGGTCGGCGAAAAACTACATATTTTATGCTATTTAAAAAAGAGACCATACACGAATATAAATAATGCTTTCTGCTGCTGCATAATGGTGCTGGTGTGTTTTTCATTTTCAGCAAATGCAGCAACTACTGTGATTGAAAAAAAAATAGACTCTATTATTTCATTTGATGAAGTTTCTGTTGAGTTTTACGTGAGTGGTTATTATAGATTTGAAACCAATGTTATTATTACGGATGCCAAAAAGCTCTATATAAATATGGACGATTTATTTAATAAATTAGGAATTTATTGTAAAGTTGAGGACAATGGTGCTGTTTTAAGAGGGTTTATTGAAAAAGAACAAAAAAAATATCGTGTAAATTTAAATTCAAAACAAATAAAAGTAGGAACTAAAGTAATTAAATCTAAAAATGGAATCGTTAAAAAATTAGGCGCTATTTACGTCGAGTCCACCCTTATTACCGAAGCATTTGGCTTAAATATTATTTTTAATTATCGTTCC
>TARA_B110000908_G_scaffold131637_1_pt1 | contig 10274 bp, 13 predicted proteins | sample TARA_B110000908 | Tara Oceans TARA_B110000908 (sample SAMEA4398067) | marine metagenome | biome: Polar Biome; feature: [DCM] deep chlorophyll maximum layer (ENVO:01000326); material: water (ENVO:00002006), including particulate matter (ENVO:01000060) such as... | depth 36 m
GCATCTTGAACGCCTGAAAAGACTTGGACAGATTTAGAGCCCCAGATACTAACGGGCACTGAAAGGTTGTTGACCACGTGCAGCATAGCAACCGTAATGATGAAACTCAGGTAGAACCAGTTGGCGACATAAATGTGCTTTTCGCGGCGTTTAAATATCGTGCCCATGAATACGACCAAATACGTCAACCAAACGATTGTCAGCCAAATGTCGATGTACTATTCAGGTTCGGCGTATTCTTTGGACTGTGTAGCCCCCAAAAGATAACCCGTCGCAGCCAACACTATGAACAACTGGTATCCCCAGAAAACGAACCATGCTGCATTGCCGCCCCAAAGACGCACGCCACTCGTGCGCTGCACGACGTAAAACGAAGTACAAATTAGTGCATTGCCCCCGAATGCAAAAATCACCGCACTGGTGTGCAGTGGACGCAAACGACCAAAGTTGGTGTAGGGTTGGCCCCAATCAAAGTTCAGTTCAGGAAACGCCAGTTGGAAGGCAATAAACGTTCCAACCAAAAAACCAGTGACACCCCAAAACGCTGTAGCGATCACGCCTGCGCGGATCACCCCATCGAAATAGATGCCATCATATTCCATGGCAGGCGCAGCTTCATCAGTGTTTCGCAACACCCAAATAAACATCCCGAACGCGATAAACATGATCAACAGCGCATGTACCTGATAGGCAACGTCACGCGCCCAACTGCTGGCAATCGCCGCAATCAACGTAATTACCCCTAAAAGGATAAGTTTCACATAGTCCATAAAATGCCCTTACATTAATCAGAGCACCAATGGACGCCCCTGTTCGCAAGGCTGTGTCTAGGAGGATATGAAATCGGCTTCCTTGATCTGCATCAAGAAACCGTATTTTTAAAAAACAGTTTCGCTTAGGAATTAAGATCGCTGTCCGCATCGTCACCCGTCGCGCAGTGCAGCGAGGACAAGTCTACCGCACGGATAGATTTGCGCCCCGAAAGGGTAATAACACCCTCCTTTTTAAGAGCATTGAATTGGCGCGATACCGTCTCCAATGTCAGGCCTAGATAATTCACAATCTGATCGCGTGTCATCGGCAGTTCAATACTCACATTATTTTCTGGGATGCCTACCAAACTACGGCGCGCCAACATCTCAATAAAAGTGGCAATCTTTTCACGCGCAGTTTTGCGTCCCAACAACACCATCCAGTCACGGGCTGCATCCAATTCGTCCAGCGCAATTTCCATCAGGCGTTGAACAATGTGGGGCGTTTCAAGTACCAGACGCTCGAACCGTTTACGTTCAAACCGGCAAAGAGTCACAGGTGTGGTCGCAGTGACGTCAAATTCAACCTTGGTGCGACCGGGCCGCCCAATAAAATCAGAAGGCAACATAAGGCCTACCATCTGCGTGCGCCCATCTTCCAATGTCTTTGAAAGACTGGCCACCCCCTCAACAATCGAAGCAACATACTCAAGCGGTTCACCACGCCAAAGGATCACTTCGTCGACCACAAAACTTTTGTAAGATTTCATATTCTCAAGCAGCGTCAATTCACCGTCGTCGCACCGGGAACAAACAGCGCGGTGACGAATGGGGCAGTTACTGCACTTAATTGATGCGAAGCTGATATTATTCATGCGCTTGATCTAAATCATATACAGCAATTATAACACCAGATTCAGTAAACTAATGGCCATTTTGACATACTAAAAATGTGGCTAATATACTGGCCATTAATGACCATAAATGGACTATGAAATTAACCTGTGAAATTCTTGCTCTTTGACAGCAGTTCCCCATGCCTGCCCTTCATTTTCAGAGACAAGTTTGAAGCCATAACTCTCATAGAGGTGGCGGGCAGGCAGTAACCCTGCAAATGTCGTGAGCCACATTTTGCCATCAGCGTGTTGGTCTGCATGTGAAACAGCGCGATCCATCAAGGAATGTCCAATTCCAGCACCACGACATCGATCAGCACTGATGAACCAACGAAGATGCGCACCGCGTTGCCCTGAAACCGGATCATTCAAGTCGAGAATAAGAGACACCGCGACGCCCTCTGCATCAGTTGCCAATAAAACCAGATCATTTGATGCAAAACGGCTGGCAAACTCCGCAATCTCGTGGGCGACTTTGGCTTCAAAGAACGTCCCAAAACCCCAATTTTTTGCATAATGCTGACCATGCAGCATCACAATCGTCCCTAAAGCACCGGGTAAAAACGCATTCGTTATTTCCATCTAAAAGGTTCCTTAGGTTAAGCGTGCAATGGCCAGAGTTAATACTGTTAGCAAAAATTTACAGCGCAAGTATGGAAAATTATTAATGATTCAGGGTAAAAAATTGGTGGTCCCGACTGGATTTGAACCAGTGACCCCTCGCTTCGGAGGCGAGTACTCTATCCAGCTGAGCTACGGGACCAACATATCGCGGTATAGCTTTGCAGCTGTGGCGCTGCAATTGCTAATTTCTCAAGTTTGGGTTGAACAGACAAATGCCTTAGGCAAACAAGTCGTGTGCAAGCTCTAGTGCGTCAATCCAGACGTCGATTTCATCCGTGGTGTTGTACATCGCAAAAGATGCCCGACACGTTGCAGTCAAACCAAGATGATCCATCAATGGCCCTGTGCAATGTTGCCCAGCCCGTACGGCAACACCTTTCTTGTCCAAAATGGTCGAGATATCATGTGCGTGCGCTGCCCCATCCATCGTAAAGCTGAAAATTGAACCTTTGTCTGCTGTGGTGCCTTGGACTTGGATCCAGTTCAGACCCGCCAATTTTGCAACGGCGTAATCGCGCAGGGTATTTTCATGGGCAGCAATCGCCTCCATCCCATGATCCATCATATAATCAACGGCAGTACCGAGACCAATCATTTGGACAATACCGGGGGTTCCTGCCTCGAATTTCATCGGCGCATCGTTGTAAACAACACCATCTTTGGACACTTCACGGATCATATCACCGCCCCCAAGGAAGGGCTGCATTTCGGCCATACGTTCCGGTTTGACGTAAATTGCGCCAGACCCTGAAGGGCCATAAAGCTTATGGCCAGTGATCGCATAGAAATCCGCATCGATATCTTGCACATCCACCGGCATGTGTACCGCAGATTGCGATCCATCAACCAATACAGCAACACCTTTGGCATGAGCGCCTGCACAAATTGATTTCACATCCACCTTGGTGCCCAGAACATTGGACATATGGGTGATTGCTATCAGTTTTGTTTTTGGGGTGATCGCATCAAGAACAGCCTGTGGGTCTAAGGCCCCTGTCGCATCAACATCGACCCATTTCAAGACAACACCCATACGTTCGCGCAAGAAGTGCCAAGGCACGATGTTTGCGTGGTGCTCCATGACACTCAGGATGATTTCATCGCCCGATTTCAGGTTCGGCATGGCCCATCCGTAGGCGACCATGTTGATGCCCTCAGTCGTGCCTGAATTGAAAATAATGTCGTTTTCAGATGCTGCGTTAAGGAACTTTGTAATCTTCCCACGTACCGCTTCATAATTGTCCGTAGCAAGGTTTGACAAATAATGCAGGCCACGATGCACATTCGCATACTCATGGGCGTATGAGCGCGTAATCGTATCAATAACAACCTGAGGTTTTTGCGCAGACGCGCCATTGTCAAGGTAAACCAATGGCTTACCATTCACTTCTCGTGACAGAATTGGAAAGTCTGCACGTACTGTTGCGACATTATACATTCGCGTCAATTCCCATTGTAGCCAGACCAGTGATGGTCAGGATAAAGCTTAAACCCAAAATGATGCCCACCATCGCGGACAACAAGACTCCCACAGTTTTAAACAGCGATCCAAGGCCCGTGGCTTCGTTCACGAAATGAACCAATAGCCAAATACTCAAAATCGCAACTGCAAGGCCGAACAATCCGGCTATTGAAGGCACCGCCAACATCAAAACCAACAAGATAACTTGGGCCAAAACACGCAACCCTTGCAACCAAACGAGCACAGCCAGCATATTATCTAAACTACCAGTCCCACTAATCGCGGTCCCCAACCAATGCAAGACATGCACGGTTATAACTAGGGCTCCAGCCAGAAAAACAAAGGCGAACAGAGGGCTAAAAATGATTGCAGGAATTTGGATCGGCATTTGTGCCAATTGCTCGGGCGTCGGGCCAGTCAGAGCATTGGAGACCCAAACAAGGGTCGCGTTTGCGACGCTTACCAACAATAACAGGGACCATAACGCATCACGCTGTAAACCTGACGAAATAACGAAACGTGCGGCAATGGACGGGTTACGAAGCGACAGCATTATTAGTGTGCCGAGAGATTGAGGCGTCAAAATCATGAAACAAATCCTTCGGCCGCACGCATACCTGCGATCCAAAACCATAAGATGTTTAGCAGCCAGATCATACCAACCAATTGCAAACCAGGTCCTGGTCCGATGAAGGCGGTGATCAAACCAAAAAGTAGCGTGATCGGACTGCATGCTAACAAAGCCCAAAAGAGGGTTAAGCGAATACCGTAACCTGTAATGCTACGCCCCCCCAAACGGGCAAGACCATAAACCAGTGCAGCAAAAACATACAGCAGCAATGGAACCAAGAAGATCCACAAAAACGCGCTCCAATACATCCGCGCCATCAAAGGCACGTCTGGATTAAAGTGGGCTTCCCGGGACTGGTAGGGCGCTTGCGCAACAAAGATCACAATGCACGCAAACAATAGAATATTCAGCGCAAAACCTTCGCGCCGTCCCTGCCCCAGCAGCCGCACAACCACAGGGCCGGGTCCACGATAACTGGCCCGTATATCAGCCGTAACCGACATCAGCTGCTACGCCGTTCCAACCAAGCTGCCATCCGGTCGTTGATTTCAGCGCGCAAGGTCTCGTCTTCGATTTCCTCAACCGCTTCAGTCAAAAACGACAAGGTCAGCAAATTGGTTGCGACAGCTTTTGGAACGCCGCGCGATTGTAGATAAAACAATGCGGTTTCATCAATTGCACCCGTTGTAGACCCGTGTGAGCAAATGACGTCATCGGCGTAAATCTCAAGCTCCGGCTTTGCCAGAAACTGGCTATCGCCGTCCAACAGCAATGATTGACTGATCTGATAGCCGTCAGTTTTTTGCGCGCCGGCTTTGACCAGAATTTTACCTTGGAAGACACCAGTGGCCCCATTGCGCAGTACCTTTTTGAAAACCTGACGGCTTTCACAGTTTACCGCATCATGGGTGATAAACACCGTATCATCGTGATGGAAATCGCCATCACCAACACAGGCACCACCAACTGTCGCTTTAGCATCATCGCCCGTTAGCTCGATTATACACTCGTTGCGCGTCATCACACCGTTTGCGGTAAGTGTGAAAGATTTAAAGATCGATTCAGCACCAAGTCGTGCAAAGACATGGGTTGCAACACGACGTTCGTGATCACAACCTTGGGCACGAATATGGTGGAATTGTGCCCCATCGCCAACGTCCACTTCCATCACCTTATTGAAACGCGCAGCCGCAGGGCCTGTTTCCAAAATGGTTAGGTTTGTACCAGCATCAAGTTTTACAACATGGTGTAAGATCGCATCAGAAGTCTCTGATTTATGGAGGTAAATCAGGTTGACTGGCCTGCTTGTATCCCCTGTTACGTGAATCAAAACGCCGTCTGTGGCAAAAGCTGTATTTAGCGCTGCTAATGGGCGCAAAACTGGTTTCTGGCCGTTTTCTTCCAACACACCATAAACATCACGCGCCCAATGAATATCCACATCGGCAGTCGCAAGACGTTCAATGTTGACACCTTCGAGGCTTAGATCGTCCGACGCTTCTGCATCAAATACACCATCCACAAATACAATCTTTAGACGGTCTACTGTATCAAACAACGGTCCTTCGTCATTGTGAAACACTGCAGCTGGAATAGGCACAGCTTGGGTCAATGTGTCGGGACGGGTGTATTTCCAATATTCATCACGCCGGCTTGGCAAACCCGAAGCTTGGACACGTGAGAGTGCATCCTTACGGGCGGCACCTGACCAGCCGCCTGTTGGCAAGCTTAAGCCCGCCAGCCGCTCGTCTGTGACGTTTAAAGTTTCAGCAACAGCGCTCATTACGCCACCTCTGCCAAGATATCAGCATAGCCGTTCGTTTCGACTTCGAGTGCCAATTCTGGACCGCCAGTTTTGATGATACGGCCATCAGCCATGATGTGTACATAATCAGGCTTAATATGATCAAGAAGACGCTGATAGTGCGTGATGACAAGGAACCCACGGCCCTCGCCACGCAGCGCATTCACACCCTCTGCAACCAATTTCATTGCATCAACGTCCAGACCGGAATCTGTTTCATCCAAGATGCACATCTTTGGCTCAAGCATCGCCATTTGCAGGATCTCGTTGCGTTTCTTTTCGCCACCAGAAAAGCCAACGTTGACGGGGCGTTTCAGCATGTCAGCATCGATCTTCAATGTCTTGGCTTTGGCGCGAACAACCTTAAGGAATTCAGCGGCCGACATTTCTTCTTCGCCACGTGCTTTACGTTGTGCATTCACGGCAGTGCGTAGGAACGTCATGTTGCCAACGCCTGGAATTTCCACAGGGTATTGGAAGGCCAAAAACAGACCAGCAGCAGCACGTTCTTCCGGCTCGATATCCAGCAGATCAACGTCACCCAAATGGGCTTCACCTTCAGTGACCTCGTATCCACCCTTACCGGAGAGCACATAAGACAACGTCGACTTACCGGATCCGTTTGGCCCCATGATTGCGTGAACTTTTCCCGCTTCGACCTCAAGGTTCACGCCTTTAAGGATTTGCTTGTCTTCGTCTTCAAGTTTGACGTGTAGGTTGTTAATTTTTAGCATTTTTTCTTCCTTAGCCAACCGCGTGAGCAGCGCAATTCATATTCAGCCTAATACCAATAACGGTTTTTGCAGCGATTATTTTTTATCTCTTTTGAATATGATCATAGCGACACGAACCGCAGCATAAATCATAGTAAAGGCAAGCGTTTGGAACGCTGTGTCTTTGAAGCCGGTCAACGATAGCCCTCCGGTATTAACGACAGTCATGACGACCCAAAAAAGCAGCGCCGAAATTACAATATTCCATATCACAGTACGCATCATTTTAACCAACTGACCCTTCTAAAGAAATCGCTACAAGAGCCTGCGCTTCCATTGCGAACTCCATTGGCAATGCCTGAAGTACATCCTTACAGAACCCGTTAACAACAAGCGCAACCGCTTCTTCCTCGTCCATCCCGCGTGATCGACAATAGAACAACTGATCATCATCAACTTTGGAGGTGGTCGCCTCGTGTTCAACCCTCGCCGTATTATTCTTCACCTCAATATAAGGCACCGTGTGCGCCCCACATTGATCACCAATCAGCAAGCTGTCGCACTGTGTATAGTTACGCGCATTCTTGGCCTTTGGGTGCATCGAGACCAGACCACGATAGGTGTTCTGTGCTTTACCCGCAGAAATCCCCTTGGACACAATCCGCGATTTGGTGTTCTTGCCCAAATGCACCATCTTGGTACCAGTGTCGGCCTGCTGCATGTTGTTGGCGATGGCGATGGAATAGAACTCACCTTGGCTGTCATCACCGCGCAGGATGCAGGATGGGTATTTCCAAGTCACGGCTGACCCTGTTTCAACTTGGGTCCACATCACTTTGGAACGATCACCACGACAATCCGCGCGTTTCGTTACGAAGTTATAGATGCCGCCTTTGCCGTTTTCATCACCTGGATACCAGTTCTGAACGGTTGAGTATTTAATCTCGGCGTCGTCCAGTAGAACCAGCTCAACCACAGCGGCGTGTAGCTGCGCGATGTCACGTTGTGGTGCCGTACACCCTTCAAGGTAGGACACGTATGATCCCTTGTCGGCAATGATCAACGTGCGCTCAAATTGGCCTGTGTTTTCGGCATTGATGCGGAAGTATGTAGACAACTCCATCGGGCAGCGTGTGTTTGGCGGGATATAAACAAATGACCCATCCGAAAACACGGCAGAGTTCAGCGTGGCGTAGTAGTTGTCTGAAACAGGAACAACAGTGCCAAGATACTTCTTGACCAGATCAGGGTATTCTTTGATCGCTTCCGAGATAGAACAGAAGATCACGCCAGCTTTTAGCAATTCATCCTTGAACGTCGTGCCAACAGAGACCGAGTCAAAAACAGCATCTACAGCAACCTTGCGTTCGCCATCAGGCGCTTCAACACCAGCAAGCAAAGCTTGCTCTTTCAAAGGGATGCCAAGCTTTTTATAAGTTTCCAATAATTTTGGGTCAACTTCATCCAACGACTTCGGTTTGACTTCCATCGATTTTGGGCGTGCATAATAATACTGGTCTTGAAAATCGATATTCGGATAATCGACCATCGCCCAATCCGGCTCAACCAACTTTAACCAACGGTCATAAGCGGCCAGGCGCCATTCTAGCATCCACTCAGGTTCTTCATTCTTTTCGGAAATCAAACGCACGATGTCTGTGGACAGACCTTTCGGTGCGTATTCCATTTCGATGTCGGTCGCCCAACCATGTTTATAGGCACCACCAACTTCGCGCACCGCGTCAACGGTATCTTGATCGACGCCATCTTTGACCATATTGTCCATGCTCAGACTTCCTCTCGTTGGCTCACGACATTACGCCGCGCGTGCCTCATGTTTCTTAAGCTTTTGCGCCCACACATCGGCAAAACGCAAAACTTCATCCTCAGTGTTTGACAGGCCAAGCGACACGCGGATCGCACAAGCAGCCAAATCATCATCATATCCCATCGCCGTCAAAACGCGGCTGGCGCGGACCTTACCTGACGAACATGCAGAGCCTGCTGAAACAGCAAATCCTGCGAGGTCCATCTGCATCACTTGCGTCTCGCCCTTCCACCCCGGTGTTAGGATACAAGAGGTGTTCGGCAAGCGTTGCGCACCTTTCCCGACAAAAATAGTCTTCTTTGAAGCAGACTCAAGGGCCTTTTCTAGAATTATTCTAAGTTCTGCAACCCGTTCCCATGATCCATTGGCCACATCTTGCCCCGCTGCCTGTGCCGCAGCGCCAAATCCAGCGATACCAATGACGTTTTCAGTGCCGGAACGACGGCCCATTTCCTGACCACCCCCGCGCAAGATGGCCTCTGGGTCATCCGCAGTGAAGTTAATCAACGCACCGACCCCTTTGGGGCCACCAAGTTTATGGCCCGACAGGATCATATAAGACGGCATATGCCCATCACGGTAAACCACCGGCATCTTGCCTGCTATTTGTGTGATGTCGCAGACAACCGCGCCCGAGCGATCCAAGTCAGCATTCGCAAACACCGCCCCCAACGAAGGTAAAATACCTGTCTCAGAGTTGGCCGCAGAAATAGCTTGGAGTGCGGTTCCTTCCGTCCCCTCATCCCACGCCAAAAAGCAATCATGTTCGGTCGGCAAAGCCACAAACTGACCACCGTGCCGGTCCTTCTGTGCAACAGCCAATGCCGCCGCTTCTGTCGCTGATCCGGTAAAGACAACCTGCGTAGGCAAACAGCCGACCAAACCAGCCACCTGAACCCGTGCACGTTCTACCAGCATCTTGGCAGCACGGCCCTCGGAATGGACTGAAGACGGATTGCCGACCAAATCCATCGCGGACATCATCGCTGCACGGGCCTCATCCCGCAAAGGCGTGGTCGCATTATGATCCAGGTAAACGCGTTTCAATTCAAATCCATCTTCATTTTGCTGAAAAAACTTCGGGGGAGACCGAAGGACGGGGGCTGGCCCCCAAACGACATACTAATAGTCCACAACGTTGAACAAATTTGGAACCGCAGGACAGGGCGCCAACTCATTTGAAATCACGTCTGACAAACGGGTCTGATGCAAATAAACATAAACATTCGCACTTAGACCCTCCCACAAACGATTGGTCAGTGATTGGGCCTTAGACCCCGATGCCCCACCAGAGGCACCTGCCCCCTTGTGCATCGCGTCCACAGACTCGTCTACGGCCGACAAAATATCCACTACCCGAATTTCAATAGCAGCACGGGCAAGGCGATATCCACCACCCGGACCACGTGCAGAAGCAACTAAATTGGCACGACGCAGTTTTACAAACAATTGCTCAAGATAAGGCAATGAAATGTCCTGACGTTCGGCGATGTCGCCGAGGTTGACCAGTTTTCCATCCGGCTGAAGCGCAATATCTGCCAAAGCAACCATCGCATAACGCCCCTTCGTTGACAGTTTCATCGCAAAATCCTTTGCTATACCCAGATTTGATTGACGTTTCACG
>TARA_B110000908_G_C10267357_1_pt1 | contig 10235 bp, 10 predicted proteins | sample TARA_B110000908 | Tara Oceans TARA_B110000908 (sample SAMEA4398067) | marine metagenome | biome: Polar Biome; feature: [DCM] deep chlorophyll maximum layer (ENVO:01000326); material: water (ENVO:00002006), including particulate matter (ENVO:01000060) such as... | depth 36 m
ACCTTTTTAACTTTATGAACTCCAGCTGCATCTATTACATTTTGTGTACCAAAAACATTTGTTTTAGCAGCTTCTAAAGGAAAAAACTCACAAGACGGAACTTGTTTAAGAGCAGCAGCGTGAAAGACATAATCTACACCTCTCATTGCTTTTTCTATACTATTATAATCACGCACATCCCCTATATAAAATTTAAGCTTTTCATTCTTTAAACAAGTACGCATATCATCTTGCTTCTTTTCATCTCTTGAAAATATACGAATTTCTTTAAAATGATCTGTATGTAGGAAACGGTTTAATACAGCGTTCCCGAAAGAACCTGTTCCTCCTGAAATTAAAAGTATTTTATTTTTCAACATTTTATTTAAATAAGTTTATATATTGTTTTTTTAAATCCTCTAAATTTATTTTTTTTCTTGCATAACTTAAAGCATTACAACTAATTTCATCATATTCATCTTGGTTGAACTCATGTAATTTACTTATAATACTGACAAATGCAGATTTATTGGCTAAAGGTAGTGCAAAAACACCATTTTTAAAACCTTCTTCCCATGGTGTATGTTCACTTATAACTATTGGCAGGCCATTAGCTAGAGACTCATAAATAACATGTCCAAAATTTTCACCTAAAGTTGGAAAAAATAAATAATGGCAATTTCTTAAAAAAGCATCAATTTTATGATTTGGAATAGGGCCAAGAACATTTACACATATATTTTCCGGTAACTTTTTAAGTTCATGTTTACATTTATTCCAATAATCTTTGTCTTCAAAAGGACCGATAATTGTAAATTCAATTGACCCTTTAACTCTAACTTCTTTTAAACATTCTATAGCAAATAGTAAATTTTTTTTTGGTGAAATTCTTGAAATAAAAACAAATTTTGAAATCAATGGGTTTTTATTTGTTTTATTTCTTTTGAGTTCGACTAACTTTGGAATATTGTTGGCTGTAATAATTTGTTTATTTTTAATTTGTTTCTCAATCAGTTCTTTTTCTTTTTGAGTAGTTGCTTGAAAAATGATCTTGGAATTAGAGATTATATTGAAAAAATTAATAAATAAATATTTTTTAATAGATTTTATAGAAAGTGCACCGTTATCAAATTCACCTCTCGGGGCTAGAATAATTTTACAGTTATAAAAAAAACTATAAAATATAGCTTGAAATAAATTAGTTCGAGTCCCAACCGAAAAGAAACTATTAAGATATATGAAGTTTGGCTTTATTATGAATAATTGAATCCATGTAAAAAAATAATATCTAAAACTATTTACATATCTTATCTGTGAATTATTATTTTGAGTTATCCATTTATTTATTCTCAAATTATAAGGATTCAATTTTTGATTTAAATCAAAATTCTTGGTTAAAACAAAAAATTGAAAATTATTAGACAATAGGTTGGTTAAATTAAAAACACTTTGGATAGGTCCACCACCAAGGAAACCAGGTTTATAATATTCTGAACATATGAAAACTTTCTGTTTCATTTTTCTAATCTCTTAATCTGTTTTATTCTTTTAAAAAACAACTTTAATTAATAATCGTAATTTTTTTGTAAGCATATTAAAATGATTGTTTTGATTTTTAATTTACGAAACCTTTATTTCTATTAAAATAAGCTAACTTTTCCTTTTCCAATTCTTTAATTTTGATGGCTGGAACACCACCGTACAAAAAGCACTCATTAGTAAAATTTTTATTCAACAAAGATTTTGCTCCTAATACGCTAAAGTCAGGCAGTGTAGAACCAGCAAGTACAGTAACATTTGAACCGACAAAGCAGTAAGACCCAAATTCGACAGGTTTACAGTCTTGAATGTTTTTAGAAAGATCAATCGCATGCGTTAAAATTTGTGATCGTATGCCAGCAAAAGTTGTAAATTCTCCAAATGTCACGCCAGCTGTACAGTCAATAAAATGACGAGAAGTTACTGCAGAATGAGCTCCTATAGTTAGTTGACATTGGCGATTTTTACGTTGTAAATAATGTAATGTGTTATTTTGAGGGCAACCAGTAATATAATTAAGTGAACCTAATCTTGCATTTTTATATAACTTTAAAAAACCTATATTTTTACAAAATGTAAGACTTCCAATCACAGAATTATTACCCATAAATAAATTATCTGCCAATATAATAGACTTACCAATACGAGCAGTTTTATGTATCTTGAACTTAAATAGTTTAATTAAAATCAATCTTCTTAGCTTCCAGGGAAAAAGGATTATTAATAATTGTGTTATTAATTTCATATCTAGTAATTTTTAATATTCTTATTATAATATCTTTTGGAATCAATAAAGGATTTAATATAGTTTCCATTAATTAATTTTATTAATTGTTGAAAATAAACTCCGAAATTATTATGTTTTACATTATTTTTCAATCGAATTCTTCTTGATTCAGTCTTAAAACTATTTGATTGATTAGTGCTAAACGCATGTGAAGTTTTAGAATCTTCATGAACTCTAAAACCCCAAAAATATTGTTTAATTTTCATAAATTTAAATCCATTTGCTTTAAATCTTAACCATAAATCAGTGTCCATTCCAAAGTGCAAAGATTCATCAAAACCACCAACTTTATCAAATATTTTTTTTGAAAATATTGATGTAGGTCCATAAATATTAATAGGCCCGTTTTTAAATGCTAAATTATTCCAACTAGGTCCATTTGTACACTTTTTAATAAAACCTTCAACATCATAATATATTGTGTTACCAGAAATCCAATCAATATCTATATTTTTCTCCAAAAAATCATTAACAATAGATAATGAATTTTTTAATAAAACGTCATCTGCATTTAACCAAAATAAATATTTTCCTTTGGCTTTTCTAAATCCCTTGTTAAAAGCTTCACTTTGACCTGAGTCTGGCTCTGAAACCCACCACGTGATATTATCTGAATATTTTTTTATCACTTCAACACTATTGTCGTTACTTTCTGCATCAATTACAATTAACTCAAAATTCTTGAATGTTTGGTTGACAACAGAAAGTATCGCTTGTTCAATAAACCTACCGTGGTTATAATTTGCTATAACAATCGTGAATAATAGATTTTTTGTCATAATTTTTTGATTAATTTTTATGTTTTTCATTATAAATAATCAACAGCGCAGCGAATAAGGGGAATGTGGTTCGCAAGAGACCGAACGGAGAGAATAAGACAGCCCAGAACATATCAGCAGTCAAGACCGTGATTATTGGAAATACAGATGAATCAAACGAACTCTTAAATATTTTAAAATAAATTTTAAATAAATTTTTAAACAAGTACAATATTGATAAAAATCCAAAAAATCCTGAGTACAACCATGCTCCTAATAACAAAGAATGACTTGGAATAAAATCCTTTTCTTTATTACGAACTTTCCCTGATGTTTGCTTAATCAAATATGCATATTTACCTCCTTTATCCTTTGCCCAAGATCCATGGCCAAGCACTGGTTTTTCTTGAATTGCAATGATTGCAATAAATGTTTCTAGTCTACCTTTATACAATAATTCAAATGGATTGTAAGGGTTATCCATGGAGCTAACTTGCATTTTTGAATTAAGACCTCCAAAACCATTATTAATTACTGAACCTATATAAAAGGTATAACTAGAAAAAAGAATTATAGAAGATATAACACCAATAATTAAAATGTTTTTTTTTGAAAATCTTAATTTTCTAATTTTAATAAACATTAAAAAAGATGCTATAAAAAAAATTAACCCATTGGATCTTGCATCCAAAATAAAACAAATCAGTGCATATGTTAAAAACAAAATAGGTACTAATGACTTAGTTCTTTTCACATAAAGAAAATAACTGCTCAACATAACAAAAAGGTTTAAAAAACTAACAAATCGTACTTTAAAAAAATTTGAATTTTCTTCTAAAAGACCTATATCTAGTTCTGTACTTCCAAAAATTAATTGTATTAAAAACGAAAAAAATAAAAATGGTATAATTGCTTTTGGGTTATTTCCAATATTTTTGACTAAAAACACTACAGAAATAAAAGAAAAAATAATTACGGACCAACCTCTTAAGAAATCATTTGAAGAAGTTTGATTGAATAAATCACTAATAATTTGAAAAAACAATAAAATGGATAAGCCCTTTAAAACAATTTTTAAACCTTTATATTTTTTAAGGAATATGTTTAATCGGAAAAACGGAAAAGTAACTAAAGCTATTATTTCAGAAAAAATTAATCTACCAATAAAATCAATAAATATTTTACCAGTAAGCGAATATAAAATCAGTAGCATGGTACTGCTATTTTTACTTGATTTATTTCTAGCCATTAATTATGATTTTTTTATATAATAAATCTACATTTTTCCCATAGATATCCCAAGTATGTCCGTTTTTTATCGTGGAAGCGGCATTCAATCCTATCTTTTTTCTTAATGATTCATCATCCATTAATTTAATCAAAGCTTTAAAAATTGCCACACTTGAACCATCTTCTATGATTAATCCATTAACGCCGTCAATTATAGGTGCTCCACTTTGTTCTGTTGCAATTACAGGCATTCCAGCAGACATTGCTTCTTTCAAAGCCTGTGACGACCCTTCGCAATATGACGGAAAAACATAAATATCAGAATCTTTTAAGAACGATTTCAATTTGTCTTGGGTTACATGTCCATGCAATTTTATAAAACCAGCTTCTATTAAATTATTTGGAATAATTAATTCTTTACTTATACTACCGATTAAATGGAACTCAAAAATTATATTTTTCTCATATAATAATTCTGCTGTTTCTATAAGTAAATCTATCCCTTTCCATTTATTTAAAACACCTGTGTAGAGAAGTTTATATTTTCTTCTCACCTCATAGTTTGATTTTAAACTAAAAAAGTCCTTTCTGATACCCAGTGGAATAACAAATATTCTTTCTTTTTTAAAACCATATTTGACAAAACTTTTTTTAACATAATCTGAATTAACTAATAAATAATCTGCTGCTACACAGTCGTCAATAACTAGTTTCCATAAACCTTTATGTGGTTCTACCGGTATTTTATTTGGTTTATATATCTTTAATAATTGATTATAAATTTCTAATGGATGTGCAGCACTATGATCAACTAAAACAACCATTCCCTTTTTTTTAGCCTTTCCAATTGCCCCAAAACCAGCTCCACTGCGAACATGAAAAATATCTGAATTTTTCAGATACTTTTTAGTACTAAGTCCAAAAATCTTCCATCCGATTAGTGCTGCTTGACTTTTTTTAATAAAATAAAATTTTGAAAATATAAATAATAATTGAAGAATAAATTCAGCTATGGAATTTCCAGATAACTCTTCTTTAGTTAGTTCTTTAGGGCTCCTTTTTCGCAAACCATAAGCTAGATTAGTACGACCTACAAGACCTCCAATAAAGTTTAATAAAGCATCTGAAAGATAGGCCGGTGGAATCCAACCTGTAATAACATTAACTTCTACGCCTGCCTTTTTAATAGCCTTAGCACTTTCAATAAGATGCAATCGACCTTGGCCAGTAGATATAATCACTTTCATAAATTTATTTTTTAATGATTTTAATTTCTTTTAAGAAAGCACAAAAGTCTTTATCTACTAAAAAGAGAATTCCAAAATAAATAACAGGAGATATAACACCATTAATTAATAACTTTATCATATCGTTCAAATTAAACTGATGAGTAAAAAAATAACAAGTTCCAAATATCAGAATGCTTAATGAAAAATATTTTAGTATCGGATGAAATAGTTCTGAAAATCTAATATTATAATATCTAAAAGAAAAAAACAACAGTATAGGACCTGATACAATTAAATAGATAGAAACTGCTAAAGCTAAACCTTCTTTTCCCTCTGTGAAACTAAGAGGTACAATTAAAAAAAGAAAGAATAATAAAGACAATAGAGAGTAAAAAGATTGTGTTTTATATTTAGACTTTATTCTTAATGCTGGTGCCCATAGTGAAGACGCCACGCTAAATCCAATACCAAGTGACAATATTTGAACTAATAATATTGTGTCTGTCCATTTATTATTAAAGAAAATAGAAATCAATGAATCTGCAATAGAAGCTTGCCATAGAGCAAAAGGCATTCCAAATAAAGCATAAATTCCTGTAACTTTAAGTAAAATTATTTTGATTTTTTCAATTTCATTTTTGGGAATTTTCATTAGAGTTGGAAATAAAATAGGAGATAATGAATTCACTAACAGTCCTACTGCTTGAACACTTAAACTGTAAGCCATGAAATATATCCCTACGTCAGTCTGACTAACAAATAGTGCCAATATTAAATAATCAGAGTGTCTTATTATAGTCTGAAATATGCTATGAAAAAAACCATAAATACTATTTCCAAAAAGATATAAATAATGATTTAAAGTAAACTTGAATCTATGAGAACAATTAGCTTCTTTAGAAAGCCAAAAATATCTTAAAACAGAACTTATTAATGGACCAAAAACAAAGCTATAAATACCATATCCTAATAGAACGAATACTATAATTAAACCTTGGGAAATAAAAAATTCAGTAAATTTAATTATTGATAACTCTTTAAACTTTAAATCTATCCTTAATTTTGAATCTGGGACAACTGAGAGCGTATTAAAGGGTATTGATAAACTGAAAATTAAAATAAGATTTGTAATATCGTTGTCTGCATAAATATAGCCAACTATAAAGGAGAAAATTACAGCAAGAGTTATCGCAATAAATGCAACAACACTAGATATTGATTTGGCAAGGTTATAAATATGATAAAACATTTTACCTCTACTAACCAAAACATCGGTTAAACCAAAATTTTGAATAACAATAATGATACTGGTAATAGAAAATGCAATGGAAATCTTTCCGAAATCTTCTGGTAATAATAGCCATGCTAAAATCAATTGTGCTACAAGTGAAATTAACTTTGAACCGATTGTCTGAATCCCTGTCCATAAAAATCCGGAAATGATACTACTTTTTATTTTACTCAATATTATTCTTTATAAAATTTAATGTCTAATTTCTTTCCATATTTAACGAAAAAATACTCAGCAAATCTTCCTTGATTTTTATTTAACTTACCGTTAATCATAACATTACACTCTATATTTCTATCGTAATTCTTAGCAAAAAAACAAGCAGAACTAGCCGTGCCATAAAGATGTTTAATTCTATTACTTCGTATTACATCTTCGGCGGTAATAGAATTTTTTATAGGCTTTACTAGGCCATTAATATTTATTATTTTTTCTTTTGACGTAGCACAATAATTAGTTTTTATATTGAAAAATGAAATTAAACTTTCAGTGGTTTCACCAAAACCAGGCAAAATAAGTGTATCTATTTTATTATCATCTAATTGATTTGACAAGAAGGAGTTCAACATCTTTTTTTTTGCTTGTTTTGGTGGTAACGAGACTTTACTCAAACAAGATTTTAATGGGTAAAGCTGGTAAAAACAAAAATCTGCAAGAGCTTTCTTATACTCAAAATATGAATAAACTGATTTTAAAAACCCAAACACTCCTTTAACCTTAACACTTAATAAAAAACCACTTAATGATAAGCAATCATTAACTCCATCTGAAAAATGTATGGTTATATACCCTAAAGATTTTAATTTTGGTATTATTTTGTAAAAGACTCGGTGATTCCCAAGAGGTAAACCTACATGTTTACAATCCCTAATTTCAGTAATTTGATTTAAAAGATTTTTCTTTGTAAAATTTTTCTTTGTAAAATTTTTAAAATTTAAAGTCAAATTATCTAAATCCTTCCATTTCCTAACCTCTCGTTCCGTGATTCGTTTATTTTCTTCAAATAGAAATACCCATAATGTTGTTGGTTGAAAATACTCAATGGCTGCGATAAGTTCGGATTTGTCTGCTGGTTTTTTTAAAAAAACAATCATTTATAAAGTATTATGGATCTTTTTCTTAAACATGAATTCTGCAAAATCAAAGTCAACTTGAGTATCTATATCTATAGATTCCTCTTGCGAAACTTTCATAAAGTAAGGTTTCGAACATATAAAATTCTTAGCCTTTAACATTGCTTCTCTATTTGCTATGACAAGCCCAAATGTTGGAGATAAATATTCAGGTAAATTTTGGGAATTAGGTGCATTTTTAGGGTTATAATTTAATGCTTTTCCTTCATGCCATAAAAACTCTTTTATAACTTTAACAGACATTAAACTATTACAATCATTAGAATAAAATTCAGAGATCGCTCTATTATACGACTCTGCAAAAATAAGTGGAGCTGTTACTTGAGCGATCATAATATTTTCAGCTTCGGTAACCTTTGCTAAATACTCATGATATTCACTATTACTGCATTCAGAGCTTGCATAATAAGGTTCCCTGAGGTGATAGCTAACTCCCATATTTTTTGCTATCTCAATGGCATATTCACTATCGGTATTTACTATAATTTCATCAACTTGTGTTAATTGCTTAATTTGTTCAATTTTATGTTCAAATAAACTTTTTGATGCAAACAGTTTAAAATTTTTATTTTTCACCCTCTGAGAACCAGCTCTCATTGGTATCACTACAACTAATTTTTTCATTATTCTAAAGATTTAATAAATTCATTTATTCCTTCTTTTAGTGTAAAAGTAGTATCCCAGCCTAAATTTTTTAATTTTTGATTTGATCCGGTTATCAATACTTGATCACCAACATAGCCATCAATTTCTTTAATAGTTAACTCTTTATCAAGTCTTTTTCCAATTTCATTAATAATAATTTCAGGTGTAAGACGTTCATTGCAAGTAACATTATAAATTTCATTGTCAGTAGATGCATTAAAAGATAGCATTAATGCTTTTATTACATCGTTAACATGAACAAGTTCTCTTACTCTATCCTTAGAACCAGTAATTTTAACAGTGTCACTTTTCAAGGCTTGGTCTAAGTATATACTAAGAATACCTTGATGTTTATTGCTCAAATCTTGTCCGGCTCCGTAAGTTGCAAATAATCTAAAAATAGTATAGGGAATATTGTTATGCTCTTTTAGTAATTTTACATAATACTCAGCACTTAATTTACTAGAACCGTAAAATGATATTGGATTAACTAACCCATCTTCAGTTGCATTTTCTTGATTACCGTAAACGGCCATACTACTTGTATAAATTAGTTTTTTAACTTTAAGTTTTTGAGCTAACTTAACAATATTCATAGTCCCAACTGAATTCCAAAGGGCATCTTCATATGAATTATTTAAACTAAAGTAGCCTCCAGATTGAGCTGCTATATGAAATATAAAATCAACCTTACCATAATTGATTTCTAAAACGTCAGGACTACTAATATCTTCTTTTATAAATTCTACTTCAAAGGAAGGTTCTTTTTTGTCTAAAACTACTATATTATGGCCTTGTAATCTTAAAAGAACTATTAATCTACCACCTATAAAACCACTACCACCGGTTACTAATATTCTCATATTTTTTTTATTAATTACTACAATTGATTATTTTTAAAATAAGGGGTCAATATCACTTAATTTCTCAAGGGCAGGATTATTATACGCTAAAAAATAAATTTCATTGTCTCTAGCTGCTTCAAAATCATTAATTGAATCTCCAATCAGTAAAGTTTCTTCCGTATTATAATTGTTTGTTTTTAACAAAGAACTAACTAGTTCCTTTTTTGGTGTTGGCGAACCATGAATACTTTGAAAATAATAAGCAATATTTAATTGTTCGCATAAAAAACGAAGTTCATTTTGATCTGAACCTGATACAATATGAAATTTATATTTTCTGTGATTCTGCTTTATAAAGTCTAAAGCATCAAGAATTAAATTTGCAGGATTGGTTAATTCATTTTTCATTAAAACAGAAAAATTATTGGCATACTTTAAAACATCTTCATCTGTTATTTTTTTATTCAATATTTCCTCAAAAAAAAACCTAATTTTCACATAACGAGATAATCCTCCATTTTTCTTATGGTAATCCAACAACAACTCTACTTTTTCAGTTTCAAATGATTTAAAAATTTCTCTAAACCCCCAGTCTCTAACTTCCATCGAATCTAAAATAACGCCATCAAAGTCCCAAAGAATAGTATTTATCATTTTTTATTTATTTTCCCACCTTTTAACACTTTTAATAGAACAATCAAGTAAAATTCCATAATCTACCGAATATGAAACATAGTTTATGCCTTTATTTTTCCATTCAGTAGCCATTTCCAAACTATCACAAAAAACTCCAACTTTA
>TARA_B110000908_G_scaffold127904_1_pt1 | contig 10230 bp, 9 predicted proteins | sample TARA_B110000908 | Tara Oceans TARA_B110000908 (sample SAMEA4398067) | marine metagenome | biome: Polar Biome; feature: [DCM] deep chlorophyll maximum layer (ENVO:01000326); material: water (ENVO:00002006), including particulate matter (ENVO:01000060) such as... | depth 36 m
TTGATCGCACCAGACGCACCGTTCCAGTAGTTTGCTGGGTAGTTGAACACATTCGAAAACACGTCACCGTTTGCCGCAGATGTACGACCATAACCCATCGAGTGGATTGGAATGCCGTCAGCTGTGGCTTTTGGAATCAACTGATATGTGATGCCGGTGGACAGCGGTTGATACACAAGCGCGCCTTGGCCTTTTGTAGACTCGTAGCACTCAACACCTTTTTCAGTGTTATAGCCGGTTTCACATTCGATCACGTTAGTCATAACGCCGCCGATGCCACCATCACGAGCGTTCAACAGGTTCATGTAATCCGCATAGCCATCTGCAAACGGAATACCGCCAGCAGCATATGGGCCAGTACGATAGCTAAGTGATGGGAACACTAGGTCCGCCATTACAGGGCTTGCTGCCATTACGGCGGCCACTGCCATTGTTGTTAGTTTCATCTTCATCGAGGTTTCCTCCCTTGGATTTTTCGATATTTGCCGGATACTCCAGCGTTCGTATGATGGGGTTCTCCCCACCTTTTCTTCGCAACCGACCCCTAGTGTGGGAACGGCCACAATCTCAATTTCTCTTTGGCGACGCGCCACAATTGGGCAAGCCCGTGTGGTTCCGCGATCAAAAAGATGATGATCAATGCGCCAACGATAACCAATTGCAGGTGGGCCACAATGTCTGTGGGCCACCCCAACCAATCAACGCCAACCAGCTTCAGCGCCACGGGCAAAACCACTAGAAACGCAGCCCCCGCAAACGACCCAAAAATCGACCCCAGACCACCAATAATGATCATGAACAAAACGGTGAATGACTTGGTGATGCCAAAGGCCTCGCCCACTTCAACCGCGCCCAGGTAGATCGCAAAGAACAATGCGCCGGAGATACCTATAAAGAACGAGCTGACGGCAAATGCGCTTAGCTTGGCCGTCAAGGGGTTCACACCGATAATCTCAGCGGCAATGTCCATGTCACGAATGGCCATCCACTTACGCCCAAACGAACCGCGCGTCAGGTTACGCGCAATCACAGCACTGAAGATGACAAACGCCAAACAGAACAAGTAGGTCGCCCACGCTTCTGTATTAGGGCCAGTCACCTCAATGCCAAAAACCGTCCGCTCTGGGGCCGATATTTGGCCTGATGCAGAATAGTTGTAGAACCAAGGTACGCGATTGAACAACCACACCAAGAAAAACTGCGCCGCCAAGGTGGCAACCGCCAAATAGAACCCCTTGATGCGCAAACTTGGCAGACCAAACAACACGCCAACACCAGCGGTGATGAGACCCGAAATCAAAACATGGATTAACATGCTCACTTCAGGAAATGCGGTCATCAACTTGTAACAGGCATACGCCCCCACAGCCATAAACCCGCCCGTACCCAATGACACCTGACCACAATAACCAACCAAAATGTTCAAACCAATCGCGGCAATCGTATAGATTAGAAACGGCAGGAAAACCGCGTTCAGCCAATAGTCATTGATCATAAACGGGATGACAAAAATGGCGATCGCCAACACCAGATAGTAACGGTACCGATCAAATTTAATCGGAAACGTTTGGCTGTCCTCAGGATACGTGGTGCTGAAATCACCTGCTTCACGGTAAAACATTAGTACGCTCCCCCAAGGGTATTGATGACCGCAGTGCGCGATGCAAATTCGTTGTTCCTAGACTGGTCGTTAACCACCAGTTCAGATTTTAGCGTTTCGCCACATTTTGCCCCATTTCGGTCCGCATATTTAGCGTGGGAAATCGGAGTGGGATCCATGTCTGTCATATTAAATAAATTACGGCTTCTAGAGGCCAAGCGGGTCAGCGGCGCGCTGACTTTCGCAGATTTCGAGAAACAGAAATCTGCGCTTTTGGATGACATCCCAGATGCATTCGAAAGCGAACCTACTGTGTCCGAACCAACAACATCCGCAAAATCAAACGCAGCCCTTTGGGACACGCTAGTGCTTTGGATTGTTGGCGCGGTCTTCTGCGGCACAGTAACATGGGCCGTAACTGGCAACCTTGGCATCGCAGCCACCTTAGGCATTACTGTATTGGCGGCGTTCACAATCAAACTGTTCACAGCACTGGAATAGGCCGCGATTTCTTTTGGCAAGAAATATCCTGGGGTCTGGGGCAATGCCCCAGCGCTCTCGATCCGATCACACACGTTCAATGATCTTCTCCCCAAACAGACCCTGCGGACGGAACACCAAGAAGATCAGCGCCAGAACATAAGCAAACCAGTTCTCAGTCGCGCCGCCCAACATTGGACCAAACGAGAATTCAAACAGCTTCTCACCCACACCGATAATCAAACCACCCACGATGGCACCCGGGATCGAAGTAAACCCACCCAGCATCAAAACAGGCAACGCCTTGAGCGCAATCAATGACAGTGAAAACTGAACGCCCGACTTAGCGCCCCACATAATGCCAGCGACCAAAGCTACAAAACCGGCCAAGGACCAAACCAAAATCCAGATAAAGTTCAACGATACACCCACAGACAATGCGGCTTGGTGATCATCTGCAACGGCCCGCATCGCACGACCCTGTTTGGTGTACTGGCTGAAAGCAACCAGCGCCAAAACCAGAATGACAGCAATGACCGTGGCAACCATATCCAACTTATCGATAAAGAAGCCGTAGAAGTCTTCGTTCCCAAAGGCCAACCACTGGGTACTTTCCTCGATCCACAGGCTACCACCTTGGGGCAGGCCAACAGCCAAGGTCTTGATCTCTGACCCCCACATAAGATCGCCCATACCTTCAAGGAAATAGGCCAGTCCGATGGTCGCCATGAACAGGATAATCGGCTCTTGTCCCACCAGATGACGAAACACAAAGCGCTGCACAAGATAGGCCAATAAGACCATCACCAGTAAGGTTAATAAAATCGCAGCCAACGCAGGAACGTGCCAGCCAAAGTGATGAATATCAGTGCCAAAAGCCGCGTTGATCAAATGCGAAAACGGCACCTGACCTTCCATGATCCCAACAAGGGTAAGGGCCGCAAACAACGCCATAACACCTTGGGCAAAGTTAAAGATGCCTGAGGCTTTGTAGATCAATACAAACCCCAGCGCGACCAAGGCATAAAGCACCCCTGCCATCAGTCCATTCAGGACAACTTCGACGCCGTACAGCAGATCACTAGGCATTTCGTGCCCCTCTCATATTAACTTTCAAGATCAGTCTCCACGATCTGGTAAACGACATAATCGCCACTCTGCTCGAACTGGACAGACACATTTAATTTAGGTTCAATCCAAAGATTGCTTAGTAGGGCGAATGATCCAGCATCACTGCGCTCTTCCAATTCGTAAAACTTCTGCGCCAACTGCTCGGCCATCCACGCCTTCGCACCGTAACGGGACACTTCTATGCGCGGTTCAGGAACGTCGATCTTTGTCAGATCGTCAAAAACCGCGGGCTCTAGGTTCTCATAAGGGTCCAAGCAACGCGCCTGAAACTCTTCCCAAGCACCAGCCTGTGCGCCCCCTGCCAGTAAACAAACCAAGAACGGACCGAGCGCCGCGCACCGACGTAATACCGACGTATTACCGACGCGATACCGATCCATATTTTGGACCTCTTTACTCATCGTGGGCCACACCCAAATACGCATCAATCACCGCTTGATTATTGCGCACTTCGTCTGGTGTGCCGTCGCCAATTTTCTTGCCATAATCCATAACAACAACGCGATCTGACAGATCCATAACAACGCCCATATCGTGTTCAATCAACGCAATTGTGGTGCCAAATTCGTCGTTCATCGACAGGATAAAGCGGCTCATGTCCTCTTTTTCCTCGACGTTCATCCCCGCCATCGGTTCATCCAACAACAACAACGATGGCTCAGCGGCCAAAGCACGCGCAAGCTCAACACGTTTCTTCAAACCATAAGGTAATCGGGCGACAGGCGTCTTGCGAATAGCCTGAATTTCCAAGAAATCGATAATCTTTTCAGCGACTTCACGGTTCTCAGTTTCTTCTTTTTCAGCGCGGCCTTTCCACAATGCTTGGGCAAACATACCCGTCTTCATGTGGGTCAAACGACCCGTCATAACATTGTCCAAAACGCTCATGCCTTCAAACAAGGCGATGTTTTGGAACGTACGGGCGATACCCTGCTGGGCCACCTGATAAGGTCGCATCGGTGGGCGCAGCTCGCCCTTGTACAGAACCTGTCCATCTTGCGGGACATAAAAGCCCGATATGACGTTCAGCATCGACGACTTACCGGCACCGTTTGGCCCAATGATCGCGCGAACTTCACCCTCACGAATGTCAAAGGAGATATCCTTAATCGCCTCAACACCCCCAAATCTAAGGGTAATATTCTTCATCTCCATAACCACAGGGCCGATCTGGCGGCCGTCCGCTGTCATGTATCCGTCCGACTGATCAAGCATAGAAAAATCCCTTGTTCATCATTCTGCCGCCATCTGTACAGTCACAGCCTGAACCGCCGCATCCCGAATATCCAACGTTGCTGAAATCGCACCTTTGCGCCCATCTTCGTAGGTCACTTCAGTGGTGGTCGAAATCGTGTCCGACCCATCGTACATGGCGTTAATAATATCTGAGAACTTTTCTTCGATAATACGACGGCGCACTTTCTGGGTACGGGTCAATTCGCCATCATCCGCATCCAACTGTTTGTGCAGCACAACGAAACGGTGGATTTGACAGTCCGACAACATCTCGTCCTGCGAAACCGAGGTATTCACCTCTTCCACATGGGACTGAATGGTCGCCAAAACTTCAGGATGACCCGCCAATTCTTGGTAGGATGCATAGGCAATGTTATTGCGCTCCGCCCAGTTCCCGACGGCCGTCAGGTCAATGTTCACGAAGGCCGTACAATACGGACGATCATTACCAAAAACCACAGTTTCCAGAATGTTGGGGAAGAATTTCAGTTTGTTTTCAACATACTTAGGTGCGAACATCTTACCGTTGGCTGTTTGCCCAACATCTTTAGCGCGGTCAATAATACGCAAATGACCACTGTCTTCTTCGATGAAGCCCGCGTCACCCGTGGCAACCCAACCCTCAGCATCCTTTGTGTCCGCTGTGCTTTCAGGGTTTTTGTAATACTCAACAAAAACACCCGGGCTGCGGTAATATACTTCGCCATTCTCTGCGATCTTCAATTCGACACCTGGGCACGTGACACCAACAGTGTCTGAACGCACCTCACCATCCGGCTGGGCCGTGATAAACACAGTTGCTTCGGTCTGGCCGTACAGTTGCTTAAGGTTAATGCCAAGCGAGCGGTAAAAATCAAAGATTTCTGGTCCAATCGCTTCACCCGCGGTATATCCAACCCGGACACGGCTGAAACCAAGGGTGTTTTTCAGCGGCCCATAAATCGCCAATTCGCCCAAATTGTACTTGATACGATCCATCAAGCCCACTGCTTTGCCATCCAAGATCGACGGCCCAACTTTACGGGCCACCCCCATGAAATAGTCAAACAAGCGTTTCTTAAATGGGCTCGCATCCTCCATTCGGATCATCACATTGGTCAGCTGTGTTTCAAATACTCGTGGTGGGGCAAAATAATATGTAGGACCAATTTCGCGCAGATCCGTGTGCATCGTTTCAGCACTTTCAGGGCAGTTGGTACAATACCCGCACCACAATGCCTGACCGACGGAAAAGATGAAATCACCAACCCATGCCATTGGCAAGTATGCTAAAATATCATCGCTTTGGCGAAGGTTATCAAATTCTGACGACGACTTAGCAGTCTCGATAACATTACGATTGGACAGCACGACACCCTTAGGTTTGCCAGTGGTGCCTGACGTATACAACATCACACAGGTACTATCATAATCCAGCTTTGCGATGCGGGCCTTCATCTCAGGTTCATGCACAGAACGGTTCGCACGCCCTGCGTCTTGAACTACGCTATACTGCGTCAAATTCGTGTGGTCGTATTTACGCAAACCACGCGGGTCGAGGTAAATCATCGCCTCAAACTCAGTCAGCTGGTCTTGGATTTCCATGACCTTGTCGACTTGTTCTTGATCGCCAGCGATCACAAAACGCGCACCACAATGGCTCATGGTGTAGGCCATCTCGTCTGCTGACGCGTCTTGATACAGAGGCACCGGAACAGCCCCAACCATCTGGGCCGCCATCATTGACCAATACAAATAGGGACGGTTGCGCCCTATTACGGCGATAAAATCGCCCTCGGCCACACCCAAGTCCAACAGACCTAAGGCCAATGCCTCGATCTCGTCGTGGGTCTGTGACCACGTCCAGCTTTGCCAGATACCAAATTCTTTTTCGCGGTAAGCAGGTGCTGACCCGAACTGTGCAACGTTGCGGTGCAAAAGCGCTGGTATGGACGTAAGCCCACCAGCGCCGTCAAGCGTCTTCGACAATGTTTCTTCCTCCCTAACTGGCAACAAATGTCACCAGCCACGATCACTTAAGCGATTCTATCCGACCTAAAGATGCTGTTATTATCTTCGGCGTCAACTTTTTCCTGAAGGTTTCCCAAATCTAACGAATTGTAACAACCCAAGATGAACGCTTGAACTTGTCCCTACGCCCACTCCACACTGGCATCACTCAGCAGATTAAAAGGGACACCAAAGTGCCGCTCAATCGCGATGCCACACATGCTTTGACCGCTGCGGGTTTGAACCTGATCGGTCAGGCCCTCACGATCTTTGACAGTGACTTGCGGTTGGCTGTCTGTAATGCGCCGTTCCAAGAAATGTTCGAATTGCCTGATCACCTTGTGGCACTTGGCGCACCGTTTGAAGACACGATACGCCACCTCGTGTTGCAGGGTGAATATGGCGAAGTCGACGATCTTGAGGCATTTGTAACCGAACGAACCGAGGTCGCACGTGCCTTTGAACCGCATTACGTGGAGCGCACCCGCGCCAATGGCAGCATCATCTCTGTTGAGGGATCACCCCTGCCCCAAGGGGGCTGGATCACTGTCTACACCGATATCACCAGCACCAAGAAGCAAGAGACCTTGCTACGCGCCCGCTCAGAAGAATTGACCGATCAGGTCCTTGCCCACACCGAAGAATTGGCCAGCACAAACCGCGCACTTGCCGCTACGGTTTCGGCCCTAGGGGAAACCAAACGCCACCTTACAGAAGTCGAGGCGCGCACACGTCTAACCACGGAAATGATGCCAGCCCACATTGCCCACATCGATGAAACGGGGCAGTACACCTATTCCAACCGGCGCCTCAGCACCATCATTCCGGGTCGCCCCAACAACATTGTTGGGATGCATATCTCGGATGCGCTAGGGGCCGACGTTTACGCGAAAATCAAGCCCGCACTGCTTGCTGCTATTACCGGCGAAAATCCCGTTATGGAATTCACAGACGCGCACAGTGCCCGCCGCATTCGTGTGGCCTTCACACCTGATACGCGGGACGGTGTGTATATTTTATCGATGGACGTGACCCAAGAAACCCAAACCCGCGTCGCCTTACAGCAAACCCGCAAACGCGAACTTGCAGCGCAAATGACATCGGGTTTGGCACATGATTTCTCAAACTTGCTAACAATTATTTTGGGTATGCAGTCCAAACTTGCGCGGCTAGACGAGTTGCCTGACACCGCCAGAACCCTTGTTGATGGAACGCTAAACGCCGCAAAACGCGGCGGCGAACTGCTGGGCAGTATCGCCGAAATTACAGCGCAACGTGTGCAACGGCCACGCGCAACTGACTTGCACAATCTGCTAAAGGATATTGAAACCCTCGCGGCCCCATCGCTTCCAGATAATGTAAAATTCACTATCGTCGACAAAGCTGCTGATGCGCCCGTTTTACTGGATCAAGGTGCCATCCAAGACGCCCTGCTGAACCTTATCCTAAATGCACGCGATGCCTGCGGGTCAAACGGTGAAATCACATTAGGCGCAACAACGGTTCACAACACATGGATCGAATTTACCGTCAGCGATACCGGAACTGGGTTCTCGCCCGATGCATTAGAACAAGGGTGTGATCCGTTTTTCACCACCAAAGGTAGCGAGGGCACGGGGCTTGGCCTACCAATGGTTTACGACATTACAAAATTGGCTGGCGGCGATTTAAGATTGCAGAACACTCCAAACAGCGGAGCATCTGTAAGATTACGATTGCCTTTACGGTATTGCCCCGAAATTACTGCCGGGTTGGTTCTACTGGTCGAAGATAGCGACGATTTACGTGCGCTTTACCGCGACATGCTGATCGACAAGGGCCACAGCGTGATCGAGGCAACATCTGCCGACGAAGCAACTGCATTGATTGCCGACCTGCCCGACATAGCTTTGATCCTTTCCGACATCCGACTAAATGGGGAAGGTACGGGGTTGGACCTGTTAAAACGTATCGACGTGACCAAAACACCTGTCATTCTTATGACGTCGTTGCCTGCGAATGATCCGTTGCATCAAGATGCCCTTGCCGCCACAACTGTCCTTGCAAAACCATTTACCGCCATTGATCTTGCCAACGTCCTCAAACCAAAGGCACCACAATGACCGCACCGCTTGTGACCATCCTTGATGACGAACCTGCCATTCGAACAATGCTCGCAGATGCGTTGGAAGATGCAGGATTTCGTACGCTTAGCTTCGGGCGAGCGCGTGAATTCGAGGCCGCGTTGCAAACCCATACCCCCGATGTTTGCCTTGTCGATCTGTCCTTGCCAGACACCGATGGGCTGACTGTCGTGCATCGTCTTGCCCTTGAACAAGGTGCCGCCGTCATCATCATTTCTGGGCGTGCACAGGTGCAAGATCGGGTAACAGGCCTCGAACTTGGAGCGGATGATTACATTATCAAACCCTTCGACCCTGCCGAAGTCGTCGCACGGGTTCGCGCACGTTTACGCAGTAACAAGCCAGTTGCAAAATCGCGCAATACAGCAACGTTCAATGGCTGGACCGCGCAGTTTGATGCTTACATGTTGATCGATGATGCTGGTGAAGCAACACCTTTTTCACATGCAGAAGGCGAAGTTCTCCGCCTATTTCTAGATAGTCCAAAAAGGTTGATCAGCCGAACACAAATGCAGGAATCCCTAGGGGGTGTGGCGAATGAAAGCTTTGATCGCGCAATGGACGTTCGTATCTCACGTCTGCGCACAAAGCTACGTGAAGATCCCAAAAACCCACAGCTAATCAAAACCATTTATGGTGCTGGTTATATTTTTCTGGGTGAGGTGAGTTGGAGCTAGACCCAACGGCATTCATGTCTGAAAATGCTCGGAATCGAAAACACCGCTTCACCTCGCTGAAAACATTGTTAGAATCACAGCTATGTTAGACGTAGTCCTATACCGCCTTGGCCGTGCCGCCTGCCCACGTTTCTACCGTGTAGAAATCGCTATGAACCTGTTTTCCGAAGTATCAGTACTTCGGGAATGGGGCATTAAGGGTGGCAACCCACGTGAAGTGATCACGTGTTACGGTAACTTGCGCGAAGCATCCCATGCGGCGGACACATACCGCATTCGCGCGCAAAAACGTGGATACGCACGGGACTAAATATACAGATCATTCCCACAAAGAAAAAGGTGGGCCAAGACCCACCTTCCTCAAATTTCAAAACCCAGCAAGAATTCGTATCGCGCACTGTTACTCGGCGGCAATCGCTTCATGTGCGGCCTCGACCTTCACGGCCGAAAACTTAAATTCTGGAATCTTCCCATAAGGGTCAACAGCAGGGTTTGTCAGAATGTTTGCAGCTGCTTCAACATAGGCAAACGGTAAGAACACCATGTCAGGCGCTACGGCACGATCCATTCGCGCCATAATCACAATGGAACCTCGTTTCGTCGTGAGACGCACATGCCCACCTGCTTCAACGCCTAGTTTACGCAACGTGGAAGGGTGCAATGAACAGTTCGCCTCAGGCTCTAACCCGTCCAGAACAGTGGCGCGACGGGTCATCGATCCTGTGTGCCAATGCTCTAACTGACGGCCCGTTGTAAGGATCATCGGGTATTCTTCATCTGGCACATCGTCTGGCGCAATCACACTAGCAGGTGTGAATTTCGCACGACCATCTTCACGTGGGAAACCATTGCCAAACACAACGGCTTGGCCCGGGTCTGTTGGGCTTAGAGACGGATATGTCACCGCTTCAGTTTTCAAACGATCCCATGTGATGTTGTCCAAGCTGCGCATGTTGATCGTCATCTCGTCAAACACTTGGCTTGGGTGGGTATA
>TARA_B110000908_G_scaffold85639_1_pt1 | contig 10208 bp, 5 predicted proteins | sample TARA_B110000908 | Tara Oceans TARA_B110000908 (sample SAMEA4398067) | marine metagenome | biome: Polar Biome; feature: [DCM] deep chlorophyll maximum layer (ENVO:01000326); material: water (ENVO:00002006), including particulate matter (ENVO:01000060) such as... | depth 36 m
GTAATTGTAGGGGAACCTGTTGTTGGAGTATTTAAAACTTTTACTATCTTACGAAGTGTTTTAGTGTGGTTACCACTCTACCCAAAGTTTTATCTTTAACTAAATTAACGTTTATTTATGTATTAATTTATTAAAAATACAGTAAAGTTTATGATACCTAGCATTAAGGGGATGCCTTGATACTAAGGATATAGCGGATTTAAAGGCCGATATTTGAGTTGAGTACTTTTACGTAATGCGGAAACTCGAAATAAATATAAATTAGGATAGGGAAGAGAAACATCTTACTACCTACCTATAAGTTAATCAACTGAGATTATGGATAGTAGCGGTGAGCGAAATCTAACAAGCTTATACTTAAAAACTTATAAATCTTAAAATTTATGTATAAGTTACTAAATAAGGTTAAAGTCCTGTAAAGATTTATATACGGTATTCAAACCTACGTAACCCCAGTACTTGTATGTGGGTTATAGGGAAATTTACTTATTATTTTTAAGTCAGTGAAGGTCTTTAAGGGGGCAGGCTATATGTAATTACAAACCCCCTTAACTAAACTAAGCACATATATAAAATAAGAGGTTTACTATGTTCAAGTCTATAAAACCCACCTTACTAGTATAATAAAATAAACCCTAAACCTTTCTGGTGCATTATATCTATAGTTGCTTCTTATGCAGGAGTCTTGAATTCTTTTTACACAACTAAAACTAAGCTTAAACCTTGTATTGAAGTTCTCGGGTGGGGGTTAGTAAGAAACTTATTATTACTTTACCAAAAAGGTTTCTAATAATTACTATTCGAAATCCTAATAAACTACATGAGTAATATTCTATACTGTTAAAATAACCTAGTTATAACACGGTTGCTTGTATATATGATTGATGGGGTAGTATAATATAGCAAGAGGGTAACTACACTTACACTGTGTAAGGTTGTGGTTAATAATTTTTAACAAAAGTTATAAATTATATGTTGGTTTGAGACTAACACTTCTTATAATAAACTTAGGTCGTAAGTTAAAAAATTTAAATTTTTTTAAAAAAATTTGCAGGCGTGTTTCAGCAGTACGGTATAACCAACGTGCTAACTACTTATTAAATTATGAACCTCTTTTCCGCCCATTCTATAATGAGTATAGACGTAGGGGTAGGGTAAAATATTTTAAAACAGTTTACAAACCTTTGTATAAAAGGTATAAAGATAAATCTTACTTCTATAAAACATGAAATCTACAAATACCGAAAAATCGTTGACGGTACGCAACTAAAATGCGTTTAATTAATCTAACAGTTATTCAGTTTATGGTTCAAGACTTTAACCTTAATTATAAAATACTCTTTAATGTAAAAGGTTATTTAGGTTACCGGTTCAGTAAAATTAATACAGTAACCCCCAACATACCCTTCTTTCTCTTTAACCGTTGGTTACGATCTTTATTATTTTTTTATAAGTACTCTAAGATTAAGAAGGTTGAGGGCCGTAGTTGGTTACAGTTTATACTATTATTGAATTTTAAACGGTACCGTTTTTTCCCCTCAATACGCCCTCTCCATAAACCAGGTTTTGTCACACTATCTTTAGGGTTGTTTAGGCGTTTTACGCACCGTAGTAGAGCTTGAACTAAAACTCGTATGTCATACCTACTATCAGCTTCGTTTTTACGAAAAGTTTTAACATATACAAGTTTTTCATCTATGTACTTATTTATTAATAGGACACCTAAACATCTTGCAGCTATCTTAAATACAATACAGTCTCCAGCCTTACAAATATATGAACACCCCTTCTCTAACTTAAAGAGGGATAAAAAAACTAAAAAGTTTCTCTATGTAAATAAAGAGCTGCAGTTTAGAACACCTGACCCCACAGAACCTCTCATTAACCCAGTATCAGAGGGGCGTTACTTTTATCAAGTCAAGTTCCCGTTCATACTATTTACAAACTCAATCGCATACGCTCCAACTAAAAAAAAAAAACGTGGACGTATAAAACGTCAGAACTTAAAACGTATAATACTTATGAATAGGTTACCTGAGTATATGTAGGCTTTTATGTTATAACTTACTGCTTACTTTACTACGAACTGTATACCCTAAGTGTTATATATAACATAAATATCAATTCCAAGTACCTAATTATGCATGTCACAGTTAGGTTTATTTAATTTTCCAAAAACTACTAATGATTGACAGCCGACTTTTTAGACGATTTATATGAGGTTATAGTGTTACCAACCGTTACTTTGATATTGTAGTTAACTGAACATTTCAGTTACTATCCGTCGGGTCTTTAGCAATAGGTTTTATGACTTATTACCTAAACCGACTGTTATTACCCTTCGCAAGCCTAACTTCGATTTTAGGTTTTATGCTCTTTTTACTAATTGTGGTTCAATTAGCTTCAGGGCTTTTCTTGTCATGATATTTTGTGCCTGAACCAGGGCTAGTTATTGAATATCGTGAGGAAATGTTCGACGACGTACGTTTTGGGTGAGAGATATTTATGGTTCATGTTAGGGGAGTTGATGCTATTATGCTTTTCTCCTATGCCCATATTTTTAAAAAAATATACCTTAAAAATTATATAACGAGTGAATCTGACGGTTGACTTTTAGGAGGTTATGCTTTTTTTTGATTCCACTATATTGTTGGTTTAGGTATTACGTTAAGTGCCTCCCACCTAAGTGATCTAACACTAACAATTGCAGCAAATGTTGCATGATCGTTTTTTAACAATATTCACAAAACTTACTATATTATTTTCACAAATAAGCACTTAAATACGGACCAATTAGTTCGTTTAATGATTTTTCACTACCTAACACCCCTCTATTACTTAACTTTAGTAAACCTTCATGTTTTATTCTGTCACGAGTCATGGGATACTGATAGTGATGAGTGAACATACGAGGACCGCTCAACTACTTATATTGCTTGGTTTTACGATGCAATACAGAAGGAGATACAGGATGCCTGTTACTGATCATTTTATATTATTTTATACGCCACTTTCCATAATATGCATATGGTTTGTGTAAGTTATTATTTTTTTGAGCGGTGAAATATTACTGAGATGACGGATATAAGGTTCTACGGGGTTGCACCTCACTGATACTTTAGAGCATTCATGGGAATTTTAGTTGTTTCGCCTACTCACTGAGAAGGTTTAATTTGAGTAATCTCATACCTAGTTATGCTAGCTGCCTTACCTATTATTTTTAATTTTTACCACAGCTTTTCACGAGCTCTTTCGTTAACAGGGACTGCTTATTCTTACTCCCAAACACTATTTTATACATTATTCTTAGTAGCACTTATCTGTACCACCAGTATGTTACCCTGCGGTCGATATTATTATGAGCCGGAAGCTGGTTATAAAGGAAATCCTTGAGTTAAAATATCTTACCAGTATGTTTATTTTTATTTAGGGTGACTTTTACACCACGTAGACCGTATTGATCAATTTGTCTACCGCTACTCGTACTGACAACTCCGTTTAAATAACTCCCGTGTTCACGATTATCTAAGAACACGACGCCAACAAGCATTAAAACCAGTTACAAAAACTCCCCAAACAATTGAAGCCTCTCTTGACTCCCAACTACTTCCTTTATTTGACTCCTTACTTAGGGTTCCTTCACAAATTAAGGTACTAGCCTTAGCATTACTTACGTCTTTACAAAATATGTTATCAGATTACATTACATTTTATGAAGATGAGTTTGAGAAAGACTATACAAACTTTGTTTTAGAGGTTAAGGAAAAGGAGTTATTAAACAAACGACTTTATACAAAGTCAAAGTTTGGGTTTCTACGTTATAAAGTAACTGGGGACTTGAAATAATATACTTGTTAATTATTAAGTGCTTATGCAGTACTGGTTGGTGCTGTACATAACCTGTTTCTCATAAAACACCCTTAACATAAACTAAAATTAAAGGGCATAGCCTTAATACCCATATATAGTATGTTTACTTATACCATAAAAACCCCAATCTTTTGATCGGAACGAGATATTTAAAAGGAGTTTTTTACTACATGGATTTCAACTAAACGAAGTTTAACCAAAAACTTACTTACTGTAAACAGTGGTTTTACTTGGGTATGTAAGTATACAAGATATGCTGATTACTTTTGTATAACTAACTTTATAAAACTTTTCTGTAATACCTATAAAAGTAAGCTCGTTATAACAGATAATAAGGTTTTACTAAGATACTTTTTACTTCTTACTAGCAACCCTAGAAGTACATTTTACAGACCTCCTTACAAGCGAAGCGCTAGTTTAAAACGATGTTGACTTTTGAAAATCCCAATGGAATCACAAGAATTGTATTCCACTATCCAGGAATAAAACTACCCACAACTTTAGCGGAAGCTACATTCTGATTCCATAACAGATCTAATTATACCTTAAATAGCTGAGTTTACAGTACTAACCACAAACGTATTTCTATAAATTACTTTAACTTTGTATTAATTGCTGGTACAGCTGGTATGAGTCTTGCTTCAGTCATAAGAGGTGAGTTTGCGTACCCAGGTGTCGGTATTTTAGCTGGAGATAGTATACAATACTTAACAATTGCCACGGCTCACGGGGTTATTATGGTATTTTTTATGATTATGCCCTCTATTTTTGGGGCATTTGGTAACTTTTTATTACCAACGCAACTAGGTGTCCACGATGTAGCTTTCCCACGTTTAAATAGTGCTGCTTTTTGGTTTTTACCGGGTGGCTTAGTTATGTTATTTCAATTAGTTTGTGTTGACCGCCGATACCAACGACTAAACTGTTTTAATATGCGTCAGTTAGACACGGTTTTACGCCGCCAGTTCTTCACTGATTTTTTCAGTACCGGTGACCACAAACAGTTAATGGGTGATACACTACTTGGATTAAGATTTAAATTAAACCAGTTGGAGAACACTCACCCTGATAGTTATTCATTTTTTAATTACGGTACAACCTCGAACACTAGTACTAAGTATACCCCGTTATATATTGATAGACTTTATGATTTTGTACGACTACCTGTTCTAACGAAATATACATTTAACTTAGAGTTTGTTTATAATTTTTTACGAGAGGTTAATTTCCCATCACTCACCTTACTAAACTTATATAATAGTTTAAACTATTCCGTAGCAAACCTATTACTACCCGCAACTTTAACTAACACTGGACTTCTCACAACTATCTCAAAAACTATAACACTAAATCAAAACTTACCAATAAACGTAACTACTGCACAAAACTTAAAACCCCAAGTAACTTTAGAGGTTGAGGAAACTACCTTTAGTTTAAAGTCTACTAACACTATAACCCAGGCTACAAACTTAAGTTTACTCACCGACTCTGATACATCAGGCCGTTTTCCCAGGTTCACAAACCCTATGGTTGAGTATGAGTACCGTAAGGGTACTTATTTTACGGTATGAGCTGATCGATTTCCAAGCTTAATGACTTCTCTAATTGAGTTAGGTCGTAATGACTACTTTGCTAAATGGTTTAAGAATGGCCCGTTTTTAAAATTATTTAATAATGATTTAAATCTATATCTTAAAAATTTATCCACTACCCACTCTAACCAAACCTATAAATCACTACCCGACTCATGATTCTCATCTCACGTACAACCAACTAATAACTTAGTAAATATTATTAATTTAATGAGTGCTTTGCCTGCTTACAACCAGGCAGTTTTGTGAGGACCACAATCATTTTCAAAGAAGTGGAAAAAAAATAAAAATATTACCGTTGAGCAGTTGGGGTTTGGTTTATCTCAACCACTTCTTGTAGACGACTTTATTAACCTTGGGCCTCGAGTTCTCTATTTTCCAAACTTTTTTAGGAGTGGTGATTCAGATTTTGCACTTTTTAAAAAATCATTTTTCATTAAACTACAGGAGAACGAGAAAATTTACGTATCTCGACCTTGAGTAACTCCTACAGTTACATTACCTAAAACAAACAGGCGTATAATGAAAGTTATTACCAGTTCGGAAGAAGACACTAAGCAACTACTACTGACTAAACCCTACGCTTACCAGTTTCGGTGATCATCAAACCCTATACTAAAACAAAAATATTACCGTTTATTTACTACTGACTCAACACAACAACGTATTGTAGCAAACTGACGTGAGTTAAAATTTTCACGAGAAGCTTGGCGATGTAAATTATTAGTAGCACGCCACCAAACCTCACTATTTAGGCGATTTTCAGACGAAGATGCTTTATTTTGATCAGTTGAGAGGAATGCTAAAGACTTACTACCCGGGTGGGCTATGATTACCCCCTTTTCATCTAGGTTACGTTATACAGCTGTCGGTCGTACTGACATTGGGTTAATGGGTGTTTTACTTGTATTAAACGCTTCAATTATAAGCTCGGCTAATTTTTTAATAACATACCGTTACTTATCAACTCTTAATAATCGTAAGATGCGTGATGCACGGTCATTCTTTACAGAAGGTTTGATCACAGCGTCTTGAATGATGGTGGCTGCAAACCCTATGCTTGTCATCGGTATTATAATGCTTCTCTCAGACCGTCACTGACAAACCTCCTTTTTCGATTATTCTGGTGGTGGTGACGCGGTCCTATTCCAGCATATGTTCTGGTTTTTCGGTCACCCTGAGGTATATGTTATTATGCTACCTATTTTCGGGTATGTAAATACTATATTGTCTTTTTACTTACGTAAACGAATCTCCGCCCGAGGATCACTACTCTACTCAATGTACACAATCGCTTTCTTAGGTTTTTTCGTATGAGGTCATCATATGTATATGGTTGGTTTATCACACACAACTCGAATGTTATTCAGTACTTTAACAGTTATGATTTCTGTACCAGCAGCAACTAAGTTAATGCACTGATCTGTTACCGTAGTAAATAGCTTCTTTACCCTTGAACTCCCACTACTATTTACACTAACCTTCATTTTCTTCTTTGTTAGTGGTGGTGTTTCAGGAATGTACGTAGCAAACACGGGTATGGATGTGTTATTCCATGATACTTTTTATGTTATAGGTCATTTCCATGTTATGTTTGCAGGGTCGGGAATGATTGGAATTTTTGCTGCATTTTATTTCTATTTCCCAGCATTGTATGGGGTAAGGTATAGCCGTGTTTATGGTTATATACACTATGTTTACTATATTATAGGTCAATTAATGACAGTAATCCCTATGCTATGACTGGGTTACTGTGGTCAACCACGCCGAGTTTTAGACTACCCTTCAGCGTTTGGGGGGTGACATAGTGTCTCTTCAGCTGGTCATTTACTAAGTGTGGCTGCTATGTTATCATTTTTTATGATGATATACGATAGTATTCGTCAGAGTAAACCTGCTGTACGTAATACATTCGGTGTCGGTCGTTTCAACACTCGCTTAAATTTCTATTTTTTTGAGATTTATAGGTTACGGTTTACTCAACAAAAAAATTTTATGCACACCCGTGTACCATCATATCAAAGTGTTGGGAAGAGTGGAGTAAAATATGGGGGACGAGTATATACTCAGGATTTAGTTGATATAAACTTATTAACTTTAAAGTCATTTGAGGTTTCTACACTGTCGTACCGATACGTGACCCCTTCCTCTACTAGATCAACAACAACGTCCGTAAAATAAACTGGACCCCCATAACTTACCTGTAAGTTGGGGGAGTTTATGAACTCTCTACAAAACACGTTAGTGGTAAGGTGTATTTTTTACTGCTCTATTCATGTTATTACAACAACTACCCCCCAAAGTTTTATTTGTTATAGTCCTACCTCTCTTTATACGAAACTGTTATGCCCTTCTTTATTGATTTTTTTTCCTCACTACCTCAACATCTATGCACGCTACTACACTCTTAAGTACCTTTATAACAAATGTTCGTAATACACTTTGTTACATTTCCTGAAAGTGTGAGATTGACATAGTAGCTTTTGTCGAGTTATTTGACGACTACAGTGAGATTACAGTCGGTTTAGGGGTTATTTTACTACTGTTCATGTTCCTACTTACCGTCTCAATTTTGTTTAAAGCTTGTGAGCGTTTTTCATCGTACGTGTTGGTAAGTTTTACTAATGTATTAGGTGGTAAATTTATTGCAAAAAATGTTCGCGGTTTTTGATATCATTGGTCTAACCGTATAGTTAGGCGTGGCCGTTCCGTACGAATTTCATTAAATTGATGAAATTAGTTAACTTCGCAGTACCTAGTACTGCATTAGTTAAGAACTTATTAAACTAACGCCTTTTTTACTGGGTATGGTGGGTCTCATATTAACTAATGTTTTATGGGCTAACAAACATATCATTACTAGTTGTGGGAGGGGGTTCTATTATTTAGTATTTTACGATATGTTAATATTTTATGTTTAGTAAATCCCAGATTGTATCACTACTTAAATATTTTGTGAACCCTTACTTAGGTTATAAAAACCCTTCAAGCTCCTCCCTATTACGTAAGTGGCCTTTCTTTATAGAACGTTCTCGGAAACAACGCGTTACATATGCGCGTTATGGAACTGTTTTTAATAACTCACACTGGACACAGTCATCAATATTTTTAATTAAAGAGGGTTTTTTACAACCAAGTTTACCTATTACTGAGGTTTTTAACTCACTTCTACCTCGTTTGTTTGCCCTACCCTCCTTCATATCCTGGGTTTTATACCCACGGGGTTCTCAATTCATTAGTATGTTAGTTGGAATTGTATGCTTAAAATTTTGTGTTTACGGACTCTTAAACTTAACTACTAGCCTCAGCAGTATTGTTTTTGATCCTGATACTACTTATGAATTTGTTTTATTATGACAAGGTTTATTGGAGCATACTCACACATTTATCTTACTAGTAGGTTATTTAGTTTATGGTTTGTATACAAGTTCGGTTAAAGCTTACTTTGTAAAACGAAAGCTTATACATAATATTTTAAACCAACAACTAATAAGTACCCATAACAACAAAACTACTGGGTTTACAAACCTACTTCTACATACCACCCTAAAACGAGTTACCTACTACACTACCTTACTTAGTTTGAGGTACAGTAACGTCGCACCTAACACACACTTAATTGAAATATTCACAGTAACAACACCTTGTCTAAAAGGTTTAGCTGAACAAACCTTATCCTTTAGTAACTCATTAGCTAGCTTTAAATTAACACTTTCGAATTACCCACTACTAACATTCCCACAAACAACAAAACCATTCCTTCTTAACTGGGTATCTCACTGGGATGAGGCTTTTACTAACAACAGTTTACTCAAGATTACTAATACGGTTCAGGAGAGTCGGTGATTACTATCAAATTTCCCAACGTCAAATAATCTTTACGTTTCTACAAAGAGGTTTACAAATACAAAACTACATGTAGGTCAGTCAGACACCTCAACTCAAAATACATACGGCTACTTACAACTTCAGTTTACCTCAAGTAACATAGACTATAAAAAGTTGTCTTTATCTAAAGTTTACTCAACCTTAAAAACCAGTCATCTTAACTTTTTTGAGAATAGTCGGTTTTTTATTGACCTACGTTTCTATAATTTACTAAATTTAAAAAAACTACTACTTGGTTTATTTTCACAACAGCAAGTATCTCAACCAAGTGAGTTAAATTTAACACCAACAACGTTTAACACAACCCAAACAAAGCCGTTTCTTATAGAGCCTTATATCCCGTGCAGCCGTACACAAGCAAAAATAATACCAACACTCAACCTAGAAAATGATTTAATTTCTGGGGTTGGGAGTCAGTCCTCTTATTTTAACTCACGAACAGACTTACTATTCTTTGAGTCTATAAACTCAAACCACTCATCTAATACTCTTACAGTTAATTCAACAATACCTTCAAATGTAGAAGATATTCAAGCATTAAAATCAGGGATTTATCCTAAAAAATAGTCTGTATGGTTTAGGCAGTAGTGTTGGTTGTTAAATGTGTGTTGGTTTAATTTTCGTGTTTACAGTAAAGAGAAGTAGTCCGGATAATGTACTTGCGCGGATGAATAAAGGAGGGTCAACTTCTAAAGCAAACAAAGACTTAGTTTCGATAGTGAACAGTAGTGTGAACGAATGGTGAAAAAGCAACGATCAATATGTAGGAATGAAATATGATAGCTGAAACTTAATGTAAACCCTGTTAAAGCTTAGGTGATAACGTACCTTTTGTATAATGGACTAGTGAGTTAATAT
>TARA_B110000908_G_scaffold98843_1_pt1 | contig 10163 bp, 10 predicted proteins | sample TARA_B110000908 | Tara Oceans TARA_B110000908 (sample SAMEA4398067) | marine metagenome | biome: Polar Biome; feature: [DCM] deep chlorophyll maximum layer (ENVO:01000326); material: water (ENVO:00002006), including particulate matter (ENVO:01000060) such as... | depth 36 m
CCTCTGGCATCAGCACCGGTTAGTCGACTTTTGGCATCAGCTAAGGATCAGTCATCCTTGTCGGGGCGATCCCAACCAGATTCACCTTCAGTTAAATGCCTATCGTTCCTATTAAATAGCAGTTCACATGAAACATAGTCTTGCTCATCGCGAGTGTGCTTATCTAAAATTGAGAACTCTTTGTTGGCTTGCTCAGCGACATAATCCTCATGGTAAGGATCAGCAGTGCTGGATGGACTGTTATCAAAGTTGTTTAAAAACTTTAACAACCCCTTCTTGTCAGTCGGCACTTCCCATACTTCATATTGGCCAAGTTCTTTCTTGGCATCCGCTTGGGTGCCCGCCCATTTAGTTCGGTTTTCATTTACATACAGTTTCATTTGATTTTAGTGCTTTATTATTTTTATGGATCTTCACTATATCACCAATTAAAGTCATTTCTATATAATTTTGAACACTATGTTTTAAACTTTTAGCTATATACAAAAGTGTTAGAGTTACACTAATTTAAAACCGGTGCTGGCTACTAATTTAACAGTGTCTAGCCCCGTATTGGCGGCCTCGTTAGCCTTAGCCCACGCATTAATTGAGCGATTACCAGTGCGACAAAAGGCTAAGACCTTACCTGAAGAGTGTTCAAGAACAGCAGCCATCTGTGCCACAGTCTGGGGGGGAAAGTTCATACCTACAAATGGAATAAAGTAGTACTTCAGACCTAATGCCTCAGCAGCACTTTGCAGTTGTGCATGACTCGATGGATGCCCATCCTCGCCATCAGGGCGGTTATTTATAATAGTGGTAATGCCCTGCGCTTTAATAACTGGCATATCCGTCTCTAACACTTGCGGTGCGACTGCAAAAGTAGCAGTTACTTTGGTAATATCCATGGCTTATTATTCCCTGTAGTTGGCGATATGATTGGTTAACACTCATTACAACTGAAACCTGCAGTTTAATGAGCTAAACATGCGCTTGAGTTTAGCAGATACACACTAAATAATGTTTACATCAGTGTCTCATTCCCGCATTACTAATGAGCGGCCGAACCATAAACAGGCGATAGAGCACTAAAAATCAATGTATTCCAAACATTACATCCAATAAAAAGCCCAAGACCTCACATCTTCCGAGGAGGGCTTGGGCCTTGTTTGAACTTAAACCATTACTGGGTTTGCTAGGCAGTGGTGCGCGTTATGGCGGCATCGATCGCATCTACAATTTCATCCAAATCAGCTTGTGTAGCAATGAGTGCTGGGCTTAAGCATAAGGTATTATTATGCTTAGTAAAGCTGCGGTTAGTTCGGCCAATGATTACGCCATTAGTCATGCAGTCGGCTGCAATCGCCATCGCTACACTTTCGTGTACTGGCTCTCTAGTCGCTCGGTCTTTGACTAATTCAATGCCTTGAAATAGTCCCTTACCACGCACATCTCCAATAATAGGGTGCTTGTCTTTGAGATCTTGCAAGCGCTGGCTCAAGTAGTCTCCCATGACCACAACATTCTCTAAAAGATTTTCTTCTTCAATAATACGCATATTTTCTAAGGCAGCGGCAGGACCTGCAGTACAGCCACCAAAGGTAGAAATGTCACGGAAGTAGTCCAATGGATCTTCAGAATTACTCTTGAACAGATCAAACACAGCTTCTGTGGTCACAGTACAAGAAATAGCGGCATAGCCACTGGCCACACCTTTAGCCATAGTGACTATGTCAGGCACGATATTAAAATGCTGATAACCAAACCAAGTTCCTGTCCGGCCAAGTCCACAAACTACTTCGTCCATGTGTAACAATATATCGTACTTGTCACAAATACGGCGGATTTCTTGAAAATAACCTTCAGGTGGCACAATAACACCGCCACCTGCAGTAATAGGCTCCACTACTACGGCTCCCACTGTGTCCGCGCCTTCGCGCAAAATGACATCTTCCATAGCACGTGCAGCTTGAATACCATAATCTTCATCAGCGCCATTTTCTGCGTGATAAGCTGAACAATGGGGAAACTCAACAAATCCTGGGGTAAATGGCCCATACTGGGCTTTACGTTCTTGTTGACCGCTTGAACTTAAAGTAGTGATAGTGGTGCCATGGTAATCACGATCACGGTAAAGAATCTTGTGTTTTTTACCACCATATTTTTTAACTGCAATTTGACGTACGATTTTGTAGGCTTTTTCATTAGCTTCTGAACCAGAGTTTGAATAATACACTCGGTTCATGCCTGGCATCTTGTCTATCAAATGTTTAGCAAACAAAGCTCCAGGTAAAGTTCCAGCACTATTGGCAAAGTAATTCAGCTTAACTAATTGATCACGAACGGCGTTAGCAATAGACTCGCGCCCATAGCCTACATTTACAGTCCACACAGCGCCAGAAACTGCGTCAAGGTGTTCTTTGCCATTGGCATCCCATACACGCATGCCTTTGCCTTCAACAATCATTAAAGGATCTTTTTCTTCTAAAACTTTGTGCTGGCTTATGTGGTGCCAAAGATGATTGCGGTCATCAGCTATGGCATCCTTTGTATCGTAAGTACTTATGTCGTATTTCATGATCTAACGCTCCAACTCTAAAAAGGCCTATATATGCCAAGGCCACAGCAACTAATTAGGGGGACCTACCTATTGGTATCAAAGCTTAATGGTAAAGTAAAGCAACGTCCTAGAACCAGTTAAAAGTAATGGGTGATACCAAAGACCCAATAATACAGCTTTTCACAGAAAACATTAGCTATTTTACCCCTACACACCTTAGAATTGGCGCAATTAATAGGATAAAGATTCGACCTATGAGCCACCCATTGTTTATTTTAGATGCTGGATTAAAAGCTAGCCTACAACAACAACTGCGCCAGCAGATTGCCAAGGCTATTTTAGATCATCACATTCCTTTAGATTCACCTCTGCCTTCGAGCAGAAAATTGGCTAAACAGCTTAATGTTGCCCGCAATACCGTGGTGCTCGCCTACGAGCATTTGTTAGATGACGGTTATCTTATTGCGCGTGAACGCAGTGGTTATTTTGTTAACCCAAATATCCTAGATCATAGTGTTCAACTAGAATCTGTATCAGACGAGCGCCACACCTCAGGCACAAAACTAGACTGGCAAGGTCGATTCAAACTTCACCCAACTAAACAAGAAAATATTACCAAACCCAACGATTGGCAAAATTTTCAATATCCTTTCATTTATGGTCAGTTTGACCCAGATCTATTCCCCACCAACCACTGGCGCGAGTGTTGCCGAGATAATGTGAGCGTGCCTGCCATTCGCAGTTGGGCGGCCGATCATTTTGTCGCTGACGATCCCATGTTAATCGAACAAATTCATACCCGTGTGCTGCCGCGTCGAGGAGTATGGGCCAAGCCTGAGGAAATTTTAATTACCATAGGCTGTCAACAAGGCTTATACATGCTGGCGCAACTGTTACTTGATAAAAACACCATCATGGGTCTTGAAGATCCAGGCTTTGTAGATATGCGCAATATCGCAAGTCTTAACCCATCTAAACTCAAAGCCCTGCCCGTTGACGAAGGTGGCTTAATTGTAGACGAGGGCCTTGCCGAATGTGACTGTGTATTTGTTACCCCAAGCCATCATTATCCTACGACCGTGACCATGCCATTAGACCGGCGGCATAAGTTATTAGAAATGGCCAGCCAAGAAGACTTTTTAATTATTGAAGATGATTATGAGTGTGAAGCTAATTTTCACCACGCACCATCACCAGCTTTAAAGAGTTTAGATAAGCATGACCGAGTCATTTATATTGGCAGCTTTTCTAAAACCCTCGCTCCGGGTCTGCGGATTGGTTACTTGGTAGCCAATAAAGAGTTAATTGCTGAAGCTCGCTCATTACGACGCTTGATGCTGCGCCATCCGCCTGCCAACAATCAACGCAGCATTGGACTCTTTATTGCTAGAGGGTATTACGATTCCTTGTCTGCGACTTTAGTCAAGGCATACCAAGAACGCCACAAAATCATGGCTGATGCCCTCCAAAAGCATATGCCAGGCCTTGCAGAGCAGCCTACTTTTGGGGGCTCATGTTATTGGGTCAAAGGTCCCACGGGTTTGGATGCACGTGAACTCAGGGATAAAGCTGCAGAACATGGCATTTTGATTGAATCAGGTGACATACACTTTTTAGATGCGGATTCTCCTAAGAATTACTTCCGCTTGGGTTATTCATCCATCAACCCAAAGTTAATTGAACCTGGTATTGAAAAATTGTCCCACATTATGCATGAGTTAGTGAATAATTAAGTTCGATTTATTAACATGCCATCTAACCTCACAGACGTAAGCCAAAGCCTTCTCTTAAATTCCCATGCAGGCTCGCCAAAGCGAGATATTTGAAAAGCACATAGATATGAGGAATGATTAAGCTATGCCTGTAGCGGGCCTCTGTGGCGATCTCTGGTTAAGTGCAGCCCCTCAATGGTGTATCTGATTTCTAACACACTACCGTTTGGCTCTTAAACTGGGTGCCATTAAATTTATGCAGATGATAGACCGGCTTGACTGCCGTGCCTCTGGGAACATCATCTAAACGCAGATCAACAGCCACACTCGGCACGGTGCTGGCTGGAACGCCAACTAATTGGCTCTTAACATTACGATGCGTGTGGCCACAGAAGATTTGCTTTACTTGCGTATTTTCTTTTAATACCTGCGTCAAATAATCGATTGTTTCCCAGTTTTCAAACTGAAATGGGTAGGTGGATTCGACAATTTCAAAGGGCGGATGATGCATGAAAAGCACGGTGGGTTTATTTGGTTTTTGAGCCAGCATTTCATGCAAGGCATCAGCGCGTTGTTGGCAATAGTCACCCATATTGGTCGTCGCTGAAAGTGTATCTACAGCAACTAAGCGCACTGGATAATGATCTATACTATATTGTAGGAATGGAGAATCCACAGCTATATTAGTGCCAGTGAGGAAATTCTTAACGATTAAATTTCGATCATCACGATTGCCGGGGCAGACATGCAAGGGCATGTGAATGTCGCCAAGAATAGACAAAGCCAAGTCGTATTTTTCCTGAGATCCGTTGTGCACAACATCCCCTGTATGTATGACGATATCAGGGGCTGGATCGAGATGATTAAGACTATCAACGACACGCCGAAGATCTTCAAGTCGATGCTTAAGTTGCGCTGATTGAGGATCTATATGGCTATCCGATATTTGCGCTATTATCATTATGTCGAAACCAGACTACGCTTGCCACTGCCCTAACAAAGTTTTGTTTTGGCATTGCCAAGCATTAATTAAACTTGGGTATCGTAAAATTTCCGTAACACTGTGACCACCTCTGGACGACCAAATTTAGTCGAAACTTCCTCTCCATTGGATAACATTTCACGCTGACGTGTGCCAGACACATTAATTCTGAATTTTTCGTCATGCGGGCAAGTTTTGGCTGTTGCCATGCCATCACAGACTTCACAAAAGAATGTAATGTCTATTTTTAGAGGCTGAGTGACTAAGGCTCCCTCCCACAGCGTATCAAAAATATGATGCGCGTCAAAAGGCCCATAAAAATCACCAACACCGGCGTGATCGCGGCCAACAATTAAGTGAGAACAACCAAAATTCTGACGTATAAGGGCATGAAACAAGGCCTCTTTAGGCCCAGCATAGCGCATTTCAATAGGGTAGCCCGCTTGAACTGCGGTATTGGGTTTGAAGTAATTATCAACCATGACTTTAATGGCTTCAACGCGAACGGGAGCAGGAATATCACCTGGTTTTAATTTACCTAAAACTTGATGAATAAAGACCCCATCAGTCACATCAATCGCTATCTTTACTAAATGTTCATGACTGCGATGCATTGGATTCCGAGTTTGGAATGCGGTGACTTTAGACCATCCCATTTTTTGAAACAAAGCTCTACTGTCTTCAGGCCGAATATACAAATCGCTAAATTCAGCAGGAAACCATCCTTCATCAATAACTTGAACTGAACCTCCAAGGTTGACCGCGGGTTGGGCTAGGACTTTAGCGACCCCTGGATGACTTTCATCCAGTGTACCAAACACCTTTTCACACTGTAGCTTAAGGTCTGGTATATATTTACCTTGAACCTTAAGGATACCCATAATTTGTTGCGTTTCGTTATCAACCAACGCCACTTCTTCACCAATTGCTACTTGATCAGCTAGGGTCTGATGAGCAGAAAGCGTGACAGGAATGGGCCAAAATACGCCATCTTCCAATTTCATTCCCTCACAGACACCGCGCCAATCAGCTTCTACCATAAAGCCGTCAAGTGGCGTATACGCACCCATTGAGAGCAACAATAAGTCGCAAACCTCACAACTACTCATGGGGATTTTTGTTAGTTTCTCTGCCTTTAAAAGAGCTTGGCTTCTTAGGTCTTCTGAGATCAGCAAAGGCTTCAAGAGCCCTGCACCATGAGGTGGGACTAAATTGGTCATTATGGATTTTCCTTTCTTAAGCAAATGATTTCCGTCGAGCATAGACATGGGTCACCCCATACCTAAAGCCTAAAAATAGGCTACTTATGGTCTTTTCGGTATCGTGTATTCTGCTACTTTGTGGAACGGTTCCCACACAACCTCATAACCAACATAACCCGTCTTAGTGGGTTTTTTTTGCCGGGTGGTCATAAACCTAGACTTGCCATCGGGCACTGGAAGCTTTTCTTTCGGTTGGTCGCTCATAATTTTTACCTCAATAATATTATTTTATTTTTTCTCGTTAAGGTGAACTTTACCAGTTAGCAAGTTCGCAATTTTCTAATGCAATGGAATCTTCAACCCATCTGGGATATCAGGCCCTTGATCAATCGGACCACCCGCTTCAATTTCTTCTTCAATGGCGTCACGGACTCCAAGAATTTCCAAATTAAAATTAACGACCCTACCACAGAGCGGATTATTGCCATCCACTGTTAGAGTTTCATCATCGATCCTTGTAACGATAAAGCTTTGTTTGTCGCCTTTCTCATTTTCAGAATGAAGCGTGGTGCCAACTTCTCTATATTGTTTGGGAACATTTTCTAATAGATCTGTAAACACCAATGACTCATCTCTTGGGCCGTAAATTTGGTTGCAATCAATAGGCACTTCAATCACGTCTCCAGCCGCTTTTCCTTCCAGTTCCTTAGTCACAGCTGGCGCTAAAATATCGTTCACACCATGTACATAACCAATTGGAAATTCAACAGAAACAAGGACCTCACCTGATTTTTGATCGACCACACTATATGTCAGTTCTACATACTTGGTGTCTTTGATTGTCTCTCTCATATTCAATTCATTTCCCTTAATCAAAAGATGGAAGCACCAAAAATTTTTATTTCATCATCTTCATACCCCAACACCAGACGGCCAAGCCATTCTCCATCTTTTTTGGTACTGCGTTGCCGATAGAGCACGGTAACGTGTGAGCCTCGACGAATAGTGCCAATAAATTCAAGCGATTCAGAGAGATTTCTTGTTAATTCGCTGTTGGCAAATTGTTTACCCACTTCGATTTCATTTAATCCTCGGACAAGGTTTTCAGAGAAGTGCTTAACGAATTCTCCATATTGCCCACTGTTCGAGGAGTGCAACAGATGGCTCCATAACGGATTAGCTATAGCAAGAATTTCATCGTCTGTTTTATCGGTGACGCACCGAGTATTTGTCGATACTATAATGCTCATGTTTAATTTTTAATCCTAATTAGACGCACGTCTCAATGGGCCCGACAAAAAGACCCACCATTGACGCACTAAAACCATTGGTTTGAGCAATCAGGGGTTTAACCTAAACCCCTGATTGATTTCACTGTTACTCACCATCCTTAACAAGGTGAAATACAGGTGCCTTTTCCATGGTGTACTCACCGGTGTCAGGATCCCGGCGTGATACGGTTAGCACATGCCAGTTTTCGTCATCAAGTTTCAAGGCATCACCACGGTAATAGTAGCCAGGCCAGCGGGTTTCTTTACGGAACATCGTATGCTGTGTTACACACTCCGCTGTTCGATGACGGTGCATCAACTCCCAAGCACGCAACAATTCGTGGAAGTCTGAAGCTGCTAATTTTTGCAGATCTTCTTCCATAATTTTGAGCTTTTTGAGACCAATACCCAATAACTTCTCGTTGGTCATGTAGCTTACACCGGCCCCACCACAATACTCATCCATTAGTTTCTGTAAACGATCCAGACCCTGTCGTGGATTAATATAATTAGGGTTCACATCACCAGCAACCACTTCATTACGATAAATTTTGTAATGTTCCATGGGCTTGTAAACTTTTTCTTTAAGCTCATTGATGCGCCTATCAGAGACCACTATGCCCTCACCTTTGCCATCATCGATGTAGCGACAAGCTGCCTTGGCAGAGAGACGTCCCTCGGTGAATGATCCCGATGAAAATGCGTGGGGCGTTCCGCCCACAGCATCGCCAGCACCAAACAAGCCTTCGATAGTCATCATGCGGTTGTAGCCCCAAAAATATTCAGGCGGAGATACATCCTCAGGGCCAGAACACCATGCACCACTGCCTGTCGCATGAGAACCCATAACATAGGGCTCTGAAGTAGTGAGTTCTGGGTTTTCATTTTTAGGGTCTACATCAGTCGCAGCCCACAATACGGCCTGACTGATAGTCATACCGAGAAAATTTTCCCAGCCTACTTCCTCAAGGTGTGGATCTTGGAAAGCTTCCATGGTCACCATATGAATGGGACCTCGACCCGCGTTAACTTCTGAGATCATTGCATGGTTGCGCAAACATGTCGGAATGGGCCTATGTGTTCTGTGAGACAGTTCAGGGTCAAGGTATTCCTTGCCAACTATCTTTTGCAGTGAAGGCCACCACTTAGATTCAAACTCTTCGCCCAAACCGTTTTGCGTGTAGGTCTTGAGATGCAAAAAGTAAGCTCCCACAGGACCAAAACCATCTTTAAACCGCGCCAGTACGATGCGATTTTCCATTTGCGTCATCTTGGCACCAACTTCGATCATCAATCCGTAGGCTGAGCCAGACGACCAAGGTGCATACCAGGTCCGGCCCATGCCTTCTCCAGTCGAGCGTGGTTTAAAGATATTTGAAGCACCACCTGCACCACAAATAACCGTCTTGGATTTGAAAACGTGAAAGTCTCCAGTCCGAACATTGAATCCGACCGCTCCAGCAATGCGATTTTCTTTAACTTCATCCATAAGCAGATGAGTAAGACAAACACGGTTATACACCTTGTCCGCATTCTTTTTAGCTGCCTCAGCCACAATCGGTTTATAAGACTCTCCGTGAATCATGATCTGCCAGCGCCCTTCGCGCAGATACGAATCTTTCACGGGATCCTTCATGATTGGTAGGCCCCACTCTTCAAATTGATGCACAGCAGAGTCTACGTGCCGAGCCATGTCAAATAAAAGGTCTTCTCGCACTAAACCCATTAAATCAATGCGGGCATACTGCACGTGGTCCTCTGGATTATTCTCACCGAAGCGGGTACCCATGTAACAGTTGATGGCGTAAAGTCCCTGCGCTACGGCTCCAGACCGATCAATATTAGCCTTTTCAGCAATAATAATTTTCTTATCTTGACCCCAGAATCTGGCTTCAAATGCTGCACCAGTGCCTCCAAGGCCTGCACCAGCGACCAAGACATCAATGTTATCTTCTACAATTGTTTTGTAACCCATCAGTAGTAAACTCCCTGTTTCAACGTCAGACCATTAGACTCCAAGGTATGAAGTCCACCTTCGTCAAAGCGGATATATTTTGGTTCGTTGAATAAATATTGACTGTCACGCTGCTCTTGAGTAGGCCCCTCAACTTCTTTGAGGTTAGGAGTACACGAACCCCAAGGTTTGGTAGTGATGGGAGACAAAAAGCTTTTCTCCCTGCCATCTCTGTACTTCACACTCCAAGCAATGGTTCCCTTATCCTCGTCGCGGTCCACCCGGACACTATGCCCAAGTGGTGAAAAGTCTGCGTAACCTCGCACATCAATGGCATTTTGAGGGCAGGCTTTGACACAAGACATGCATTCCCAACAATGAGTGGGTTCAATATTGTAAGCGCGACGATTGACCTTATCGATGTGCATGATGTCTGACGGGCAGATATCGACGCAGTGTCCGCAGCCATCACATCGGGTCATGTAAACAAAAGTTGGCATGTT
>TARA_B110000908_G_scaffold162289_1_pt1 | contig 10153 bp, 8 predicted proteins | sample TARA_B110000908 | Tara Oceans TARA_B110000908 (sample SAMEA4398067) | marine metagenome | biome: Polar Biome; feature: [DCM] deep chlorophyll maximum layer (ENVO:01000326); material: water (ENVO:00002006), including particulate matter (ENVO:01000060) such as... | depth 36 m
TCGACGTGACAGGTCGACGCTTTAACCAAATTAAGCTACATTTTCTTTTATTTATATAGATGAACTCATTAACATATTTTTATATCAACAATCAAAAATTTAATTATTCGTTAGAATTCCAAAACAACCATGTAAACAATTACTGGAAGCACAATGCACCACTTATAGAATACTGCGAAACCTTAGGTATTACTATCCCCCACTACTGTTACCACAAAAATCTTTCTATTTCAGGAAATTGCCGTATGTGCTTGGTTGAGTTGAAAAACTCTCCAAAACCTATGGTTTCTTGTGCGATGAGTGCTAAATCTTGTTTAAACAACAGCGAAATTTTTACTGACAGTCCTTTAGTTAAAAAAGCACGTGAGAATATTTTAGAATTTTTACTGTTAAACCACCCACTGGACTGTCCGATATGTGATCAGGGGGGTGAGTGTGACCTACAAGACCAATCTTTGTACTTTGGTATATCAAAAAAAAGGTTTTATAACTTTAAGCGTATTGTTACTGATAAAAATATAGGAACTATCGTTAAAACCGTTATGACACGCTGTATACACTGTACCCGATGTGTGAGGTTTTCTGCCGAAATTGCAGGTACCGAGGATTTAGGTATGTTTGGTAGAGGGTTAGACAGTGAAATAGGTACTTATGTAAGTAAAAGTTTTCAATCAGAACTTTCTGGTAACGTCATCGATTTATGCCCCGTAGGAGCTTTAACATCGAAACCTTACCCATTTTTAAGCCGGAGCTGGGAATTAAAAACGACAAATTCAGTTGACTTTTCTGATGGATTTGGTGTCGGTTTACAGGTGTCTTTAAAAAACAACCAGGTTATAAAAATTACACCTAACTATAATCTACAATCAAAAACAAACCCTTGGATCTCAGACAAAGCTAGGTTCTCCTTTGACGGTATGTTTTCTCCGGCAAGGGTGTTAAAAGGGTTTGTTCATTTTGGAGCAAAAAAGTCATTTGTTTCGCCTACATGGAAAATTCTTCTAGATGAAATTGTAACCACTTTATATTTTCAAGACCACTTAAGCAATCATTTTCTAAAAAATAATAAATTAATTATTGTTTTTAGCAACAACGTCAGTTTAGAAGTATTAAATTTAATTCATTTATTCTCAAAAAAATACTCTTTTATTGAGCTGCGTAAATTTGAAGGGTCGTTACCAAACAACCACTTTGAGTCTAACTTTTTAATGGGGCCAGCAAAGCTTAGTTTAGAAAAATCGACTTTGTGTCTTTTAATAGGTATTTACAGTAGGTACGAAAATATCAACCTTAACCTTAACCTACGAGATAGGTATTCAAAAGGTAATTTTAAAATAATGACTCTAGGTTCTTCTAAAAACTTAACTTTCCCAAGCCAAAAAATTGGAATAAATATTAAAAACATACAAGAATTAGCTGAAGGAAACAGCCTTTTTTGCCAAGACCTTGTTAATTCAAAAAAACCTGTAATACAAGTTGGGTCATCTAATCTGGACAGAAAAGATTCCAGGGGTGTTCTGGGTTTACTAGCTTCACTTAAAAAAGCTTTAAACAAATACCATACCAACTGGAACGGTCTTAGTGTAGTAAGTGCCTCTTTAAATGAAGCTGGAGTAAATTATTTAAACCACTTCAAAACTATTTCTGAAAAAGATTTGATGTCAAGTAATGGTCTGTACTTTTTAAATACACACCCTAATCCGTTAAATTTTCAAAAATTAGCTAAATTAAAACTACTTAACTACACTAATTCACAAACAAATTACCCTACATACTGTTTTGAACAAAACACCGGACTAAAGTCAGTTGCGTCAGAGGATCTTAGTTTTTACTATAACCCCTACAATTATATAAACCTACCTAACGGTTCGTTTTTTGAGTCAACAAACACGTTTTTAAACACAGAAGGTGCTGTTAAAAAAACTGTTAAATTTATATCAACAAACACCCAAACAAAAGAGGATTGGCAAATTGTTAGGAAATTATTTACAAACACCTCAAAAGTGTCTTTTTTAACAGATTCTGCTAACAATTCTGTTATTAGCTTTAACAACAGAAACTTCAATACCTTTAAAAAATATATCTGTTACATTTTCACAGCGACCAACAGTATAGATAACAAAATAACAAATTTGTTAAATATTAAAACAGAGCACGCGGACTTAATTGTACCAAGTTCTTTTAAAAACCCTATAACTAAAGTTATTAACACTAAATTAAAAATTTGGCTAAATGACTTTTATGTGGGCGGGCTTGACCCCTACAGCAGATACTCTGCGACAATGGTAAATTGTTCTAAAAGTTTACGGTTAGATAAAAATAATTTCAGTCATTTAATTTAAATTTCTCAGTTATAATTAAAACTATCATTGTAAATAAAACTTTATAATAAATAAAGCCATAACTACCAAAAAAGGGACTTGAACCCTTACTCTATTAAAAGAACTAGAACCTAAACCTAGCATGTCTACCAAATTCCATCATTTTGGTTTTATAATCCGCCCCACCAATAAACTGTCACAAACAAAAATAACCATACAACATCTACAAAATGCCAGTACCAAGCTGCAGATTCAAACCCAAAATGGTGGGTTGAGGTAAAATGGTTTAGCACAATACGGATTAAAGAGACTACAAGAGAGATAGTACCTACAAAAACGTGAAACCCATGGAACCCTGTTGCCATGTAAAAACAAGACCCAAAAACACTGTCTGTTATAGTGAATGGCGCATCAAAGTACTCGATGCCCTGAAAGCCTGTAAATATAGTAGCCAAAATAACAGTAAGAATTAACCCAATAATTGCTTGTTTTTTTGCCCTAACTATGATAGCATGGTGTGCCCATGTTACAGTGGCCCCAGAACTAAGTAAAAAAAAGGTATTTGTTAACGGTATACCTGATGTTTGGATTGCCTCAATGGCTACTGGCGGCCACACACCACCTATATTAAAAGAAGGTGAAAGGCTAGAATGGAAAAAAGCCCAAAAAAAAGCGAAAAAAAACATTATTTCAGACACAATAAATAAAATCATACCTAACCTAAGCCCTCGTTGTACAGAAAAAGTGTGTTGCTCTTCAAAAGTAGCTTCACGAACAATATCCCTCCACCAAGTATACATTACGTATAAAATTGTCACAAACCCTGTTAAACACAGACGACCTCCACCTTCAAAATTGTGCATGTACAAAACACCACCTGATGTCATAAAAAAAGCACCTAATGATGCTACTAAAGGCCAAGGGCTTGGATCAACTAAATGCCAAGAATGTCTTGTTTTTAAATATTTAAATTGTTCATTTTTTAAAACACTATTTTGACCAATAGTATTAGATGTTCTCTTTTTCACAACAAATCCAGAAAAACTGCTAAAAATATTTAATATTTTCATTTATATTTGTATTACTTCTTTTCAGTTTTTATTAAAAAAAAAACCCCTAAAAAAACAATTATAAAAATTCTAAAATCAAAAAAATCACCAAAAACTAACCAAAATTGGCGCATTCCTAAAAGCACAGTACTACCGATTAGCATAACTAATGTTATGTGGTACAAATAGCCTGTTTGAAGGCCTGACACTAAAGAAGACTTTTTTGAAATACTACCCGACAAACCCATTGGACCAAAAATCTCAAAAATACCCCTGTCAATAATTTTATAACTAACATTGTAGCCGAATTTAAAAAAAAATTGAGACACATACTCGTTATACACTTTGTCAAAAAACCATTTTTTGTTTAAAAAATTGTAAAATTTTTTTCCTATAAACGATATTTTGAATTGAAAAAGTAGTTTGCTTGAAAACGTGTACAGCAGGAAAGACGTAGTGGCACCTGCTATACTAAGTACCACAGGTAGAATTTTAAATGAATGTGGTATAAATTCAGCATCGATCATGTTCATATTTTCAGGTAATACAAAAAGAGAATTCCCCCAAAAATCAGTACCTAACCCGATAATCATATCTTTTGTATAAAAACCTATTAGCACACTCGGTACAGATAATAAAGCTAAAGCTGTGCATATTTGGTAAGATGAGTCATACGCAGCGCAAATAACTTGTTTATAACCATTTGGTTGTGACAAAAATGTTAAGTAAAGTAGTCTAGTTGAGTAAAATGCTGTCAAGAAAGCACCAACAGACCCCAGCACGTAACTAAAGTGTCCTTCGTTCGTGTATTTACCATAAGCAACTTCTAAAATAACATCTTTTGAGTAAAATCCTGCCAAGAAAGGGAACCCTATCAGAGCCAATGACCCTATCACCATCATAGAGTAAGTAAACGGTACTAAATTCTTTAAACCGCCCATTTTTCTCATATCCTGCTCATCAGAAACTGCGTGGATTATAGACCCAGCACCTAAAAACAATAACGCTTTAAAAAAAGCATGGTTTGCTAAATGGAATACCCCTACTGAATAATTAGATAACCCACAGGCAAAAACCATGTAACCTAATTGACTACACGTTGAATATGCGATCACTCTTTTTAAATCATTCTGTAACAAACCCACTGTTGCTGCAAAAAATGCAGTACACGCGCCTAACACAGTAATAATCTTTAAAAGAGTTGGGGTGTACTCAAATAGAGGTGAACTTCTTGCTATAAGGAACACTCCAGCAGTAACCATTGTTGCTGCATGAATTAAAGCTGACACAGGCGTAGGACCCTCCATAGCATCAGGTAACCAAGTATGTAAACCGAGCTGCGCTGACTTACCTATAGCGCCTACTAGTAAAAGAAAACCTATGATATCTATTAAATTAAATGAAATATTTAAAAATATAAAATTCTGATCTACAAATAAGGGGGTTATTGCAAAAACCGTAGCATAATCTACTGCTTTGTATTTAACAAAAATTACTAAAATCCCTAAAACAAGACCAAAATCACCTATCCTATTCAAAACCATTGCTTTAATAGCAGCTTTGTTTGCTTGGATTCGTGTAAACCAAAAATTTATTAATAAATAAGAACATAAACCAACACCTTCCCAACCGACAAACATCTGGACATAATTATCAGCCGTTACTAAAATAAGCATAAAAAAAGTAAACAAAGATAAATACGACATAAACCTTGGTAAATGAGGATCATGAGACATATATTCTGTTGAATACAAATGGACCAACGTGGACACAAAGGTTACTATACAACACATAGTCACAGTTAAAGTATCAAATAAAAACCCCCAATCAACGTTTAAAAGTTCGGAATTCATCCACGGCATTAATTTAATATAGACGGGGCATCCTACAAGAGCCACCTCATAAAAAGCAAAACTTGACATTAAAAACGTTAAAAACAACGAAATTACTGTCACAAATGAAGACCCTTTGGGACCTAAAAACCTACCGAATAAACCAGCAGCAGTAGACCCTATTAACGGTAAAAAAACTAAAATCAAATACATTTAAAAAGTTTAAGTAATAATGGATTTGAACCACCAACATCCTCGTTGTAAGCGAGACGCTCTGCCAATTGAGCTAATTACTTTGTTTAAACTAAATTGGGATAAAAGGATTTGAACCTTTGAATACTCGTACCAAAAACGAGAGCCTTGCCGCTTGGCTATATCCCAAAAAATTAAAAATTGTTTGGGGACTCCCAAGCAGACAGATAAGAAAAAGTCCTGTACTCCTGGCACAACTCTAATGGCTCATTAACAACTCTTTTTTCTATCTCATTGTAACGCATCTCAATAAACCCACTTAACGGGAAATCTTTTCTTAAAGGGTATCCTTCAAAACCGTAATCAGTTAAAATACGTTTTAAATTTGAATGGTTTTTGAAAAAAACACCTAACATGTCCCAAATCTCACACTCGTACCAACCTGCTGCTGAAAAAACTTTTTCACAAGACTCCAACCCCAATAATTCGTGAGTGAATGTTTTAACTCTAATTCGGAAATTATAACGAATACTTAATAACTCGTACACAACCTGAAATCTGTACTTATTCATAGGGTAATCCACGCCAGAAACACAGGTTAAAATTTTAAATTGAAACATTATATGGTTTTTTAGAAACAACAAAACGTCTATTAAAATCCCCGGTTTAACAATAATAACTAAATTGTCGTCAAATACCTGAATTTTTTTTAAAGGGCAAATTTTCGATAATTCCTGTAAATTTTTATTAATTAATTTTTTATTCATATATACACTTTTTAAAAACCTATAGGTACGAACTTGTAACTTTTCTACTAGAAGCAAAAGCCTCGTACACCACATAAAAAAAAAATAAAGAAGATATTGCTGATATATAAGAGCCCCAAGAAGCTAACTTGTTGAATGTAATAAAAGCATCAGGGTAGTCTGGTATTCTTCGTGGCATACCTGCTACTCCTAAAAAGTGCATAGGGAAAAAAGTTAAGTTTACCCCGACAAAAAATGCCCAAAAATGGATTTGACCCAGTATTTCTGAGTATTTTACACCTGTGATTTTTTCAAACCAAAAATAAATACCACCTAACATTGAAAAAACAGCACCCATTGATAATACGTAATGGAAATGCGCCACAACATAGTAAGTATCGTGTAGTGCCACATCAATACCTGAATTAGCTAAAACTACACCTGTAACACCACCAACTGTAAATAAGAAAATAAAACCTATCGCAAATAACGCTGGGGTACGTAAGTCAACGGAACCACCCCATAAGGTAGCTAACCAACTGAAAATTTTAATACCAGTAGGTACAGCGATAATCATGGTAGCTGCCGTAAAGTACGCTCTGGTATCTATATCTAAACCAACAGTATACATGTGGTGCGCCCAAACGATAAAACCTAACACACCAATAGACACCATAGCATATACCATACCTAAATAACCAAAAATAGGTTTTCTAGCAGTACTTACGATAATGTGACTGATAATACCAAAACCTGGTAAAATAAGAATATACACTTCAGGGTGTCCAAAAAACCAAAACAAATGTTGGTATAAAACAGGGTCACCTCCACCAGCAGGGTCGAAAAAGGTAGTGTTAAAATTCCTATCAGTTAAAAGCATGGTAATTGCCCCAGCAAGAACTGGAAGTGACAGTAAAAGTAAAAATGCTGTAATTAAAACAGCCCACACAAAAAGAGGTAACTTATGGAAAGCTAAACTTTTTACTCTCATATTAAAAATGGTACAAATAAAATTAATTGCACCTAAAATAGACGATGCTCCAGATAAATGAAGACTAAAAATAGCAAGGTCTACTGCACCTCCTGAGTGCGATGTTCCGCTTGACAATGGGGGGTACACAGTCCAACCTGTACCTACGCCCGATTCAGCCAAAATAGATGCTACTAAAAGTAACAATGAGGGTGGTAAAAGCCAAAAACTAATATTGTTCATCCTAGGGAATGCCATATCAGGAGCACCTATCATTAAAGGAACAAACCAATTACCAAAGCCACCAATTAAAGTAGGCATAACCATGAAAAAAATCATAACAAACGCATGCCCTGTTACAATCACATTATACATTTGATGGTTGTGCTCTAAAAAAGTACTGTTGGGCTGAGCTAAGTTTATACGGATGTACAAAGATAATGCGGTCCCAGCTACACCAGAGATAGCTCCGAAAATTAAATATAAAGTACCTATGTCTTTATGGTTTGTTGAAAAAAGCCATCGAGTTACAAATTTATAAACTGGATTAAGATTTGTTGATGCCATATTTAATATTTTAAATAATTCTGTAAATGCTTTAAAAAAGCCCACTGAATGTGTAAACCCCCAAGCCAAACTTATGAAAAAAAGCAACCTTACTAATAAAGCACAAAATACCTTTTTTCACACAAACACGTTGGTGTTAGTTCGCTAATTCAATGTAAAACATTAAAATACTTTGGGCCTAGGTCACCACGTTGATTTAGAAACCCCCGATATAAAACCGTTTCTAGCGAGCTTTAAAAAAGATAACCTGGAAAACCTGAAAATTTTGTTGATTTGCTTCTTACGGCCTGTCATAACACAACGGTTTACGAAATTTGAAGCAAAACCTGCTTTAGTCATCTCGGTAAATTTTACTCCGGAATTCCAACGTATTATTTTTGGCAAATTTGTGTTTTTATAAATACTTTTTAACACAATTTTTTTGTTTTCATCGTCGAATCCTAATTTACGTTTTTTTTTATCTTTGTGTAATTGGTTTTTCATTTAAATATCTTTTTACGGTAAACTGTTACGTTATTCAATTTTGTCAAAGTATTAAGTGAGTTTTGGCGAAAACTTTTTTGAAATACTTTTAAATCTTTGCCGTAACATTTTGCAAATTTTTTGTTAAAAAAATTATACACTGTTGGGTCAAAAAAAGACGTTCCGTCAGAAAAAATAGATATTTTTTGGTATATTTTTTCAGTTTTCATTAACGATCAACTTCCCCAAAAACAATGTCTTGGGTTCCTATTATAGTAACAACATCAGCAATTAAATGACCTTTTGACATAAAGTCTAAGGCTTGTAAATGAGCAAACCCAGGAGCTTTTATTTTACACCTGTACGGTCTGTTTGTGTTGTTTGAAACCAAATAAACACCGAACTCACCTTTAGGTGCCTCGCTCGCCGCATAAACTTCGTTAAACGGAACAACAAAACCTTGGGTATATATTTTAAAATGGTGGATCAAAGATTCCATAGACTGTTTTATGTTTTTTCGTGAAGGAGGTGTCAGCTTATTATCACTTGTTTTAACAAGACCTTGTGGTATATTCTCTAAACACTGCTCAATAATCCTTAATGATTCTTTCATTTCGAAAATACGGATTAAATACCTATCGTAACAATCCCCGTTACTCCCCACAGGGACCTCAAATTCCATTTTATCGTAAACTTCGTAAGGCTGGCTTTTTCTTAAATCCCATTTTACACCAGAACCTCTTAACATCACGCCACTAAAACCCCAATCGCACGCGTCAGCTGATGTCACAACACCAATGTCCACCAAACGTTGCTTCCAAATACGATTATCTGTTAACATTTCTTCTACTTCAATCAACCTAAGGTTAAATTGTTCAGCAAACAAATAAATATCATTCAACAACCCTGCTGGGATATCCATAGAGACACCGCCAGGCCTGAAATACGCTGCGTGCATACGAGCACCGGAAACACGCTCGTAGAATTCCATAAGCTTTTCGCGCTCTTCAAAAGACCACAAAAAAGGTGTCATTGCACCAACATCCATAGCATGGCAACCCACAGCTAACAAATGGTTTAAAATCCGGGTGATTTCAGCAAACAGTACCCTTATATACTGTGCTCTAACAGGTATTTGTGCGTTTAAAAGTTTCTCTACAGCTAAACAGTAACTGTGCTCTTGAGACATCATAGAAACGTAATCTAACCTATCAAAATACGGCAATGCCTGTAAATAGTTTTTATATTCTATTAATTTCTCAGTCCCTCGGTGCAATAGCCCTATATGCGGGTCAGCGCGTTCTACTATTTCCCCTTTTAACTCCAAAACTAACCTAAGAACCCCGTGAGCTGCAGGGTGTTGTGGTCCAAAATTTATAGTAAAATTTTTTATTTTTTTTTTTAATATATTCTTTTTTAATGTCATTTTTAGTTTTTTAAATGTTTTAACCTAATTCTAATTTTGTCATAATATAATGGTGAAATTGTAATGTCGGTAAAGAAACAACTACAATAGGCATAAAACCATGGTTTACGCCACAAATCTCACTACATTGACCAAAAAAAACACCAACACGCTTAATAAATAAATTTAATTGGTTCAAACGTCCTGGGCAAGCATCTACTTTTAAACCGAACGAAGGTACAGTCCAGCTATGCAAAACGTCAGCAGCACTAACTAACAATCTTAAATGGGTATTAGTTGGTAATATAACACGTTTATTAGTCTCTAATAAACGAAAATACCCTTGTTTATTTTTTGGCATTCCGTCTAAAACCATCATATAACACACATATTTTAAACTTTGACCGTCTTTTTGGCAAGAGTTGAAATCTGATATTTCGTAACTCCAAAACCATTGGTGACCTAAAATTTTTAATGATAATTCTGGCTCAGATATTTCATCCATAGCGTATAATAAAGTGAATGATGGTGTAGACAATATTAATAAAATTAAAGCAGGTATAGTTGTCCAAACAATTTCAAGTTCTTTTGAATGAACAAATTTAGAAT
>TARA_B110000908_G_scaffold47283_1_pt1 | contig 10147 bp, 11 predicted proteins | sample TARA_B110000908 | Tara Oceans TARA_B110000908 (sample SAMEA4398067) | marine metagenome | biome: Polar Biome; feature: [DCM] deep chlorophyll maximum layer (ENVO:01000326); material: water (ENVO:00002006), including particulate matter (ENVO:01000060) such as... | depth 36 m
GACATCTTGGAATATTGTAGGTGGCAAGGGATGGGTTTTACGCAACCCACTCAACCAGTATCCACCATCTGGCGCAGGTCCTAATACGGCATCTGATGCACCAAGTGCCGCAAACGCACGTGCTATTTGTTTGGGACCCACACTCGGAATATCAGCGCCAATCACGCAAACAGGCCCGATGGGAATGCTATACATGGCACGTGCCATCCGATCCCCCAAATCGCCATGTCCTTGCGGAATACGGGGTAGGTGAGATGGCCAAACACGGCTTAAAAGCCCCGCGCGATCTGGCGCAACGGCCAGCACGACATTCCAACGCGGGTCTTCGATGCAACGTAATAAGCGTTTGACCTGATGACGAAACCACCATGCGGCGGCTGTCATGCCGATATCTTTTCCAAGGCGTGTTTTGACCCGCCCAGCGCGCGGCTCCTTGAGCATGACGATCAAGGTGCCGCGCCTCATAATGCGATTTCCATATCGCGGTGTTCGATTCCAGCATCAAGATAGATCGGGCCAAATGCTTTGAAACCTAGCTGTTCGTAAAACTTGAGAGCATGGATTTGAGAGCCTAAGAAGGCCCTTTTTACTGCTTTCTGGCTTTTGCAGACTTCGAGCGCTTTGCGCATAACCGCCGCGCCCAAACCAGTGCCGCGCTGCTCAGACAAAACACAAACACGGCCAATTTTGGCAGTAGCACCGTCAATCAGTATGCGTGCAGTCCCCATTGGCACACCATCTACAGCAGCAAGAATGTGAAGCGCTTCAGCATCCAACCCGTCGATCTCTTCGGCCTCGGTCACACCTTGTTCCTGGATAAAAACGATCCGTCGTACCGAAAGACAGGCTTCGATGTCGCGGGTTAGCGAAATCTCGAAGGTCATGCGAAATAGTCACGCAAGATGCGAGCGTAGATGGTTTTCAATTGGTGAATATGTGCCACCTGAACATGCTCATCCACTTGATGCATAGATTGCCCAACCAACCCGAATTCAACGACCGGACAGTGGTTTTTGACAAAGCGGGCATCGGATGTACCCCCTGTCGTACTTAACTGCGGCACCACGTTTGTTTCAGCTTGTACCGCAGCACTCACAAGGGCTGAAAGCGTACCCGGTGGGGTGACAAAACTCTCGCCCGATACTTTCACCTTCATCTCGACCACCACACCGAATTGCGCAGTGATCTTATCAGCTTCGGCTTGTAGCCAATCGGTTAAGCTTGCCCCTGAATGCGTATCATTAAAACGAATGTTCACTGTGGCTTTGCAGTCGGCGGGAATCACGTTTGTCGCTGGATTTCCTGTGTCGATGGTCACAACGGCAAGGGTAGAGGCATCGAAGTGATCCGTTCCGGTATCCAACTCATGTGACGCAAGTTGGTCCATGAAACGAGCCATCGCAGGCAGCGGGTTATTTGCACGATGCGGATAAGCGGAATGACCCTGTTTGCCAGTCACCTTAAAGAACGCAGTCAGTGACCCACGCCGCCCAATCTTGATCATTTCACCCATTTGATTAGGACAGGTTGGTTCACCTACAAGGCAAACGCTCATCGCCTCAGTATTGTTGTCCATATACTCAAGCAATGCGGTGGTGCCATCAAGCGCATCACCTTCCTCATCACCCGTGATCGCGATGATCACGGCACCGTCTGGTGGGGTATCTTTTACGAAATCAATCGCTGCGGCGACAAAGGCAGCGACGCCTGACTTCATGTCTGTTGTGCCGCGGCCATACATTACGCCATCTTTAATCTCTGCGCCAAAGGGCGGCATCGTCCATGCGGCTTCATCCCCCAACGGAACGACATCAGTGTGGCCATTGAACCCAAAGGTTTTGGCATGGCCTTTTACACCCCAACGGGCAAACAAATTCCGAATGCCGCCACGATCTGCCCAGCCAAGTTCAAAACCAGCGTCGCCTAGAAGCCGCGCCAAGACATCCAGCGCCCCGGCATCAGCAGGTGTGACAGACGGGCAGCATACTAAATCTGCTGTAAGTACTACGGGGTCGATACCAGACATAGTGTTTCCTAAAGTTTGGATCAGGGTCGTTTACAGGAATGTGGCGAAAATGGCGCGATGCCAAGACCTATCCTAAGCAATTCATTAACAAAACAAAAATTCTCGTGATATGATTATAGTAATAATATGACCCGAAGCAGGGCACTTAGCAGTAAAGCCGTCAATGAACGGCACTCGTACCAATGATGTACGTTTTGAAAAGCGCAAGTAAACTTGCGTGCTGTTTGGCGTGTGCTGTCTCCTTAATTGGGCAGAGGCAGACATGGTAGACGCAGTAGAACTTCCGATTGATACAAGCGCGACCGCGTTTGCGATGGCGGATAATATCTTTGGTGATGGCGTTACCATAACTGGAGCATCGTTCTCTGGCGATAACGCTTCCTCCGGCATCTACACGGACGGAGACACCTTCTCACCCGGTGTCACGCCTGGTGATACTGGCGTTATTCTGTCGACAGGCAACGCTACGGATTTTACGAATCCAGCTGGTACCAGCAACGGCAACGGTAATGGTAACGGCAATGGCAATGGCACTCCTGGCCAATCAACTCAAACTTCGACCAACACCAGCGGCATAAACAACGATAGCCAGCTTAATGCGGCAGCGGGTACTTCAACGCGTGATGCCGCTATTTTGGACATCGATTTCATCACAACTGGTGATTTCATGACCATGCAATTTGTCTTCTCATCAGAAGAATATCCAGAATTTCAGAATTCGGTCTATCAAGATTTTGTTGGTGTTTGGATCAATGGGGTGCAGGTGGAAATGTCCGTGGGCAACGGCGATACTGACCCGGGAAACATCAACGCGACAGACAATTCAAACCTTTACGTCGACAATACTAGCAGTCAATACAACACAGAAATGGACGGTTTTACCGTCACCATGACACTGACGTTTCCTGTTATTTCGACTTTGGTTGATCCAACTGCGGTTAACTCAATCCGTATCGCAATTGCTGACGTTTCAGACAGCAACTACGATTCAAATCTATTGATCGCTGGCGGCTCTTTGCAAACAAGCGTGATTGCAATGACTGACTCGACAAATGTATATCCCAACGGCTCTGTCGATCTTGATGTTCTCGCAAACGACATTGTTTCTGGTTCAGGCACATTAACAATAACCCACCTGAATGGTCAGCCGGTTACCGTTGGTGTCCCGATTACCCTGAACTCTGGCCAGACAATTTCGTTGAATGCGGACGGCACAATCAATATTTTAGGTGATGGTGCTCCTGACGACTTCAACTTCACCTACACAATCGACGATGGTACCAATACCGACGTCGGTTTCGTCAACGTCAGCTCCATCCCATGTTTTGTTGCAGGTACTTTAATCGCAACTGAACAAGGCCAACGCAGCGTTGAAAGCATACTGTTGGGTGATCTTGTGATGACCAAAGATGACGGTTTGCAGCCTTTGCGCTGGATCGGTCAGCGGACTGTCGCAGCACAAAACAATTTCGCACCAATTCGCATACGCGCCAATACCTTTGGCACCCATGACGATCTGATGGTCTCACCCGAACATCGTATTCTGATCCGTGATAATCTGGCCGAATTGCTATTTGGCGAGCAGGAGGTTTTAGTTTCCGCAAAAGACCTTGTGAATGACAAGTCCGTCACCCGATGCGTCGGCGGTGAAGTCACTTATGTACATTTGATGTTTGATCGCCATCAGGTTGTTTATTCAGCGGGCCTTGCCACGGAAAGTTTCTTGCCTGGGCCGCAAACCACCAAAAGCTTTGAACGCAAAGTTGTTGAAGAGATTTGTACCCTTTTCCCTGAAATAGACCCTGATACCGGACTGGGGTACAGCCCTGCAGCACGGCGCATTCTACGTCACTTTGAGGCGCAGCTTTTGCGCAAAGTTCAAGATACGGCCTGATTTTCTATGACTTGGATCGCATCAGCGGATCACAAAGAGGCGCGATTTAGCCCCAATGGGCTAGGTGCCGACAGGCATATAACCCCTCAGGTTGATATGACCGAAAACGCCACCTTGGCGCGTGGCACTCTGATGCTCGAAACACGCATGTCGCCAAATGGGAAACCGCAGGTCTTGTTTGGCTACGATCGCGTTTTTCCATGGAACCGTGCGTTTTCTATTCAAGCAATACCAGGGGGCGGGATTACACTTGTCCACAGCAATCACGGCGACGTTAAGATGGCGTGGAACGGGCCGCGCTGATGTTGTGCGTATTATTTTTTCTTGGGATGCCCCATCAGGTTGGGCACAATTGTCTTTAGAGCGCCCCGAGGAATCCACAGTTACTTCAGTCCAAGTTAACGTTCCAAAACCGATCTATATTGAAGACCTACGCGATGCGATCTTGGGAAAAGGCGACCGCACTTTCTCAAATGATGCCGTATTTATTGCTCTTTCGGATGAAATAGAGCCAGTCGGCCCGATGCCTAAACTTACCCTAGACACGCCTATAGCGACGTCATGGGGTCACAAACTCGCGCGCAACCTAGAGCGGGGCGATACTGTCAAAACCCAGAAAAGTGGTACCGTTCCCATTCTGCAAAGAGTGACCAGAACAGTTCCTGCCTTGGGTAGCTTTGCACCGATCCGATTGCGGGCACCCTATTTCGGTCTAAGCCAAGATGTCATTGCAGCACCTGACCAAAGATTGGTCATTCGTGGTTCCGATGTTGAATACTTATTCGGACAAGAGGCCGTCTTGGTTCCAGCCAGACATCTCGTTAACGGTTTTGCAGCGCGGTACGAGCCATCGGGTTCAACTATTACATATACACACCTATTGCTTCCTGGGCATGAAACATTGTCTGTGGCTGGGTCGTCGTTTGAAAGTCTGTACATCGGCCAGATTCGCAGAAAACCGGACCAATTGAATGCAAGTTCGTTGTCTATGTTCGAGCGGAACAGCTTGCCGGAACATGGCAAACCAGTTTTTCCTATCTTAAAAGCGTATGAGGCGATAACTCTTGCCAACCAACGCGCTGCTTGATTTCTGAGAAGGCCAAAAATGTACAAAATTCTTATCGCGCTTTCATGCGTTTTGTTTTTTGCGGGCCCGCTCACTGCGCAAAACCTGACAGTTTCTACTGTGACACGCCCCCCTTTTTCATTGGTGGAAGACGGAAAAGACACCAGCTTTTCAATCGTCCGCCACGATAGCTTTTCAGAAATGCTGGATGCGGTGACGTCCGGCACTTCCGATGTAGCAATTGCAAATATTTCGATCACATTGGCACGTGAGCAGGCGATGGATTTCAGTTATTCGATCTTTTCGTCGGGGCTGCGCACCATGATTCAACTTAAGCCCGACTCAAGCTTTTCTTTGGTGAGTACTATTGTTTCATGAGAATTGTTTTTCGCCATATTAGGTGCCTTTGCCATTCTTTTGGCGGGCGGAATGTTGATGTGGCGCCCTGAACGCGCTGATCAAGAATACTTCGATCGACCAGCACGCGAGGCAATGTTTCCTGCATTCTGGTGGGCGCTTAATCTTGTCGTAAATGGAGGCTTTGAAGAACGGGTGCCGCGCACACCGTTTGGCCGTATGTTTGGTGTGCTCCTCGTCATATCATCCCTTTTTGTTGTGTCTATTTTCGTCGCCCGTATTACGTCAGCCATGACGATCAGCGCCATTGAAAGTTCTGTTTCGTCGGTCAATGATCTGTATGGAAAACGTGTAGGAACGGTTGCTGGCAGTACAGCAGAAGCATTTTTACAAAACCGCGATTTGAAAAATCGCGCTATGGATGACCTTAGCGACGTTTTGCGGGCTTTCGAAAGCGGTGACTTAGAAGCGGTGGTCTTTGATGCTCCAATTTTGGCGTATTACGTCCTAACAGATGGCGCAATATATGGGCAGCTTGCCGGACCTACCTTCCAGCACGAGAGCTATGGTATCGCATTGCCATCAGGCAGCCCATTGATTGAACCCATCAACCAATCGCTGTTGGAATTGCGCGAGGACGGAACCTATGCAGAATTATATCGCAAGTGGTTCGGCGAGAACCCATAGTTCAGTCAAAAAACGGTGTCATTTGCGCGATAATTACTGAATTTTCCTCTAAGGCACGTTGCATTAGCGCACGTTCCTCGTCGTCAATTTCATGACCTTCGGTCTCGCGCTCTTCCAATGTGCCATAGCCGCTCACATCCAAAGGTGCGGTATCTGCTTGCTTTAGGATCGCCACCGTTTCGCGCACGGCCTCAGCCTCATCAACACCGCTGGCAAAACACATCAATGCAGCGCCTGTCGCTTTCTTGGGAAGACCGTCACCTTCTTTGCGGCCAATTTCGACCAACAGTGTGTAAACTTTTTGCTTTGATCCAGCCATTTTGCCGATCCTTTGTTATTTGAGTTTGAGTTACCCGAATTTTCCCAATCTGCAAATGCAAAGCGCACAATTTTCATAAATCTATGGATTGAAACTTTGCAGTGTCAAACCAAAAATTAGCACAGGTTCAATATCTCCCTTGGTCAAACAAGGATGAGAAAACCATGGCTATTGCAGAAGAACTTCCGATCGATACATCGGCAACCGCGTTAGAAATGGCGCAGACAATGTTTGGGAATGGGATTTCCATTTTGTCGGCAAGTTACGAAGGAGCCGCCGCGGCATCTGGTATTTTTACTGACGGCGACACAATTGCACCCGGGGTTACGCCTTCAAACACTGGCGTCATTCTTTCAACCCGCAATGCAGAAGCCATCACGAATTCAAGTGGGGATGCAAATGTTTCGGCCGGAACGTCGACCGATCACGGTCTGGCAGGTGATTCAGACCTAGACGGGATTTCAGGTCAACAGACATTTGACGCGGCTGTTTTCGAGGCAACATTTGTGCCCGAAGGAAGCACCGTAACCATGCAAATCACGTTCTCGTCCGAAGAATACCTTGAGTATGTGAGCAACGGATTTAACGACGCTGTTGGGGTTTTTGTAAATGGCGAACAGGCCACTTTGACGGTGGGCGATGGCGGCATCACCATCGACAATATCAATGATACCAACAATTCGAACCTGTACGTTGATAACCCTTCTTCCGCTGAAACGCTAAACACCGAAATGGATGGTATGACCGTCACTCTCACCCTTAAGGCGCCAGTGACTCCAGGCGCTATAAACACGATCAAGATCGGGATCGTAGACAGTGGTGATGGAAGTTATGACAGTAATTTGATGATCGCTGGAGACTCTGTTCAAACCCAATTGATAGCTCTTGATGATGCAATCGAATTGGAAGCGAATTCCACGACCACCGTGGATTTCCTAAGCAATGACACAACGACGGCTGGTGGCACCCTGACCATCATTTCGCTGAATGGGCAGGCCGTTGAAGTGGGTGATACCATGACCCTCTCAACCGGTGAAATGATCTCACTCACACCCACAGGAATGGTTCTAGTCGGCTCTGACAGTGATGTCGGATCCAGCGTCATCTCTTACGAGGTGATGGACGAAGCGGGAAATACGGACGTTGCATTTGCGACGATTACGACCTCGGTCAATTGCTTCACTGCTGGCGCAAGCATCGCGACCCAAAGGGGACAAGTTTTGGTAGAGAACCTGACAGTTGGTGACTCTGTGCAAACACGTGATCATGGGGTGCAGCCTATTCGCTGGGTCGGCACAGCCATGCGCCATGCAAAAGGCCCCAATGCGCCAATTGTGATTGCGAAGGGCGCTTTCGGAAACCATGAAGCTGTGACTGTTTCGCAAAACCATCGCATTTTGATACGCTCGGCCAAAGCGGAAACGATGTTTGGGGATGCCGAGATTCTGGTCGCTGCGAAACATCTTCTTTGCGCTAAGGGCGTTTCAAAGCAAGCAGACGGAAAGCCAATCAAATATGTGCACTTCATGTTCGATCAGCACGAAATAGTAGAAATTGGCGGGCTGGAAAGCGAGAGCTTGCATCCCAGTCAGTATGCTTTGGACGGGCTAAAAAACGAACAAAGGGAAGAGATTCTTGATCTCTTCCCTTCATTAAGAAACACTTCTAGCTATGGCCCAACCGCCCGAATTACACTAAAGGCATATGAAGCACAGGTGTTCATCGCAGCATAAGTCTTAGTCGCGCAGCAACTCGTTGATAGATGTCTTGGAACGTGTCTTTGCGTCCACTTTTTTAACGATCACGGCGCAATACAAATGCACACCATTTTTGGATGGCATGGAACCTGCAACAACAACAGAACCTGATGGCACTTCGCCGTAAAAGACTTCACCTGTTTCACGGTCAAGAATCTTGGTGGATTGGCCGATGAATACGCCCATTCCCAAAACTGATCCTTCACGAACGATACAGCCCTCAACAACTTCGGACCGCGCCCCGATAAAGCAATTGTCTTCGATGATTGTTGGACCCGCTTGCATCGGCTCAAGAACGCCACCAATACCAACGCCGCCCGACAGGTGAACGTTTTTGCCGATTTGCGCACAGGAACCGACAGTCGCCCATGTGTCGACCATTGTACCCTCATCGACATATGCGCCCAAGTTTACAAAGGATGGCATCAAGACAACACCAGGCGCGATGAATGCTGATTTGCGAACAACACAGTTTGGAACAGCGCGGAAGCCCGCAGTTTTCCATTCAGCTGCCCCCCAGCCTTTGAATTTGGAATCAACTTTGTCCCACCAGCCACTGCCTTGTGGGCCACCTTCGTGTTGTTCCATGTCTTTAATGCGGAACCCCAAAAGCACAGCTTTCTTGGCCCACTGATTCACGTGCCAATCGCCATTTTCCTGACGCTCGGCAACACGCAATTTACCGCTGTCCAATGCTGCTAATGTATCTTCAATAGCGTCACGTTGTTCGCCCATTGTGGCGGGTGAAATAGTATCGCGTGCATCCCATGCGGATTCAATCGCGGCTTCAAGCTGTGCATTTGACATTGTCAGTTCCCCAAAAAATTAGTTGCCGCGCTTAGACAGCAATCCAGTGCTCAGTGCAATCATATCTGGGCAACAGACTTGCAGCAGGTTACGCCTATCACCAACAAGAAACAAAGGACCACGGTTATGAGCAAAAAAAGCGCGCACCCGTTTCGCGATGCCCACACTGACCGCACTGCGGCGGAAGGTGTTCCAGACACGCCACAGACGCGGGCACCCGCCTATAAGCTGGCATTTGCTGATGATGAATTCATGTGTCGCGATGAACTACGTCCCGTGCGCCTACAGCTTGAGCTGCTTAAGCCAGAAATGATGCTGGACGAACACGGGATCAAAAGCACGATTGTGTTGTTTGGTGGCGCACGTATTCCAGAGCCTGCGAAGAAAGAAACCGCACGGACGAAGACATTGGCCGACCTCTCATCGTTTTACGACGAAGCACGCGAATTCTCGCGCCTGATGACACTGAAATCCAAAGAAAGCGACGGCACCGAAAATGTTATCGTGACGGGTGGTGGACCCGGTGTGATGGAGGCAGGCAACCGCGGCGCAGTCGATGCAGATGGTGCATCTATCGGGCTGAACATCGTTCTACCGTTCGAGCAGGCCCCAAACGAATATGTCACGCCGGACCTGTGCTTTAACTTTCACTACTTTGCGATCCGGAAAATGCATTTCCTGATGCGGGCACGTGCAATCTGCGTCTTCCCCGGTGGCTTTGGGACGCTGGACGAAATGTTTGAGGCACTAACCCTAATTCAAACGGGCCGCATGCAACCCGTGCCGTTTTTGCTGTTTGGCAAAGACTTCTGGAAGGGCATCATCAATTGGGATGTGCTGGCGGATGCCGGCACCATCTCGGATGAAGACCTAAACCTGTTCCGCTTTGTCGATACAGCCGCAGAAGCAATGGATTTGATTGAAAACTGGGAACCAAGTGCACGGCGCGAAAAAATTCCCGGTCGCTAACTTAGTCCGCTCATCAAACCCTTGCTTAAGCAGACAGTTCTGCTGGCAGGGTGCAAACTTCGACGTGGTGCGGTAATGTTTCAAGCACATCGCCTGCGTCGGTTTCGCGAATACCATAGCCATAGCCTGCAAGGCGGTGCTTCCATTCACGCTTGGACAGTGCCTTTGCCCGTTCTGTTGAAATGAGTTCAATAATTTGTGCTGTTACAAATTGGTCTTGGTTTGAAATAATGGACATTGTTAACTCCTGTTGTCTTACAAGAAC